>ERZ1026956.930-NODE-930-length-15537-cov-16.300026_pt1 | contig 15537 bp, 13 predicted proteins | sample MGYA00519301_ERZ1026956 | MGnify/ENA primary metagenome ERZ1026956 (study PRJEB26926, sample SAMN06164521) | human gut metagenome | biome: ENVO:00009003; feature: ENVO:2100002; material: ENVO:00002003 | host: Homo sapiens | place: USA | collected 2012 ...
ATTATCGCAGTTTTCGACGACGGGCGGAGGATCCGGCCTACAAAGCCTACTTCACTTATCTGAACTACGAGGCAAGAATTCAGTCGATGATCTACACGACGAACTGGATCGAACGTCTGCAGAAGGATTTTCGACGGGTTACACGCATGCGGGGAGCCATGCCCAACGAGGAGTCGGTTCTGCTGCTGATGGGCAAAACGGCCATGGATAAGAAATCCTACCTGAGGCCGGTACCGCGAATCGACCTGGATCGGGATTTATTCCCCGAGTGAAGACTATAACACAAAAAGAAGAACAACACGCCGCGGCGTGTGGATCTGAAAACAAGAATCATTATATTTGCATATCTGAATGATGTCACATGAGAAAATCGGATGGAAAAAGATCCAATACAAAATCAGCGATGATCTCGATATCACAGTTTTAACCAACTTCGGATACGGATCTTCTTCCTATTTCTTTGTCAACGTGTGTTACAAGGGGATAGATTTGTTGCCCTACTCACAACTGGTCAGATACTATTACGCCCAGATGGCCGACATCATTGCCTATACGCGATCCTACAACACGGAACGTGAAAGCTGGCTGGTCGCACTCGATTTTGTTGCCGATATCGGTAACCGGACCCAACAAGGCGACTCCTCTTTTGCTCACAACTGGCTGGAACATGAAATTACGGAGATGTTGGAAGGGTTGAATAAAAGAAGGGTTGAATAAAATTCGACAAAATCCCAAGAGGGTTCTTGAAGATGTCAAAGATCGAAAAATAAAATCAGATGGGTTATGTTCCGTTCGCAATCTATTCGGGAACGACCTAGAAAGATATCAAATCTATCCGGAGGAGTTGGCAATTGTTTTCAAGGCGGAAAAGATAACCAACGCACTTCGTTTCATCGATAAACTTCAGAAAGCCAAGACCATATATCAGCCGGCCGAGGATGCAATACGAATCATTCAACATCATAATCGCGAAATTGCATCTGAAATTGAAGAGAATATAGAGAAGATTCATCGCGAAATAGATGAACTACAGGCCCATCTAGACAAAAAAAACATTGAACTGGATGTATGCAGGAAAGCCATTGTGAAACATGAAGAGGCATTGGATACACAGTTTGAGATGAATCCGGACACAGCACGACAAGAGATACGGCAGGCATATGCTATTCAATTCCCGGAATACACCAGCTTACAAGAGAGGAAGGCCCTACTGGAGCGTAATATCTCCCAATTTGAGCGACGTCTTAATTGTCGTCGAAACTTTATGACTCGCCTGCAACAATGTCACACACACATTGCCGAAGCAGGTCTACTTGCCGCTTAATCACCCAAATATCAAATAATAGCATGAAAAAGAATCTCTTTCTAATTATCGTAATCCTTCTATCCGGAATTCAGCTCGGTGTCGCACAAAAGAAACAACCATCCGATTACTACTTCAGGCAGGCCGAAGAACTCTACGAAAACGACGGCAATCCGCAAAAGATATTGCACCTGCTTGATTTGCAGTTAGAGGAAGTTCCTCATCATGTGGATGCCTTGTTCCTGCGCTTGTGCATTCATACCACCCAGGAGAGATACGATCTCGCACTGCAAGACATCAACAGGGCGATAGCATGCTACAAACCCAAGCGATTCAAACACCCGGAAAGCGCTCTTTATTTGTGGCGAGGAATGATTTATGCCCGACAATTCGAGGATATGAATCAAGCATTGGCCGATCTCGATACAGCTTGTCGTCTGTCTGCTCATGACCGTGATGGATTAAAGTTTGAGATTCTTCATGAACGGGCGCAGATTCATTACAAGCTGGGCAACTATACCCGTTCCGATACGGATTACCGTTCCATCCTGAACGAAGATTCTACCAACCAGGCCGCCATATTGGCCTGGCCCGTAATGGACTTGTCCGAGGCGAATATGATCTGGCTTTGTCATGGATCGACAAATGTGAACGCTATAATGCCGATTATGACGAGATCTACCATTTCCGGATGCAGATTTACGACAAAACAGGCAACGTGGATATGGCAATCGACGATGCGTTGATCTATTTTGACAAATCGGATGACCCGGATATGGTTGCCGTCGAATCCATATGCAGAAAACATCTGAGCTATGCTCTGGCCCGGGTTTAGGAGCGAATCAACAAAGCACAAGAAAGTCTTCCCTGGAAATGGCTGCGAACATCCATATATGAGTGAAATGGAGATTATGCAAAAGCAATTGTCGAATATAATCGATTGGAGCGGGAGTACGGCTCTTCGGCTCGACTGTATTATTATCGGGGAGTTTGTTACAATGAGACCGGAGATTGGGAGCAGGCTGTCGCTGACATGACCCGTTGCATCGAAACTGGAAATGGAAACAATTATACGGCGGTAGTAAACCGGGGTGATTTTTATCGACATGGCGGGCAATATGAACAGGCTATTGCTGATTTTACGCGAGGCATCGAACTAGAACCGACCGTTGCTTTTGCCTATTACCAGCGGGGATGGTGCTATGAACTGCAGGGTGATGATAATTCAGCCTTGCGGGATTACAATGCCGGGATTGACGTCGACAAAAGTTTTCCGTATATTTATCTCATGCGAGGCGAATTATACCTCCGTCACAAAGAGGATGAAAAGGCTCGTTCTGATTTTGAAGAGGTCATCCGGCTGGATACAATCCCCCAAAGCGGCAGTTGCCGTCATTATGCGCTTCATTTTCTCGGGCATGATGACGAGGCTATGGATTGGATGGATGCAATTTTGGCTTCGGATTCCACGAGTGCGGGAAATTATTACGACAAAGCCTGTCTTCTGACTCGCATGACGCGTTTTCAGGAAGCTTTGCAGGCATTACATGATGCGCTGAAAAAAGGGTATCGTAGCTTTGCCCACATCGAACATGATGACGACATGGATCCGCTTCGTTCTCTTCCTGAATTTCAATCCTTAATCAAGGAATATAACGAACATGTAACACAAAGCAAAGTCATCCTTCCGGAAGAAGAACATATCGGAGAGGTTTCAGGAATTCCCATGGAGAGACGATATGGGAACATCTATGAAATACCTTGCACAATCAACGACCTGCCATTAAAGTTCATCTTGGATACAGGAGCCAGCAGCGTATCCATATCATCCGTTGAAGCCGCATTCATGCTGAAAAATGGCTACTTGAAAGACGGAGACATTCTTGGTCAGGAATATTTCAGTACGGCCACCGGCGAAATCCATGAAGGAACCGTAATTCGATTGCGTGAGATTCGAATAGGAAATGCCGTACTCCGGAATATCGATGCTTCGGTTGTCCACAATCAACAGGCCCCGTTATTATTGGGGCAGAGTGTTCTGGAGCGTTTCGGAATAATCACGATTGACAATATCAATTCTAAATTGATCATAAAAAATAAATAACTATGTGGGCAACAATAGCCATTATATTCGTCTCGTTACTGGTTGGTTACATAATCTCCAACAAAGAAGAGAAAACCCTGTCGGAAACATGGCGCGAAGAACATAAAAATAACGCTGAAAATAGGTTCATGGAGCTCCCTTCTGGCGGACATTTTCAGAAAGAGCTGTGTGAATTTTTGGAACACAGCGGTTACTTGTCGCAACCATTAGAGGAGAATGTTGTCGCATTTCTCCGTGAAAATGAGAAATATTTAATTCGTTATTTTCCTGAAGAAGGATATATCCAATTGCTGAAAGCGTATGAATGGACGGATTCAGATCGCGAAGAGATAGCCTGCAATGCTGCTGCAACAGCCATGCAAAACATTCGGTGTTGCAAAGTAATTGTAGATGGGGATACGCTCCTTTTTTCCATCGACACCTATATCCGCACATTGCTTGACTTCACCACCTTCATTTCCACCTATCTGGAAATTATGGATGCCGCAGAACAATGTTTCGATACGCGAATGGAAGAGTTATCGCTCAAAAATAAACAACTTGAGAATCACCCCAGGAAGTACAAGGTCTGTTGAGATTTACCTTCCGTGAACTTTTGAGTCTCACAAACTGAATAAAATAGCAGCAGTTCAGCACGTGTGGGGAAAATGTGGGGAAAATCCGAAAAGCAAAAATCGCTTAATTCGTCTGTATCAACAAATTAAGCGATTTTACTGGTACCCGGAGCCGGGGTCGAACCGGCACGACATTGCTGTCATTGGTGTTTGAGACCAACGCGTCTACCGATTCCGCCATCCGGGCTGCACGTTCCGGAATCCGCGGCCGCATCCGTCAACCTCTCCGTGAAAACCTGTCAGGTAAACGCCTTCCGTAAAAGAGCATCCCCTTCACAGGAAGCCTCTTCCCTGCCATCCGGGCATGCCCGCGCGGGAAGAGCCAAAATGCGGCACCGTTCCGTAAGAATCGGGATGACAAAGATAGGCCTTTTCGGGCAAAATCCAAAGCCCGGGGGCTATTTTTCAAAAAATTCGCGGATTTTCTTCGCCCTGGCAGGTCCGACCAGCGCCGACAGCTCCTCGATGTTTGCCGTGCGGACCTTCTCCACCGTGCGGAAATGTTGCAGCAGCGTGCGGACCGTCTTCTCGCCGACCCCTTCGATCTGTTCCAGTTCGCTGTGGATGAAGGCCTTGCTCCGCTTCTGGCGGTGGAATGCGATAGCGAAGCGGTGCACCTCCTCCTGGATGCTCGCCAGGAAATGGAGCAGCGGCGACGTGGGCCGCAGTCCGACCAGCAGCGGCGGATAGCCGCTGTAGAGCTCCGCCGTGCGGTGGCGGTCATCCTTCGCAAGACCCGCAATCGGAATATCAAGTCCCAGGGCCTCCAGCACCTCGTGGATCGCCCCCATCTGCCCCTTGCCGCCGTCGGCGATAATCAGATCGGGCAGCTCGACCCCTTCGGCCTGCAGACGGCTGTAACGGCGGAAGACCACCTCGCGCATCGAGGCATAGTCGTCGGGACCCTCCACGGTCTTGATATTGAAATGGCGGTACTCCTTGCGCGAAGGCTTGCCGTCGCGGAAGACGACGCACGACGCCACGGGATTCGAGCCCTGAAGGTTCGAGTTGTCGAAACACTCGATGTGGCGCGGCTGCCGATCGAGGTTCAGCGCCTTGCACAGCGCCTCCATCAGCCGCTCCGTATGGCGCTCGGGATTCTTGATCTCGAGGTTCTTGAGCTGCTCGGCCCGGTAGATGCGGGCGCTCTTCTGCGAGAATTCCAGCAGGTCGAGCTTCTCGCCCCGCTTGGGCACGGTGAAGGTTACCCCGTCGAAGAGCAGCGTCGTCGAGGGGAGGAAGGGGACGATGACCTCGCGGGCGAGCTTGCCGTCGGCGACCTGCTCGACGACGTGCTGGATGGCCAGCGTCAGCATGTCGCGCGGATCGCCGCCGACGCCCGCTGTGAGCCGCACGGTATAGACCCCGACGATCGAGCCGTGGCGGATGCGCGTGAAATTGCAGTAGGCCACGTCGTCGTCCTCGAGCAGCGAGAAGACATCCACGTCGACGATCCGCGCGCTGACGATCACCGAGCGGCCGGCATAGTTGTCCAGCGCGTCGAGGCGCTGCTTGTAGCGCTGCGCCGCCTCGAAGCGCAGCTCCGCGGCCGCCCGCTCCATTTCGCCCGTGAGGTACTGCCGCACGGGCCGCAGGTCGCCCTTGAGCACCGAGACGACCAGTTCGACCTGCCGCGCATACTCCTCCTCGCTCTGCAGCCCCACGCAGGGGCCCTTGCAGTTGCCCAGATGGTACTGCAGGCAGACGGTGTACTTTCCGCGGGCGATCTTCGCGGGCGAGAGGTCCAGCTTGCAGGTGCGCAGCGGCACCACCTCGCGCACGAACTCCAGCACGCTGTGCTGCATCATCACCGAACCGTAGGGGCCGAAGTATTGCGACCCGTCGCGCACGACCTGCCGCGTGGACTGCACGCGCGGGAAGCGCTCGCGCCGCACGACGATCCACGGATAGGTCTTGTCGTCCTTGAGCAGGATGTTGTAGCGCGGCTGGAGGTTCTTGATGAGTGAATTTTCGAGCAGCAGGGCGTCGGTTTCGCTGCCGACGACGATGTGGCGGATTTCGGCAATCTGCCGCACCAGTGCGCGGACCTTCGCGCTGTGCTCCTTCGACTGCACGAAGTACGACGAGACGCGCTTGCGCAGGCTCTTGGCCTTGCCCACGTAGATGATCGTGCCCGAGCGGTCCAGGAACTGGTAGACGCCGGGCGACAGGGGCAGCAGCGAGACCTGCTCCCGCAGGTGGTCTTGCAGGGTTTCGGCCATGGGTCGTATGCGGAGATTGCAGTCGCACAAAGGTAACAATTATTTCGCAAACCGCGACACGCACCCGGGCGGCACCGCGGACAGCGGAAAAGAGAGGTGGAAACGGGCGGCGGAAAAAGCAGCGGAAAAGAGCGGCCGTTTGTTGTTTTTTTCCCGCCGAATTCCTATATTTGTCCTATTACCATCCACCCATCATTGAACGCCTATGAAAAAATTGCCGCTTCTGTTCCTTGTCGGACTGCTCGCCGCAGGATGCGTCGACAAGGAGTACGATCTGAAAGATGTCGAAACGGACAACATCGCCATCGGCGATTCGCAGAGTGAGTTCCGCTGCCCGCTCATGACCATCCGCGTGAGCATGCAGGAGATCACCGACAACGGCATCGACATCGAAAACGTCTTCCGCGAGACGGACATCTGGCTGCCCACCGAACTGCCCGACGCCTATGTCGACATCCGGCGGCTCGTCTCCGACGAGGCCTACGTCTCCACGCTGCTCGACCTGCTCGTCGACGAGCTGCTCGTAAGCGATGCCAAGCTGGACCAGGTCGTCGAGCTGATCTGGAACAACCCCGCGTACCGGCAGTCGGTCACCGGCTCCGTACCCGAGCTCGATCTGGACGACGCCGACACCTTCCGCTCGCTCTTCCGCTCGCTGTACCAGAACAACGCCCAGGTGCGCGAGCTGCTCGACGAGCAGGTGCGGCTGCTCGCACACGACTACCTGACGGCCCTCCAGGTCGACGACATCACCTATGACATCGACCGCATCGACCTCGACGACAACATCGTGGACATGCTCGCCGAGAACCTCGATCCCGAAGGGACGCCCGACGCGAAAAACACGCTGCACATCTACGGCACGATCGCCAACCGGCTGCCGTTGAGCGCCGAGATCCGGGCCCGGCTCCGCCCGACGCTCATCGAGGTTCCGGTGCAGATCGACGCCAAGAGCGAGGAGAACGTCATCGCCGAGACGCCGATCTACGGCGAAGACCTGCGCACGCTCATCCACGGCTGCCAGGTCGTCATTCCCGTGACGCTCGACCGCTACTACCGCAACGGATTCGACAATACGGCCGACTGCCAGCTGCTCATCGAGCTGCACCTGGTCAAGCGCGGCGGACTGAAACTCAACCTCTAAACCACCTCCGACCATGAAAAAGACACTTGCACTTCTGCTGTCGCTGACGTTCGCGGCCGGTGTGTCGGCTCAGAGCAACACGGCCTACTTCATGGAGGGATCGGCCCTCCGCAGCCAGCTCAACCCGGCCCTTGCGCCGCAGCGCGGCTACTTCAACATCCCGGGCGTGGGCGGCATCAACGTCTCCACGAGCGGCAACATCGCCCTCGGCGACGTGCTCTTCCCGCGCAACGGAAAGCTCGTGACGCTGCTCGACAGCTCCGTCTCGTCGGCCGACGCCCTCGCGGGGCTGAATGCCGAGAACTACCTCGGCGTGGAGACCCGCGTCAACATCCTCGGCTTCGGCGCCTACACCAAAAACCGCCGCAACTTCTGGTCCTTCGACCTGAATCTCCGCACGGCAAGCGACGTCGACCTGCCCCGCTCGCTCTTCGAATTCCTCAAGACCGGCCGGGAGGGCGTCGTGCGCAACGTCGGCGTCTCGACCGACGCCTACCTCGAGGCGGGCTTCTCCTATTCGTTCCCGCTGCTGAACGACAAGCTCTACCTCGGCGCCCGCGCCAAGTTCCTCGTCGGTATGGCCCGCGCCCGGCTCAACTACGACCGCATGGACATCCGGCTCGACGAAAACCGCTGGAGCGTCGACGCCTCGGGTACGCTCGACCTGACGGCCAACGGCGCGGCAAGCGACGACATCTCCTGCGACGAGAACGGCACCTACACCCTCGGCGACCTCTCGCCCAAGCCCTACAAGCCCGCCGGATACGGCTTTGCCGTGGACCTGGGCGCCACCTACGACATCCTGCCCGAGCTGCAGGTCTCGGTGGCCGTCACCGATCTGGGATTCATCTCCTGGAACGAGAAGTACAACAGCACGGGCCGCTCAGTCAAGAGCCTGGAGTTCACGGGCGTGCAGATCGAAAACGGCCAAACGGCCGAACAGCCCGACTTCGACATGAACCTGCTGGAGTTCACTCCGGCCGCGGCACAGGGCGCCACCAAGAGCCTCAACGCCTCGCTCAACGCCGGCGTCGAATACAAGGTATGGCGCGAGAAGATCGGCATCGGACTGCTCTACACGGCCCGCTTCTGGGAGTTCAAGACCCGGCACAGCCTCACCGGCTCGGTGAACTTCCAGCCCGCCCGGTGGTTCACGCTGACGGGCAGCTACACGGTCATCGACAACCGGGGCGGCGTCGTGGGTCTGGCGATGAACCTCTCCCCCGGATGGATCAACTTCTTCGTGGCCACCGACCTGCTGACAATGAAACACACGCCGCAGTGGGTTCCCGTCCGGAAGAGCGCCGCACACCTCACGCTCGGACTGGGCATCCCCATCGGCCGCCACGGCATCCGGTAGCACCGCGCGGGGTCGGTGCCGATACGACAGGCAAACCGACACGACAGGCAGAGCCGGGAGGTCAGTGCCGACACGGCAGGCAAACCGATATGACAAGCAGAGCCGGAAGGCCGGTACCGACACGGCAGGCAAACCGATATGACAGGCAGAGCCGGAAGTTCCTCGAAAGGGACTTCCGGCTCGCTTTGCTGTTTCCATACCGGCGGGAGCGGCCGGCGGCAGGAGGCCCGGACAACGCTGACGGCAGTGTCGGCGGCGCATCCGAAAAGCCCCTGCCGGGGATGCAATCTTCCGATTATTGCACCGTTACATGTTGCCGAACGGGAAAGTTTCACTATCTTTGTCCTGTAAAAAAGTCGGAATCCGGAGGCGCACCAGAACCCTGACGCCCGCTGCAACCCCGGACAGCCGACGCTCCGAAAACGATTTGCGACGGCCCGGGGAATCTGTGCGAAGTTGCGTCACTTCATCATTTTGAATTCTTCAGCATACGGGTCGTCGCAATCTTTGTTTGCTCCGGCAAAAAGCGTGCCTCAACGATCCGCCCGGCCCGACGCCAGGCGTTCAAGCGCCGTGCGTGTCGCCGCCCGGCCCGCTTCGATCAACTCCTCGGCCCGATAGAATTCAAACATGCCGTAGCTGTCGGCCGGCAGCTCGATCAGCAGATCGGGCGGCGTCAGGCGGCACATGAGCTGCGCGATGTGCTGCTGCATGATCTGCGACGAGGCGGTGAGGAGCTTGTAGTAATTGAGCGAGGCGCCGGCCCGCGGTGCGGGATCGGCGGCAAACGGCGCACAGACGTCCACCCCCACCAGCAGGTCCCCTTCGGTACGCTGCACGTGGTTGAGCGGCAGCGGATTGACCGTGCCGCCGTCAATGAGCACCATGCCGTCGCGCCGCACCGGACGGAAGACCGACGGGATGGATATCGAGGCCCGGATGGCGTCGTAGAGCCCGCCGCGGTCGATCACCACCTCGCGGCCCGTGAGCAGGTCGGCCGCCACGGCGGCATAGGGCAGCGGCATCTGTTCGATGCGCACGTCGGGAATCAGCTCCTCCATGGCCCGGATGACCCGGTCGCCCTTGACGAAGCCCTCCGCGCTGAGCGAAAAATCCATCAGCGAAAAGACCTTGTAGCGGTCCAGCGTGCAGAACCACTCCCTGAAGGAGTCCAGATGTCCTGCGGCGTACATGCCGCCGACGAGCGCCCCCATCGAGGTCCCCGCAACGGCCGTAATCTCGAACCCCCGGCTCTCCAACTCTTCGATGGCGCCGATGTGCGCCACACCCCTTGCTCCTCCGCCGGACAACACCAGCGCTGCCTTCCTTCGCTCCATAAGTCAAAAAAACTGATTCACCGGCATCCGTCTGCCGATACCTTATATCTTTTCATTTCGCCGAGCGGGCTTCGTTGCGGGCACCCTTCGGTGCACGGCCGCATCGCAACCGCTCCGCACACACCGTGCCGTACCGTCCGCCCGAGGCCGGCTCAACCCGCGCAGACCGCATCCATCCGCACGTCGTGCGGCTCGACGGGCAGCTCCCCGACCAGCTGGTGGGCAAAGCAGACACCGACCTTCACGGCGTGCATGCCCTCACGCGAGAGGTAACGGTCGTAATAGCCGCGGCCGCGCCCCATGCGCTTTCCGTCGGCCGTGAAGGCGACGCCCGGCACGACGATGAGGTCGATCTCCGACGCATCGCACGGCACCGCCCCGGGGCCCGGTTCTGCAATGCCGAAGGCCCCCGACACGAGCGTCGCGGGGTCGTACTCGAAGAACGCCATCTCCTCGCCAGCGACGCGCGGTAAGACGATCCGCTTCTCACGGCTCCATTGCGCCAGCACCCCGTCGGTCGGCGGTTCGTCGGGCAGCGAACAGAATATCGCCACGCACCGCGCGGCACCGAATGCGGGCAACTCCCCGACCCGGCGGAAGATCCGCCCGGCGGCTGCGGCTCGCTCTTCGGGAGCCATCTCCCGGTTCCGCCGTTTCATCGCCCGGCGCAGCTCCTTTTTCTCCATAAAACCACTCTTTCGGGGCGCAAATTTCCCGCCCTCGCTATTGTTATTCCGCAAACAATGGCTATCTTTGCATCGATAGAACACAAATCTTTAACAAATATAAACAAATTTAATCCATTATGAGCTGTTTCCTATCCAATTCCTCTCTTGGCAAGAAGTTAGTGATGAGCGTGACGGGCTGCTTCCTCGTGCTCTTTATCCTCTTCCACATGGCCATGAACCTGACTGCGATCATCTCGCCCGAGGCGTACAACGCGGTCTGTGAATTTCTGGGCGCCAACTGGTACGCACTGGCCGGTACGGTTGTCCTGGCCCTCGGCGTGCTGATCCACTTCATCTACGCCGTCGTCCTCACGCTGAACAACTACCGCGCACGCGGCACGCAGCGCTACGCCGTCACCGTACAGGAGCCGGGCGTGGCCTGGGCCTCGAAGAACATGCTCGTACTGGGTGTCATCATTCTGCTCGGCATGGGGCTGCACCTCTACAACTTCTGGGCGAAGATGCAGCTCGTGGAGATCATGGGCAACCACGTGAACTCGCTGGGTTACAGCCCCACGGACGGTGCCGCGCTGATCGCCTACACCTTCTCGCAGTGGTATTACGTCGTTCTCTACCTCATCTGGTTCGCCGCCCTGTGGTTCCACCTCACGCACGGCGTATGGTCGATGTTCCAGACCGTGGGCTGGGCAAACGACACGTGGTATCCGCGCCTGAAGTGCATCGCGAACGTCGTGGCCACGATCGTCTTCCTCTGCTTCGCCGCCGTCGTGGTGGTCTATTTCATCAAGAGCGTATGCCCCTGCTGCGCAGGCGCCTGCTAACCTTTGTAGATTGTAGAACGATAAACACACAAACGATATGGCTTTCAAATTAGATGCTAAAATTCCTGCCGGCGCTCTCGCAGACAAGTGGAGCAACCACAAGGCAGCTATCAAGGTCGTAAGCCCCGCCAACAAGCGCAAACTCGACATCATCGTCGTCGGAACCGGTCTGGGCGGCGCCTCCGCAGCCGCTTCGCTGGGCGAGCTGGGCTACAACGTCAAGGTCTTCTGCATCCAGGATTCGCCCCGCCGCGCCCACTCGATCGCCGCGCAGGGCGGTATCAACGCCGCGAAGAACTACCAGAACGACAACGACTCCGTATACCGGCTCTTCTACGATACGATCAAGGGCGGCGACTACCGCGCCCGCGAGGCCAACGTCTACCGTCTGGCCGAGGTCTCGAACCTCATCATCGACCAGTGCGTGGCGCAGGGCGTACCCTTCGCCCGCGAGTACGGTGGTCTGCTGGCCAACCGTTCGTTCGGCGGCGCGCAGGTATCGCGTACCTTCTATGCCCGCGGCCAGACGGGACAGCAGCTCCTGCTGGGCGCCTACGCCGCACTGAACAAGGAGATCGCCGCCGGCTCGGTCAAGAGCTACCCGCGCCACGAGATGCTCGACATCGTCATCGAGGACGGCGAGGCCCGCGGTATCATCGCGCGCAACCTCGTCACGGGTGAGATCGAGCGCCACGGCGCCCACGCCGTCGTGCTGGCCACGGGCGGCTACGGCAACGTCTTCTTCCTCTCGACGAACGCCATGGCCTCGAACGGCTCGGCCGCATTCCAGTGCTACCGCAAGGGTGCCGGCTTCGCCAACCCCTGCTTCACGCAGATCCACCCGACGTGTATCCCCGTACACGGCGACCAGCAGTCGAAGCTGACCCTCATGTCGGAGTCGCTGCGCAACGACGGCCGCATCTGGGTTCCCAAGAAGCTCGAGGACGTGAAGGCGCTGCGCGCCGGCACCAAGAAGCCGTCGGACATCGCCGAGGAGGACCGCGACTACTATCTGGAGCGCCGCTACCCGGCCTTCGGAAACCTCGTGCCGCGTGACGTCGCCTCGCGTGCCGCCAAGGAGCGCTGCGACGCCGGCTACGGCGTGAACGAGACGGGTCTGGCCGTCTTCCTCGACTTCAAGACCGCCATCGAGCGTCTGGGCAAGGACATTATCAAGCAGCGCTACGGCAACCTCTTCGACATGTACGAGGAGATCACCGACGTGAGCCCCTACGAGCAGCCGATGCAGATCTTCCCGGCCGTGCACTACACGATGGGCGGTCTGTGGGTCGACTACAACCTGATGACCACGATCCCGGGCCTGTACGCCATCGGCGAGGCCAACTTCTCGGATCACGGTGCCAACCGTCTGGGCGCCTCGGCCCTGATGCAGGGTCTGGCCGACGGTTACTTCGTCCTGCCCTACACGATCGGCGACTACCTCTCGCACAAGATCCAGGCTCCGAAGGTGAAGACCGACACCAAGGCCTTCGACGAGGCCGAGAAGGCCGTGCGTGAGAAGATCGCCAAGCTCTTCGCCATCAAGGGCAAGCAGTCCGTGGACGACATCCACAAGAAGCTCGGCCACATCATGTGGGAGAACGTCGGCATGGCCCGCACGAAGGCATCCCTCGAGAAGGCCATCACCGAGATTCAGGCCCTGCGCAAGGAGTTCTGGAAGGACGTGAAGGTTGTAGGCCGCGAAAACGACTTCAATGTCGAGCTCGAAAAGGCAATCCGTCTGGCCGACTTCCTCGAGCTGGGCGAGCTGATGGCCCGCGACGCACTCCACCGCGAGGAGTCGTGCGGCGGCCACTTCCGCTCGGAGCACCAGACCGAGGAGGGCGAGGCCAAGCGTGACGACGAAAACTTCGTATATGCCGCCGTCTGGGAGTACAAGGGCATGGACCAGGCTCCCGAGATGACCAAGGAGCCGCTGAACTTCGAGTTCGTACACCCGGCACAGCGCAACTACAAGGATTAAGGTTTTCTGACGTTCAACATTGACAACAAATTTGGAATTATGAATTTCACATTGAAGATATGGCGTCAGAAAGACGCCAAAACCAAGGGTGCTTTCGAGACCTACAAGGTTGAAAACATCTCGGCCGACACCTCGTTCCTCGAGATGCTCGACATCCTGAACAACAACCTCATCCACGAGGGCAAGGAGCCCGTGGCCTTCGACCACGACTGCCGCGAGGGTATCTGCGGCATGTGCTCGCTGCACATCGACGGCCATGCCCACGGCCCCGGCCAGGGCGCCACGACGTGCCAGATCTACATGCGCAAGTTCAAGGACGGCGCCACGATCACCATCGAGCCGTGGCGTTCGGCTGCCTTCCCCGTCATCAAGGACCTCGTGGTGAACCGCTCGGCCTACGATCAGATTCTGCAGGCCGGAGGTTTCATCTCGGTGCGCACCAACTCGGTGCCCGACGCCAACGCAGTCCTGATCCCGAAGGCCGACGCCGACGAGTCGATGGATGCCGCTGCCTGCATCGGCTGCGGAGCCTGCGCCGCCACCTGCAAGAACGGTTCTGCCATGCTCTTCGTCGCTGCGCGCGTGTCGTCGCTGGCCAAGCTGCCGCAGGGCCGCATCGAGGGTGCCCGCCGCGCCAAGGCGATGGTCGCCAAGATGGACGAGTTGGGATTCGGTAACTGCACCAACACGGGAGCCTGCCAGGCCGAGTGCCCGAAGCAGATTTCGATCGCCCACATCGCCCGCCTGAACCGCGAGTTCCTCTCGGCGAAGTTCGAGGATTAATCCGCGCGATACATCCGAAAAGGAGAGCCTGCACCATAGCGGTGCAGGCTCTCTTCATGTATACGGACAGGAGTGATGAATACGTTCTCGTTCAGTTTATTGTATCCTCCATATTTTTGTTTAATCAAAAAATCATTATATTTGTTTCACACCAAAAACTTAAATTATGAGAAGCTTGATTTTGGGAGTGCTTGCCTTCACTCTAATTCTGCCATTTACGGCAACCGGTCAGCATAGCGATAAAAGCAACAGAGTTTTTTGGGATGGCGGAACAATACCGGACAACAGGTTCCGGGAATATGTATTGATCAATTTTGACACAGACCATAACGGAACCATAGACCAGACTGAAGCTGATGCTGTTACTGAAATGCGTCTTAATCCGTTAGTCATAAATGAAGACAAGACAAAACCGGAAATTACTTCTCTGCAGGGGATAAGTTATTTTCAGAATCTTGAAACCTTAATGCTTACGAGCAATGAAATCAAACTTACAGACTTATCATATCTCTCACAGAACGGTAAGCTTAAACAGCTTGCTATCGATAATTCGGAGCTGTTAACCCAGCTCGACCTTTCCGTTGTTCCAACATTAGAAAGGTTTATCTACACCGGGACAAAACTCAAATCTTTAATTCTGGATAATCCGGAGTTGAAAGAAGCATATTTGTACAACGATGATTGGAAAGGAGAAGGGCATAGCGGTCTTACTCAACTTGATTTTTCCGCACGCACCACAAATTTGGAGACACTGGATATCAGCGATAATTTCATTACCAAGATAGATCTCTCCCATTTAGTGAATTTGAAAAAGGTTTCCATTTCCTGCAAAAATCTTTCATCTCTAAATCTTCCGGCCAGTCTGAAGTTGACCGAATTAGCGTATTGGGGCAAAACGAAGTTTCCGGGAAATCTTGCCGATTTCCCGAATCTAACACGACTTTCCATTAGAGGTGTGGAAACGCCTTTGGATTTATCCAAAAACTCCAAACTGAAAGATCTGGACTGTTCATACAACGGACTGACGAGACTCGATGTGTCCGTTCTTCCTGATTTGGAGAAGTTGGTGTGCAAAGGGAACAAACTTGTATCTTTGGATTTATCCAGGAATCCCAGGCTGAAAGAGTTGGAGTGTTCAAATAACAAATTACCGGAACTCGACGTGTCCGCTCTTCC
>ERZ1026956.936-NODE-936-length-15507-cov-5.733109_pt1 | contig 15507 bp, 9 predicted proteins | sample MGYA00519301_ERZ1026956 | MGnify/ENA primary metagenome ERZ1026956 (study PRJEB26926, sample SAMN06164521) | human gut metagenome | biome: ENVO:00009003; feature: ENVO:2100002; material: ENVO:00002003 | host: Homo sapiens | place: USA | collected 2012 ...
GAGATCCTGAGATGTCTCGTGGGCTCGGAGATGTGTATAAGAGACAGGCGCAGGTTCGACGAAGCTTTTGCAAGCGATTGTCCGATTCTGACCTTCCCGGCCGGGCTTTGTTCGCGCCGTCGGCAGGGGGTGGTGTCCGATTTGCCGTGGCGTTCGAATTTCGTCAAGCGGGCGGCGGCGTCCGGGCGCCGGATCGTGCCGGTTTTCGTCGAGGGCGAACTATCCGATTTCTTTTACCGCCTTTCCAATTTTCGGAGGAAGATAGGTATCCGGTTCAATATCGAGATGCTCTATCTGCCCGACGAGATGTTTTCGCAGAAGGGAAAACATTTCCGGATACTGGTCGGGGAGCCTGTTTCGACGGACGAGCTGGTCGAATGCGGATCGTGGCAGCAGCGGGCGGATTACGTACGCGAAAAGGCGTATTCTTTGGAAAAAAAGTTGCGTGCCGAAGCAAAACACGGATAAATTGTTTAGTTTTGCTCTAAATTTAACAGCATGGAACCCATCATAGAGCCTGTAAGCCGAAGTCTGTTGCTCGCGGAATTGACCCCTGAATGCAAGGTCCGAAATACGAACAAGGCTTCGAATGAAATCTATATTTTCGATGCCGCCGAATGCCCGTCCCTGCTGCGGGAGATCGGACGCCTGCGGGAGGTCGCCTTCCGGTCGGCGGGGGGCGGAACGGGGCTCGCCGTGGATATAGACGAGGAGGATCTCGCCGGCGACGGTTATTACCAGTTGATCGTCTGGGACCCTGCGGAGCAGGAGATCGTGGGCGGTTATCGCTTTATCGTCTGCACGTCGGAAAATCCCCGGCATCTTTCCACTGAACATTATTTCACCTTCAGCGACAAATTCCGCAAGGAATACCTGCCCTATACCATCGAACTGGGGCGTTCGTTCGTACAGCCTTCCTATCAGTCGCGCGGCAATTCGAAGAGTATCTATGCGCTGGACAACCTCTGGGACGGTTTGGGGGCGCTTGTGGTGCTGAATCCCAAGGTGAAATACCTTTTCGGCAAGGTGACGATGTACGCTTCGTACAAGGCTATGGCACGCAATGCCCTGATCTGGTTCCTGCGCCGTTATTTTCCCGATCCCGATCATCTGGTGGCGGGTAAAAATCCCGTGCAGCTCGATTTGGACGATCCCTATTACGAGCATTTTTTCACGGGCAAGACCTATGAGGAGAATTACCGTATCCTGATCCAGCGCATCCGCGAGTTCAACGAGAACATTCCTCCGCTGATCAATGCCTATATGAATCTCTCGCCTACGATGCGGGTGTTCGATACGGTAATCAACACCGATTTCGGCGGTGTGGAGGAGACGGGTATTCTGCTGACCATTCCGGACATTTATCCCGAGAAAAAACAGCGTTATATGCGTTGGCAGGGGTGGCGTGAAAACCTCAAGCAGCGCCGGGAACATTTCCGCCTCCGCCTGCAGGAGCATCTCTCGCGTATCGGGAAAAGATGGGAAGTGTAGTCGAGCCGGATTTTCCCGGGTCGGATGTCTTATTTTGATAAAATTACGCCTTTTCGGTGTAATTTTTTTGTTTATGGATGCGGAATTTCTCGAAAAATTGTAATTTTATAGAGAAAAGAGAAGTTTGTATGCGTACAAGATTGGTAGTGTCTTTTTTTATCTGTTTTTTGCTGCAGGCATGCTCCGGAGCTTCGACGACGAAGACGAATGGAGTGTCGAACACATCGGGAAACGATCAGGCCGGATGTATCGCCTTGGATACGATCGGCATCGATGGTGCGGTCGAGAAGTTCGTATGGAACGAAGAGGATGGAATCGGCTTCTTAATTCAGGATAATAGCTATTTGGACTTTATTAAATCGTCTTTCACATCGAGGCCGGTGTTTGCTATGCAGGCTGCTGACGGTCGAATAACCTATTCGACGGAGGATTTGATGAAAGAGATGTGGCCGAAAGAGCGGATCGAGGATCCTGTTTCGGTCGTAGCTTGGCGACCGTATGGATTTGCGTTACAAGAGGACGGGAGTTTTTTTCTTCCGGTCGGTGTGGCGCAGTATGATGAGAAGGGGTGCCGGAGCGTGCCTATGCTCGGCCGGTACCGGGGAAATCTGGCTGAAATGACACTCGATTTCGAAAATATGTTCTCCGCTGTGGAGTTGCGATTGAGGAAAGACAGCTTCGCTCTCGAACCGATTAAGGTGAAACAAGTTATTTTGCAGGGAAACGACGGTGAAATTCTGGCAGGATCGATCAAGGTGGTAGCCAGTAGGCAGGAGCTGCCCGACAGTGTGTGCGAAGAGAGGAAAGTCAGTCCTTGCGTCGTATTGGATTGCGGATCGGGGGTGGAGCTGACGGAAGAATCGACCTCTTTTTATCTGCCTGTACTGCCTGTGGAGTTTCGCCGAGGGTATTCGTTAACGGTCGTGACGGATCGTGACAGCGGGAATATGTTCAGGATTCAATGCGGTGGCAAATTCCCCGTAAGATTGAAAAAAGGTCGGATATACCGTGCGGCGGATACGATTGTTCGCCCGGCGTATCTGCAATACATGATTCCCGATCCCAATTTCCGGGCTTATCTTTTGGAACAGGGGTATATCGAAGAGATCGGCGAAAACGGGAGCCGGGTCGTAGTAACACCTGCCGGTCGGGCTGCGACGAAGATAGATTGTTCGAGGCGGGGTATCGCTTCCTTAGCAGGAATCGAGTATTTCCCGCTGTTGGAGGAGTTGAATTGCTGTATGAATATGATATCGACGTTGGATTTGACGCAGAATCCTCGTTTGGTAAAGTTGGATTGTTCGGGAAATTGTCTTAAATCCTTGGATGTAAGCCATAATTCGGTGCTAATGGAGTTACGGTGCATGTTGAATGAGCTGGTGGCATTGGAAACGGATCGGAATCCGAAGCTGACTGTTTTGCATTGTGCATTTAATCGCTCGTTGAAAGCGTTGGATGTGACTGGTAATCCCCTGTTGAAAGAGTTGGTGTGCACGGAAAACAGTCTGTCGAGTTTGGATGTGTCGCATAATTTGGAACTGAAAAAACTTATGTGCGGAAATGGTTTTGTCAAAAAGAACCGTTTGGAAACCCTGGATGTTAGTAAAAATACCAAACTCGACACGTTGGAATGCTCGGGCTGTTGGCTGAAAACCTTGGATGTCAGTCGGAACCGGGATTTGATATATTTGAATTGCAGTAGAAATGAATTGGAGCGTCTGAATCTCGGCGCTGTTCCGAATTTGAAGGAATTGGATTGTCCCATGAATAAATTGAGCCGACTGGACGTATCTCGTTGCAAGGCTCTGACATGGATTTCGTGCGACAGGAACTCGCTCTCCTCGTTAGATGTATCCCACAACCGGTCGTTAAATTGGCTGTCGTGTGGTGAAAATTTGCTTACTACGTTGGATGTGTCGCATAATTCGGTGTTGGAAACGTTGTGGTGTAATGACAACCAATTGACTACGTTGGATCTTTCGGGAAATCCGATTTTGAGAAAGCTGTATTGTTGCAATAACCGGTTGTCCTCTTTGGACTTGAGTAAAAATAAATTCTTGGAACCGAGGAATGTGTCCGATCACGGGAACTGTTTCCCGGAGGAAGAGGGTTCGATTGTGGTTAATTCCTGCTGTTTCTGAAAAATGAAAAAGGGGCTGTCTAACAGTTTTAGACAGCCCCTTTCGTTGCTTTTTGGTTTTACCGCGACGCGGCGATATTCGAGCTGTGCATGCCCCGGGAATCGCGGGCCCAGTCGCCCCTGGCGCGGAGTACCTGTTCGATGATGTCGCGCACGCAGCCGTGCCCGCCCGCGAACTCCGAAACGTAGCGCGAGGCTTCGATCACCTCGGACGCGGCATCCGAGGGACAGACGGGGATTCCGACTGCCTTCATACACTCCAGGTCCGGGATGTCGTCGCCCATGTAGATAACGTTCGCCGGATCGAGTCCGTGGCGTGCGAAGAAATCCTGCATGGCTGATATTTTGTCCATGCAGTCCAGGTAAACATCTGTGAGTCCCAGCATTTTGAGCCGGTGGTCGAGCGTTGCGCCCCGTCCGCCCGTGATGATGCACACTTTGTAACCCATACGGAGCGCATAGACGATGGCATAGCCGTCCTTGGCATAGTATTTTCGGATGAAATCCCCATCGACCAGGGGCATGATTCCCCCGTCGGTCATTACGCCGTCCACGTCGAAAATGAACGCTTCGGTCTTTACGATGTCTTCTTTGAAGTTTCCCATATATCTTGACTTAATGATTCATAAATTCGTAACAGTCGCGGATCGTGAGCGAGTGCGGCTTCGTGCCGCCGCAACGTCGGCAGGTCGCCGCGTACGGCAGGCCCGGTCTGCACCCGATGCGGATCGCCCGAATCGACGGCTTTGGCTGCGGTTTCGGCGATCAGGGGGTTCAGTACGTCGAAGGGCAGTTCGGTTCCGTGCAAAATCTCGCCTCCCAATGCGTAGAGGTGATTGACGAAATTGCAGGCGAAAACCGCCGCCAGGTGAAGGCGTACGCGACGGTCGGAGTCGGCTCGATATACCGTGCGGCTCAGATTGCGGGCGAACGCTTCGAGCTCCGAGGTGAAAGTGTCGTCGTTTCCTTCGACGAAAAGAGGTATCTTGGCAAAATCCACGCTGCGGCCTTGGGTAAAGGTTTGCAGGGGATAGAGAACGCCCCGACGGTCGAAGCGAGCGGGAAGAGCCTCTATTCCGATGCCTCCGGCCGTATGTACCACAGCGGCTTCGGCGGGTATGGGCAGGCTTTCGGCCAGCGTGGTGATCGCCGCATCGCTGACGGCCAGGAGGTAGAGGTCTGCGGCGGCCAGCTCGCGCGGATCGGAGCTCCACGCGGTGCCGTTTTCGAGGGCGAGTGCTGTACCTCGTTTCGCGTTGCGGGCGAAGATCTGGAGCAATGTTGCTCCTTCCGTGCGGCTTATCGCGCGGGCGAGCGCTTCGGCCAGGTTGCCGCTGCCTATGAGGACGATATTTTTCATCTTTCCGAGTGTTTCGGTTCGGGCTGCGGCCCGGAAGCCGGTTTGCGGGCGGCGTTCACTGCGTCGTCCAGGTCGATGAGCCGAAGCCGGTCGCCCGCTGTACGGCAGGCCGTCTGAAGTTCGTCGAGCGCGCGGTCTATTCGGCGCGTTTCTTCGGTCGCGGCGAAGTAGAGGCGTGTCGAACTGTAATTGTCTATGGTTCTGAAAATGTTGTAGAGCGTCATTTCGTGGATGTCCCGTCCGGGGGCGAAGGCCACTTCGCGGTCGTCGTTCGGATTCCGGATTTCGATCAGCAGTCCCGTGCGTACGAGCTGGTGCAGGACATCGTTCACGATGCGGGTGGGCAGCGAGAGCCGGCGGCGGAGTTCGTCGATGGGGAGCGCCCCTTCGTTTTCCCGAAAGCGGTGTACGACCTGAAGCATGACGGCCAGGATGATCCTGCGGCGTCGGTCGTAGCTGATGCCGAGCGATTCGCGCTCTTCGGCGAAACGGTCGATGTTCTGGTAGGCGAACGAGAGTTCGCCGCCGAAGAGCAGGATTTCCCACGAGATTTGCAGCCATAACAGAAAGAGCGGCAGGGCTGCGAAACTGCCGTAAATCGCGTTGTAGGAGGTCATCCACCCTTGCAGATAGAGGTAGCCCCACTGAAAGAGCATGAAGACCGTTCCGGCGACGATACCCGCCATGAAGGCGCTGCGCCACAGGACTTTCGTATTGGGTACGACGGTATAGATCAGGGTGAAGCTGCCCCAGATGATGACCAGGGCCGAGAGTTTCGAAAGAAGGATGCCGAGGAACGTATTCCCTGCGTCGAAGAACCGGAGCAGATAACCTCCCATCGTGCTGGCCACGAGCCAGAGGATCGGGGCGACCATCGCGATGACGATGTAGTTGAGGTATTGGCGGGCGATATTGCGCGAGGACTGAACCTCCCAGATGTTGTTGAAAGCGCTCTCCACCGACCCGAAAACCCGGATGACGGCCCAGAAAAGGGTTACGACGCTGACCAGGGCGATAAGCCCGCCCTGCGTATTGGCGAGGGCTTTGCGGGCGAATTCCACCATGTAGTCCAATACTTCGACGTTTTGCGGGAAAAGGGCGTAGAGATCGTCGATCAGGCCGTCCAGAAGCCCGAATCCCTTGACTACGGCGAATACCAGCGCCAGGATCGGGACGATCGAGATGAGCGTATAGAACGTCAGGGCGGCGCTGCGCACGATCGTATCGTGGGCGATCAGGCCGCGTGCCGTGTAGAACAGCAGCTTGTACTGTCTGACGGCCCACCGGACGCGGGGATTGCGGTAGGAGTTTGCGTTGCGCCGCAGGATCGTGTCCGTGAAGTAGGTGAAGACGTTCTTGACTTTCATTTCGGGACGTTTCTCAAAGATAGCTATTTTAGACGGATCGTCCAATAATCCTGCCCGATTTTCGTGAAGGCGATCCGTCGCTCGCCGCCTTCGCGTATGCCGAGCCGTGCGGCGATTTCAGCCGCCGTGAGCGGGAAATCTTGTTTCAGAATCGTCAGTCGGCTGCCGGAAAGCTCCCGTTTCAGTTGCTTGGGGTTGTAGGGCTCGATCCGCTCGATCTCCAGCCAGCGGCCCAATGTGTCTTCGGACTTTTCCGCTGCGAATCCGTAGCCGTTCGGACTCCAGATGTCGGCGCGACCTTGCAGGTAGGTCGGCGCCAGCCGGGCTTTTTGAAGCGCTACGTCGGGGATCAGCAGCCAGCGGTAAGCGGCCGGATCGAAGGGCTTGTCGCAGGGAGTTGCACGGGCTTCGGCGGGCGGACAGGAAAATTCTCCCAGTCCGAGCGCAACGGCCGTCAGCAGGGGACCCGTGCCGTCGGCATAGACGACGACTTCCTTGCATTCGTCGTGCAGCGACACCACCTCCGTGCGGCAGGGACCGAAGAGCCGGAAGGTTTCACCGACGTCGAACAGCGGGGAGTTCTTGACGCAGAGGTTCGGGGCGATGCGACGGAGTTCCGGCAGCAGCTTCGGTATGTCGGGAGAACAATCCTCCAGCCGCACCAGCTTGCGCCCTTCGGCGCTGCGTCGGTCGGGGTCGGCGTAGATCCAGTCGAAGTGGTCCCGGGTCGAGGCGAGGAACGCCTCGGCGGAGGAGTTGATAACCCGTATGTTCGTTGCGCCCAGCCGCCGGAAATTCTCTCCGGCGACGGCCGCCAGCGTCGCATCCCGTTCGAGGGTGATGACTTCGCGGAAGCGTTTCGAGAGGTAGAGGGCATCGACGCCCAGTCCGCAGGTAAGGTCGAGCACCCGTTCCCCACTGCAACTCTTGCGGGCCGCGCACGCCTCGCTCGAGGCCTGTTCGAAAGCCAGCGGCGGGAGGATGCAGCGGGCTTCGTAGTAGGAGGGGAGTTTTGTCCGTGCCCGTGCGAGGTATTTGACCTGCGTGGCGATGAGTGCCGCATGCGGAATACGCTTGTCGAGGGCGATCGCCGCAGGGTCGCGGCCGATTTGCTCTTCGACGGTACGCCGCACTTCGGGAGTCAGCAGCAGTCGGTATTGTTCCGGAGTCATCATTCCGGGAGCGAAGATACCGATTTTTTCCGTTCGGCGCTCCATAGGAGCAGGGTTGCGAAGATGAAAAGTCCGTAAACGATCCAGCATTGGGTCGTCGTGAGCCGGATGTCGAGGGCGGCTGCCGGAAGTGCCGCTGCAGCTCGGATCAGTTCGTTCTGTGCCCGGGCTGCGAATCCTGCGACGTCCGAGAAGAGCGGTGCGAGCACTGTTCCCGGGATCACGAGCCAGAGCGTGCAGCTCCCGACCACGACGTAGGAGAGCAGGATGACGACGGGGTTGAGTGCCAGCCCGACGACCGAGATCTGGCCGAAGGTATGGGAGATAAGAGGTGCAGTCGCAGCGGACGCTGAAAATCCGATGGCGAGGGTTGCGGTCAGCATATCGATGCTTTTGCGGCGTGTTCGCAGGAGGCGGCAGAGGGGGAGTCCCCAGGCGATGATGCCGGCGACGGCGATGAACGAGAGTTGGAAGCTGATGTCGAACAGGTAATCGGGATGGAAGAGCAGCATGACGAAGGCTACGCCGGCGAGTGTGTTCATCCCGACGTATTCCGACGACGAGGCCAGGGCGAATTGCAGGACGGAGAACATCAGCGCGGCCCGGACGACGCTGGGCGGGAATCCCGTCGTGGCGGCATAGAGCCAGATGAGCAGGATGACCGCGATATTGCGCAGGATGTGTCCGTGCCGGAAGAGCGGCAGCCACCAGAGCAGCAGGTTGGCGAGCAGAAAGACGATGCCCACGTGCAATCCCGAAACGGCGAGCAGGTGCGAGGTCCCGCTGCGCGAGTAGGCCGCACGGAGTGCAGGGGAGAGCGAGCGTCGATCCCCGGCCGTCATAGCGTTGCAGAGGGCCTGTTCGTCGGGCGCCAGGGACAGACGGTCGAGCCGTGCGACGGCCCGTTCGTGCAGGAACAGGGAGAGATGCTTCGGGGGAAGCTCCCGGTGCAGGGTGTCGCGCAGCAGCAGGCTTGAGCGGTTCAGGTAGAGGGTGCCGACGTATCCCCGGCGGGTCATCAGCCGTCCGTAGCCGCCGTGACGGGCGGTGAAAGGGTAGATTTTGCCGCGTACGACGGCTCGGTCGCCGGGATTCAGCACGGTCGAAGAGTCGCATCGAACCACGAGGTTTCCGGCGGCGGGGAGCCATTCTCCGGTTTCGGAGTTCCGCAGGGCGCGGAGCGATGCGCCGGAGGCCGTTTTGCCTTCCCGTTCGGAGAGGCGTTCCCGGACGACGATTTCGTATTCGCCCGGAGTGCCGGTCGGCGGAGCGGGAGTGTGTCCCAGTTCGGTGACGGTCATGCCGAAAAGCAGAATGGCTCCCAGGGTGGCGAGGTTTGCGCCCCGGTCGTCGGCGAGCAATGCCAGGATACCGCAGACGAGGAATCCGCCTACTAACAACCACAGCGGCAGTACGTAGTGGTCGGCCAGCAGGATGCCGGCCGTGAGCGGCGGCAATGCGCGGAGCATGGGCATGCGCCGGAGTTTCGACCGGAGGTTTTCGGACTTGAGTCGTAGCATAACGGAGCCGGATCGCGGGAAATGGACGGAGAACCGGGCTTTGACTTTGTGTTTTTTTCGTTTTCTGCGTTCGGCGGGACCTCGTGGACAATCACGGGCCTCGTCGATCGGATATTTGCGGTTTGCCTCCTTCGGATGCGACAGAATATTCCCGCCTCTTCGTTGCATCCGCTTCGAGTGTCGGTTTTCGGATTCGGCGGTTTTCCGATTCGTAAAGATAACTGTTTTTTCGGAAGAATGAGCCGTTCGGATGTATGGATAATACAAAACGACACGCATCGAATGGAATGATGCGTGTCGTTTTGTCGTATCGGAGGTTTTTTCGCCCGTTTAGAACGATGCGAATGTACTCCAGTTCGAATTTTGCTCCGCTGCGGCCTGGATGTCGGCAGGCAGGTTGGCGAAGAAATTATATCCGGTCAGCGCTTCTATTTCGGCGACCGATTTGGTGTAGCTCTGGTAGCTTTCGCCCGAATAGACGCGGTGAGGCAGCCATACACCGACCGTCGATGCCGAAGAGATCTTGCCCGAAGCCTCTCTTTTGACTTTGAGCAGTACCTTGTAATAGTAGTTCGGTACGGGACAGTTCTTGGTATCCTTGGCCGGTTTGATATATGTGATCGTTTCATTCCCGGTTACAGTCCGTAGGATGGCGCCCGTAACCACGTAAACCGTATCGGTCTGTTGTTGTGCGAGCGTCCGCACGTCACCTTCGAGCGTACTCCAGATGCCGGAGTTGAACCCGTTCTGAATCTGCGGCGTGGAATTCGTAGCGTAGAACGTCTGCGCACACATGGTGCCATAGGGATCCTTGTTGCGGTCGGCGTTCGGGATCTGGTGGCCGCGAGCGTAGATGTTCGAGGTGGAACCTACGTTCACTCCGTACGATCCGGCCCAGACATTGATTTGTTGCGAGGTCGGAATCCCGGGTGTCGCAGCCCACGGATCGTTCGGACGTCCCGATCCCAGGTCACCGGCCGCCAACGGGTAAGCTACCCAGTAGGCCGTGTAGGTCGAGGTGTCGTAATACATCGTGTAGTTGCGTGCCGTGTCGTAAAAGGTCCGCAGCAGCATATTGCTGCCTGCGTTGTCCTTGGCCGGAAGCTCGTACCAGGCGGCATGATCCGTCCGTGCTCCTTCGGTGGTAAAGGTTGTCGAAGAACTCTGCGGCGTGGAGCCGTTGGTCGCCGTTACGACGCCGTAAACCGTGTACGTCGTTGCGGGCAGAAGATCGGAGAGGTTGGCGGTCGCTTCGTTTCCGACAACAGCGGCAACGACACTTCCCGTGTCGCTGCCGTTCGTTGCGGAATAGAAGAACTGCACCTCGGTTGCGTAAGCGGCGTCGGTCAGACTACTGGAAACCTTCGCTGTACTCGAAGTTATGTCGCTTACGCTCGGTGTAGCAATTCCCGGGGTAGGGTCTGGAGTCGGAACTCCGCCTCCTGTTCACTCAAGCTGCCAAGAGAAATCACCGATAGTAGTACGGTTTTCCGTGTTTTGCTCGATCTTGATCGTTGCGTCCTGCCCGTTGCATACTATATCCGAGAGCTCGAAAACTTTTTTTGAATTTTTGGTTATACTTAATGTTCCTACGCTTTTTCCTCCGACTGTTACGGTCAAGGTTGCACTGCCTTTCGAACTTGTCAAGGCGTTGAACTTGAGTGCTGTGATTCCGCCAGGGATTGTTACGCTCAATGAACCGCTCTTACCTATCGTGAGGTAAGTTTCGCTGGAAACTGTGATCCCTGCCGTGTTGGACAATGTAGTACGGTCGGTTTTGGATTGGTTCGGATTACCACATTTTGCATAGGTCCATACCGGAGTCCCGGTTGTTACGCCGTTGAAAGTTCCATTAGAGTTGTAGGCTGATTCTGCATCGGGTTTATAGTTCTCGAAAGTTTCCGAAACCCATGCCTTTGCGCCGGCAGCAGCCTGCTCAACAGTCAGCGTCGCTTGGGCTGTACCCAGTGAAGTAGTGGCGGTAAGAACGATGCGTGCTGTACGAGGTGTTGCGACCGTATTTTCTGTGGCTGCGACTTCGAGGCGATTTTCGCTGCCGTTGTAATCACCTGTGGTGATCCAGTCCGGCTGTTCGGTTCCTTCAGTGCCGTCGTAAATAGCGACGGAAACGTCTTGCGTTTCGGCGTTCTTCAACGTAACGGGGATATAGTGAGTTTCCGTATCGTTATAAGACAGTGTCAGGGTCGTCTGATCCAACGTGATTTCAGGCAACTTGACGTATTCGGCAGGGATTAGGGTCAGATCTTTTGTCTGACTGCCGGTATAGAATCCAAAACCGAGAGCTGCTTGATCGTTTTTCGCCAAAATACGGGAAGGGGTCGCTGCCGATGCGATTTGGTAAGTACCTTCGGACTTGTTCTTGGTAATTACCAGTTCATAAGGAGTCGTAGAGGTCGTAGCGCTGTTGTCGCTCTCCCAGGAGAGATAGTTCTCGCCTTGACTGATCGTGTAGTTGTCGCCCGATTTGGTGATTGTCCAAATGAGGGTTTCATCACCCGTTTTGTAGGGATTTGACGGTGTAATTACTACGGGGGCCAAACGAGAACCGTCAGCCAGAGAACTCATTGCATAGGTTATTTCGGATTGGGTCGCCGTGATGACGTAGTCGCCGCTCAATGTTTCGGTCGCCTCTTCCGCAGCGTCGGTCATATCGACCGCGAAAGTCGAACTGTCGCCTGCTGCGAAAGCCAGGGGCTGGCCCTCCTGAACGGTTACCGTCTTGGTGAAGATCTTCGATGCGGTGGTCACGGTAACGGTGAATGTTTCACCGGCTGCCACCTCGAACGGGAAGCAGGTGAAATAGGCGGTCATGCCCGTTGCGCCGTTGGCCGTAAGGTTCATCTCCGAAGAGTAGCTCAGCGTCACGTTGTCCGAGAAATTACCGGGATAACCGTACTCCTTGACGGTGCCTGCCGTCATATCGACATAGCTACGGCCCGTGACCTTCTTATCTGGAGCCGTGAATTCGACGCCAAGGACAGGCTCCTCCGATGCGAGGTTTTTGACCGTCATCTTACCGATGGCAACGGCACGGCCGAAACTCATTTGCAGTTCGGTCGGCTGACTCTCCAGCGAGATCGATTTGGCGATCAGCAGGTCCGCGTTCGAATCGAAGCTCGTAGCGGTCGGCTGTTGAGATGTGCGTGTGACGACTTTCATGTTGGTAATATCCGTATTGTTGGACGTAATCCATGCCGAGGCGGGATAAACCGCGTTATAAACGAGCGGAGTGTTCGTATTCTCCGGGAACGATACGGCGAATTTCGCCGTGCCGTCGCTTACCGTACCTTCCTGCGAGTTGGCGTATGTGGTTTTGGAGGCGGCCGTTTCGAACACCTGAAGGTATTCGCCGGTTTCGTTCCACGAGATTTTCCCCGTCAGGGGATCATACGTCGTACGGGAACCGGATGCCGATTCGAGTTCAGACGATGCGGTGACCGTCATCGTTACTTTACGACCGTTCGACGGGTCGGAAACCGTGTCGTCTTTGGAACAGGCTGCGAACAGAGATGCACACACTGCGACAGCCAAAATGGATTTGAAAAAAGTTTTCATAGTCGTAGGATGTGTTTGTTAGTATTCTCCGTAATCGGTGTCATTAACGCTGCCGCCTGCTTCGCCGGCTCCGCCATAGTCCAGGACAGTGCTGTTGGCAAAACCTTTCTCGATCGAGATGCTGAGGATCTCAACCGAAGGAGCGGAGTACGAAGTTCCCCCCCCCTTAACCGTAGATTCGTAGTGTTTTTTCATAATCATAGAGGTATTATGTTTGAGAGTTTTTTCTCGCCCTAAAATGTTTACGCACAAATGTAGGGAATATTTATGTAAAAGAGTAGGAAAAAACTAAATTTCACAGAATCTTTATATTCCGGGGGTAGAAGGGAACGACGCGGAAAATCAATACAGGTTGTCGAACATGCTCTGGCTTTTGTCGTATTTCAGGTCGGCGAGGGAAGCCGCTTTGACGCCGATGTTGAAACTCCAGCTCTGATAGTGGCCGAAGGGGACCCACGCGAACGACATTTGCCAGCAATGCAGGTCGCGTGTAATGGTGATGGAGGCCGGAGTCAGCTCTTTGGCCTGGAAGTCGTAACCGCCCTGGATTGTTACACCCATTTTTGGCAGAATCGTAACGCTGCCGTTGATGCCGAGCGTTTGGGTGATGTTTTTCTGGTAGCCCGTCGTGCCGTTGTTGGTCGGTGATGCGGAGTAGCTGATCGTATAGTTGAATCCCAGGTTCCAGGGTAGCGAGAAGTCGTAGTAGGCCTGGGTCATGTATTGCCGTCGCAGGGCCGGGTTCATTTGCCCGTAAGGGTCGTAGAAAGGATTGGCGTAGGCCGGATCGACCGGGGCGCTGTTGATGTCGTTGATCGCCGGGGTGGAGTTGTCCTGGCGGGATTGGAACGTATAGCCGAACGAAGTGCTGGCCGATACCACACGGCCCGGGAAAAAGAGTTTGTTGATACGCTGGCCCTGCGGGGTGACCCGGTAAGGGTCGAGCGTAGCGTTGATATTGATGCCGAAATTCTGGAAAACGGTCGTGCGCAGCGAAATGGGGATGTTCGAAAGTCCCATGGAGTCGGCCAGGAAGTTATAGGATACCTGTCCGATGCGGAGTTCGTCGATCAGTTTGATCTTCTTCATACCCGAGGTATCGCGTTTGCTGAGCACCTTCATTTCGAGCGTCTGCGAGAGCGAGGCGTTGATGGCCATGGACTGACCGGAGCTGGGCACGCCGAAGATGCTCCCTTCGAAAGGCGAGTAGGTCTTGAAATTACCCAGCGTATCGCTCTGCACGGTCTTTACGTAGCCGTATTTCTGCTTGGAGAAGTCGGGGGCGTAGGAGAAGCTCACCGTCGGGGTGATCGTGTGGCGGATCGCCTGTATCTTGCGCGTTTTCTTCTTGGCCTCGTAGCGGCCATAGATGATCGTCGAGGCCTGCAGGCTGAAGTTGTAGTTGTACAGACGGTAGAACCCGTACTCCGGGTCGAGTTTGTCGATGCGGTTCAGCACCGGGTTCCAAACCTGCTCCTGTTTTTTGAAATACCACTTTTCGGTGTAGTTGATCGTAGGTCCGAAGTTGATATAGTTGAAGATGTTGTACGTCGCCGAGATGGGAATGCTATGCTCGAAGCCGTACTGCATGTTCTGGAGTGTTTCCTTGGTGAAGATTTCGGACTCTTTGGCGTTGGCCTTGTTGTTGAACTTGCCGGTGTAGCGGAGCGAAATCTTTTCGTACCACCGCTGCTTGCCCATCGCCTCCTTGCGTTTGAAGGGGTAGAAGGTCGAAACGTTGAAGACGACGTTCGGCAGGGCGATCGAGAGCGTTCCGCTCTGCGAGTTCTGCGAAACGGACATGTTGGCCGAAAGGGAGAACGGGGTGCCGAGCCAGCTTTTCGAATAGGAGATCGTCGAACTTGTCTGCGTCTGGAGCGCTTCGTTCAGGCTGGTAGCCGAATAGCGGTTGTAGCCGCTGGTACGGAAATCGACCGAAGCGGAGAAGGTCGATCCCGGATTGGCTTTGGGGTCTTGCGTATGCTGCCAGTAGAGCTGGAAGTTGTTCTGCTGGAGGAAGTCGGGTTCGCCCTTGTCGCCGACACGGACGTTCGAGTAGTTGAAATTCAGGGTGCCGTTGTACTTGTAACGCTTCATATAGCGCGACATCGCGGATGCCTCCCACGATCCGAGAGTGTAGATACCGCCCCGGATGGCCAGGTCCATGTGCTCTCCGAGCGTGAAGTAGTAGCCCAGGTCACGAATGTAGAATCCCTTGGTCGATTCCTCGCCGAAAGTCGGCATCAGCAGACCCGACTTGGGGCCGGAACTGAGCGGGAAGAAACCCTCGGGCAGCAGCGGAAAGTAGATGGGAACGTCTTCCAGGACCAGGTAGGCGGGACCCGTGACCACTTTCTTGCCGGGAATCACCTTCGCCTTGGTCATCGCCAGGTAGAAGTGGGGGTGGTCCGTCTGGTCGCAGGTGGTGTATTTGCCGTCCTGGATGTGGATGGTGTTGTCGTCCATCTTTTTGACGTTGTTGCCGATCAGCCAGCCGTCGCCCTCCTGAGTCGCCACGCCTTTGATTTTCGCCTTTTTACTGCCGATGTTGTAGGTGATCGTGTCCATCGTGTAGGGATTGGCGGCTCCTTCGGTGAAAGTGGGGTTGGTAACTGTCGGTTTGCCGTCTATCGTGTCGCGCTTGCCGTGGGCGTAGATGATCTTTTCGTCCATATTGACCCGCATGAAATCTCCCTTGAGATTCATGTTCTGGTAGTTGATATCGCCCTGGTTGTAGATATAGACCGTGCGGTTGCGTACGTCGTAGTAGAGCGAGTCCTGGTTTTTGCCGCTGATGATGTCGTCCAGGAAAGATTTTTTCCGGGTCGTATCGCGCCGGGTCGTGTCCTGACGCAACGAATCGCGCAGCAGCGAGTCGTTG
>ERZ1026956.940-NODE-940-length-15437-cov-7.568847_pt1 | contig 15437 bp, 10 predicted proteins | sample MGYA00519301_ERZ1026956 | MGnify/ENA primary metagenome ERZ1026956 (study PRJEB26926, sample SAMN06164521) | human gut metagenome | biome: ENVO:00009003; feature: ENVO:2100002; material: ENVO:00002003 | host: Homo sapiens | place: USA | collected 2012 ...
CGAGATCCTGAGATGTCTCGTGGGCTCGGAGATGTGTATAAGAGACAGATTTTATCTTGCTCAAATATTGAAAAAAACTTTTAAATCTGTTATACTTATCAGGTATTGGCAAAATATAATTTCTAAGGAGCAAATATGTGGTATTTAATAGTATTTTTTATTTCAATGGTTCCGATAGTAGAAATCAGAGGTGCTGTGCCTGTTGCGGTTGCAAATGACTTAAATCTTTTTTGGACATATGTAATCTGCATTTTAGGCAATATGCTCCCGGTTCCGATTATCTACCTCTTTGCAAGAAAGGTTCTTGTTTGGGGTTCTGACAAGAAGTTTATCGGCAGATTCTTTTCTTTCTGTCTTGAAAAAGGCGAAAAAGGCGGCAGAAAGCTTGAGGCAAAAGCAGGCAACGGTATGTTTGTTGCACTTATGCTTTTCGTAGGCATCCCTCTTCCCGGCACAGGCGCATGGACAGGAACACTTGCGGCAAGTATTCTTGACCTCGGATTTAAGAAAAGCGTTATAGCCGTTATGTGCGGTGTTGTTATCGCAGGTATTATAATGGGTATTGGTTCGGTACTTGTTGCAAACGGAATCAACTTTATTTTTGCTCCGTAAATAATTTTGGGCAGCACATCGCTGCCCTTATTTTTTGGTGAATTTATAAAATGGAAAAGAAAAATATATATGATGCAATTATAATCGGCGGCGGTGCATCAGGACTTATGTGTGCAATCACAGCAAAGAAACATGACCGTTCAAAGAAAATTGCAATAATCGAAAAAAATGACAGATTAGGCAAAAAGCTGATGTCAACAGGCAACGGCAGATGTAATCTGACAAATCACGGTATATCCCCCGATAAATATGTCGGTTCTTTCAAAAAGCAGAGTAAAAAAATTTTTGAAAGATTCAGCGGTGATGAAATGGCGAATATCTTTAAAAACTTCGGTCTTTTAAGTTTTTACGATAACGAGGGCAGATATTACCCGATAAGCAAACACGCCGCATCTGTTCTGGATGTTCTACGCTTACAGGTTGAAACACTTGGAATAGATGTTTTCACAAAACAGAATGTCAATTCTATAAAAAAAGTTTCAAACGGTTTTAAAATTTCGTCTGATGACAGCGAAAAAAAGTACGATTTCATATGTAACAAGCTTGTGATTGCAAACGGTTCAAAAGCCGCACCTAAGCTTGGCGGAAACGCAAGTGCAATTGATTATCTTAAAAATTTCGGTCATAAGGTTGTTTCGTTCTCCCCTGCTTTATGCCCTGTTAAGGTTAAAAGCGATGTTCTGAAAACATTAAAAGGTCTGAGAGTTACGGGCAAGGCACAGTTATACGGTGAACACGGTCGATTAATCAAGGAAGAAACAGGCGAAATTCAATTTACCGAGAATTCGTTGTCGGGAATTTGCGTGTTCAATCTTTCATTGTTTGCTAAACAAAACGACAAAATAGTGCTTGATTTATTGCCCGATTATTCGGAAAATGAGCTGATTAAAATAATCAGACAACATATATCATTGTTTTCTGATTTGCCGTGTGAACAGCTTTTGACAGGAATTTTTCAGAAGAGAATCGGACAGGCAATTCTGAAAATCAGCCGAGTTGATTTGTCAAAGATTTGTTCCAAGCTTTCAAAGGACGAAGTATCAGGAATTTGCAAAACAATAAAATCAATGTCATTTACAGTAAGCGGAAAAGAAGATTTCTCACACGCACAATGTGCTTTGGGCGGTGTTTTAGGCAAAGAGATTGACGAAAACACTATGATGAGTAAAATTGTGAAAAATCTTTTTATATGCGGTGAGGCGATTGACCTTTGCGGTGAATGCGGAGGGTTTAATCTTCATTTTGCATTTGCCGGAGGAATTATTGCAGGAGAAAATTTATGATCAGAGTAAACAATATACATTTAAGCCTTGACTACGATGATAAATCGGTTCGCAAGGCAGTTGCCCAACAGCTGAGGGTTGAAGAAAAATCCATAAAAAGCTGTAAGATTTTTCGCAGATCGGTTGACGCAAGAAAAAAGGACAGTATCTACTTTCTTACAACCGTTGACGCTGAACTTAATATCAACGAGGAAAAGGTATGTAAAAAATGCGGTAACGCTCAAATTGCGAGAAAGTATGAATATAATCAGATGAAATTTGGCAATGCGCCCTCCCCCATTGTTGTCGGAGCAGGTCCGGCTGGATTGTTTGCGGCACTTATTCTGGCAAGAAGCGGTGCAAAGCCAATTCTTATTGAAAGAGGTCGTGATGTTGACAGGCGAACTGCCGATGTGAGCAGGTTCTGGACAAGCGGTAAGCTTGACATAACTTCAAATGTTCAGTTTGGTGAAGGCGGTGCGGGAACATTTTCTGACGGCAAACTGAATTCAGGTACAAAAGATATAAGACAACGCAAGGTGCTTGAAGAATTTGTAAGCCACGGCGCACCTGATGAAATTCTCTATAACGCAAAGCCGCATATCGGAACGGATATGCTAAAAGGCACAATAAAAAATATCCGCAACGAAATTATTGAACTCGGCGGAAGGGTTATGTTTGAAACGAAGCTTGTTTCAATGGCTTTTAGTGATAACAAGCTGAAATCTATAACTGTTGAAACGGCTAACGGCGATGAAATTATAGAAACAGACAATGTTATTCTTGCAATAGGTCACAGTGCAAGGGATACTTTTGAGATGCTTTATGATTTAAAATTGCCGATTGAGGCAAAGCCTTTCTCGGTAGGAGCAAGAATTGAACATCTTCGTCAAAAAGTTGACAAGGCACAATACGGCAGGTTTGCGGGCAATAAAAAACTCGGCTCGGCAAATTATAAGCTGAGTACACACCTTGATAACGGACGGGGTGTGTATACATTTTGTATGTGTCCGGGAGGCAAGGTTGTCAATGCATCAAGCGAAAAAAACAGACTTTGCACCAATGGTATGAGTGAATTTGCACGAAATGCCGAAAATTCAAATTCAGCGTTGCTTGTAGGAATAAACCCGGATGATTATGAATCCGACCATCCGCTTGCCGGAATATATTTGCAGAGAAAGCTTGAATCAAAAGCATTCGTTGCCGGCGGTGAAAATTATAATGCACCCATACAAAGAGTTGACGATTTTCTTAATAACAGAAAATCAGCTCACCTCGGTGATGTAAAGCCAAGTATCGGTCCGAATTATGAATTTTCAAATCTGAACGAGATTTTGCCTGAATATGTCAGCGCTTCAATGGCTCAGGGCATTGTGAAAATGGGCAGAATGTTACACGGATTTGATGACGGTGACGCTGTTTTGACCGGCGTTGAGAGCAGAAGCTCTTCCCCTGTCAGAATAATGAGAAAAACAGATACACTTGAAAGTGTACTTATTGAAGGACTGTATCCGTGCGGTGAAGGTGCAGGCTATGCTGGCGGAATTATCTCCGCCGCAGTTGACGGCATTAAATGTGCCGAGAAAATTATAGAAAAATCGAATAAAAATTGAATAGATAATTAATGCTGTTTATCACCATACGGTGATGCAAATATTATTCAAGGAGTTTTTGGTATGAAAATTCTAATCACAGGCGGAACAACATTTGTAAGCAGATATGCAGCCGAGCATTTTGTGAGTAAAGGCGAGGAAGTTTTTGTTCTAAACAGAAACAGCAGACCTCAATCACAAGGTGTGCATCTGATTAATTGCGACAGATTGAATCTTGGCAACAAGTTTGCTAACGAACACTTTGATTTAATTCTTGATATCACAGCGTACACTGATGAGCATATAAAGGCTCTTTTAAAGTCAGGTATTTCGTTTGATGATTACATTTTCATCAGTTCAAGTGCGGTTTATCCCGAAACTAATCCCCAGCCGTTTGCCGAAAATCAAACTTGCGGTAAAAATTCTGTCTGGGGCGATTACGGAATTAACAAACTCAATGCAGAAAAATACTTACTTGATACTGTCCAAAATGCGTATATTCTTCGTCCGCCGTATTTTTACGGTATGTATGAAAATTTGTACAGAGAAGCATTTCCCTTTGATTGTGCTATTCTAGACAGAAAATTTTACATTCCTGAAAACGGAGATATGAAATTGCAATTTTTCAATGTGTCAGACCTTTGTAAATTTATTGAGATAATAATAGAAAAGCACCCAAGTAATCATATTTTTAATGTTGGAAACAAAGAAACCGTTACAATAAAAGAATGGGTTGAGCTTTGCTACAAAGTGGCAGGCAGAGAAGTTGAATTTGTAAGCGTGTCGAAGGATATTCCGCAAAGAAATTATTTTTGCTTCTACGATTACGAATATGTGCTTGATGTAAGAAAACAAAATGAATTAATGCCAAATACAGTATCTTTGTATGATGGATTGAAAGAAGAATTTGAATGGTATAAAAATCACCAAGACAGCATTTATAATCGCAAATCGTACATAGAATATATAGATACAAAATTAAAGTAATAAGTAAAAAATTAACAAAAGCAATGTTTCCGAACAAATGGAAACATTGCTTTTTTTACCCTCATTACGAAAAAAATGTGGGATAGTCAAAAGATAACTTCTTCACCTTGATTCGCTATCTTTCTATTTCTTCTGTCCGTTCACCATCCCACAAAAAATCATGGTGAACCGTTTATTTTGTATTGTGATTTAAACAAATAACAGTACCGCCCCGACAGTAAAAATCAAAACAGCAAAATGTGCTTGATTGTGCGGGGCGGCTCTTAGATAAACTTGTTAAATTTTACTTGGAGTATTTACTCCACTGTCCGTTTGAGTAAATCATATTTACATCGGGGATTTTTAAGTCACCTGTCTGTGCTGAACCGTTATTGAATATAGCATATTCTGCACCATTCGGAAGTTCAAATCTGTATGTGTTATTACCTATACTTTCCATAGCCTTGCCGGGCCAGCTCATATAAGTCGAATCTGTTGAACTCCATGCATAGACATTTACTGTTGACCAGTTTTCAGTATTATTGAAATAAACATAATTCTTCGTCTGAATTGAAGTCGGTTCGGTTGTTGGCTCTGTGACATTCGTTGTAGGCTGGGCGGGTGCAACATTTTCTGTGTAAGTACCGCAGTATGAGTTTTCAACAATAAGCTTAACGACATAAGCCTGAATCATAGTTGCGTCTTTTACAGAAATAACAGAATCCTTGTTTACATCTGCCGTAATGAGAGCCTCATCGCTTAAAGTCGATATGTTAACAATGTATCTTTGAACCTCTGTTGAATCACTAACTGTAATTGTTCCGTTTAAATCAACATCACCGATAAGAATTCTGTTTGAAGGCTCTGTTACCGGCTGAGTTGTAGACGGCTGTGTTGTAGCAGGCTGTGATGTGGTAGGCTGTGATGTGGTAGGCTGAGTTGTGGTAGGCTGAGTTGCGATTGTAGTAGGACGGACTGTCGTTGAAGGAGCTGTTGTCGGCTGAGTGGGTTTTACAGTCGAATAGTTCTGCCAAGAACCGTTGCTGTAAATTTTATTACCGTCTGCAATCCTGAGGTCATCTGTCTGACTGTCACCGTTGTTAAAGATTACATATTTTGCACCGTCAGGCACTTCAATATCAAAAATATTATTACCCTTGTCGGTCATTTTCTTGCCCGGCCACGATGTCATTTCTTTATTATCATCACTCCAGAAATATGCATTGACCTTAGACCACTTGGTTGATGAGTTATCATAAGCAACAACCTTTACGGCATTCGGGTCTACCTTTGTGTATGTATATGTTTCCGGATCGGATGTTGTCTTGCCGTCGCTTGCTTTTACTGTTACTGTGGTTACAGTATCGTAAGGAAGGTTTGTACCGATTGTAATTTTCTGACCGTTTGTGTAGTTTACAAATGCACCGTCATCAATTGAATACTGAGCATTTTTTGCATTCTTGCAATTGAGCGTAAGTGTGAGCTCATCTGTATTGTAGTTTGTTGAACCCGGAGTTACTGACGCTGAAGGTCCTTCGGGTTCGGCATCATAGACTACTGCAATACCTGATGAACCTATTGTACCTGAAATGGTGCTTGATGTAATTGTAAATGTATTGCCTGAAACAGCGTCTGTGTATGTACCCGGTTTTGCGTAACCGCCGCCGTTTTCTACCGAAACCTCGCCGCTTCCGCTGCCTTTTACGATAACAGCACCGCCGTCTTTACGGGTAATTACAGAACAACCGTCTGACACTGTGTAGTAATCGGCTTTGCCGTCCATTGCATTATGGAACTTATTGATTTGGGCAACCTCACTGCTGGTGAAATGAGTTGAGCCTTTTTCTCCCATTTTGATACTTTCTTTGTTGGTTGAAGAAGGACGTGAAAAATAAAGAGCAGTAACTTTATTACGGCTTGCCGCAACCGCATAGGCACGGTCAATAACATTCTGACTCATTTCATTTGAAAAGCCCCAGTCTTTGTTGTTTGACCATGTATCATGGCTTTCACCCCAATAAAGAAGCTTATCGTTTGAAATGCCTTTTTCACTCCAGTTTCCGCTTGAAGTAGGAGCTTTGCCCGAATTAAACGAATCACGGAGTTCTTTACCGTAGTTACTGTCTGTGACAGAAATATAATCGGTATACTCTTTCATAATGTCTTCATTGCCTGTCGAACGGTCATCGGGACCACCGAGAATTTCGCCGTAGTTATAAAGACCGTACTGTGTTACCGATTTCCAGAAATCGTCGCCCTCGCTCGGAACGCCAATGTGTTTTGCAGCGTCCCAACGAAGTCCGTCAACACCTACCGACTTGAGTTCCTGAACATAGTTGCAGACTTTTTGCTGAACATATGGATTTTCGGTTGCAATGTCCGGCATACCAATCGAGCCGTGTGTTACCTGCCAACGGTTTTTCCAGTCAATACCTCCGCCGAAGGTATGCCAATACTCGGATGGCTTTAAATCGTTGTCTATGTTGTTGTGATCGCCTCTCAAATGGTTAGCGACAACATCGACAATAATCTTAATCCCGTACTTTTCTGCCTCATCACAAAGCGACTGAAGTTCAGCCTTTGTACCGACACCATTTGTTCCGATACTGAATGAAATTGGCTGATATAACCAATACCAAGTACCTGTTCCGTTTGGCTGTGCCGGAGAAGTCTGTATACTTGTAAATCCGGCTTTTGCAATTTTAGGCAATTCAGCCTTAATATCGTTATAAGTCCAGTCAAAACAATGTAAAATTACACCGTCCTGAATATTATCTTTGAGTTTGTACTTATTAGCCGATACGGTTGGCGAGCTTTCTGCCGCCTGAACACCGAGTGAACCGGATACAAAGGCAGATAGGCTTGCCGACAGGATGCTCACGCTCAATATTGCGCTGAGTATTTTTGATTTTGTTTTCAAATTTTTACACACCTTTCAAATTAATTTCAAAACTCTACTATGTGTCGAATCAGTCGGCTGAAACTAATCAAATTAAATCAATTTCAATAGATTTCAGCATAAAGCAAAGTACAATAAAGAGCAGCATAAATGCAATGCATTTTTTAAATTAATTGCAAATGTGCATAACATTTGTACAAATTGCTAAAATTCGACAATAATATTAAAGCACCCATACAAGGTGCCTTAATATGCGACTGTGTCTGTAAGCCGGGTTTTGTCGTGAACAGCCATCTATCTTGGCAGACCGTTACCGAATCTGCTCGATGCCACCTCCTAAGGACACGCCGAGCAAGCGTATAATGTCCTACCACGGTGTTGCTTCAAATAGGGTTTACACGGCAGAGCAGTCTCCTGCCCTCCGGTGAGCTCTTACCTCACCTTTCCATCCTTACCATATAATGGCGGTAATTTTCTGTTGCACTATCCCTGGAGTCGCCTCCGGCGGCCGTTAGCCGTTATTATTGCTCTGTGAAGCCCGGACTTTCCTCGCACAGTACCTTTCGGCAGCTGCTCGCAGCTGTTCAACACACTCGCATATTTATTTTATACCTTTTTTGTACAAAAGTCAAATGAATTTTGTGATTTTTACTTGATATAACGGCTTTTTAGGGGTATAATGAGAGGGAATTAATTATAAGGAGTTACCGATATGGATATCAGAAAAGAATCACTCAAAAAACACTATGAGTGGAACGGTAAGATTGAAGTTGTTTCAAGAGTTCCGATTAACTCGGCTGAAGACCTCTCTCTTGCCTATACTCCGGGTGTTGCAGAACCGTGTCTTGAAATTCAGAAGGACTATGACAAGTCTTTTGAACTCACAAGAAGAAACAACCTTGTTGCCGTTGTAACCGACGGTACAGCTGTTCTCGGTCTTGGTGACATAGGTCCTGAGGCAGGTATGCCTGTTATGGAGGGCAAATGTGCGCTTTTTAAGGAATTCGGCGATGTTGACGCATTTCCCATTTGCGTAAGAAGTAAGGATGTTGACGAAATTGTAAACGCAATTTACCTTATCAGCGGTTCATTCGGCGGAATCAATCTTGAGGATATTGCCGCTCCGAGATGCTTTGAAATTGAAAAGAAGCTCAAAGAGAAGTGTGATATTCCGATTTTCCACGATGACCAGCACGGTACTGCCGTTATTGTTGCCGCAGGTCTTATCAACTCACTCAAGCTTGTTCACAAGAAGCTTGACGAAATCAAGGTTGTTATGAACGGTGCAGGTGCGGCAGGTATTGCAATTGCAAAGCACCTTCTTAATATGGGTGTAAAGGACATTACGCTTTGCGACAGTAAGGGCATTATCTGCAAGGGTGATCCGAGACTTAACGCTGTTAAACAGGAAATGGCTGAAATTACTAACCTTTCTCACCTTGAGGGCTCGCTTGCAGATGCAATGAAGGGTGCTGATGTATTCCTCGGAATTTCTGCCGCAGGTTGCGTAAGCGAAGAAATGGTTAAGTCAATGGCTAAGGATCCTATCCTTTTTGCTATGGCTAATCCGACTCCCGAGATTATGCCTGACATTGCTAAAAAGGCAGGTGCGGCTGTAGTCGGTACAGGCAGAAGTGACTTTCCTAACCAGATTAACAATGTACTCGCTTTTCCGGGTATTTTCAGAGGTGCTCTCGACTGCCGTGCAAGCGATATTAACGAAGAAATGAAAGTTGCCGCATCTTTTGCAATTGCTTCACTCGTGAGCGATGAAGAGCTTAATGCAGATTATATTCTTCCCGAGGCATTTGACAAGAGAATCGGCAAAACTGTTGCTGAGGCTGTTAAGAAGGCCGCTGTTGAGACAGGCGTTGCAAGAATCTGATAAGATTTGCAAATAAATATTTTAAGAGAAAGAAAAAGAGGAAAACAATGAAAAAGACAGTTACTTTATTGGTACTGATTTCAATGCTGTTCTCCACTGTTTTTCTGTTCACCGGATGCGGTGATTCATCGGTTAAGGAAATTAAGACTGCCGATGATATCAAAGGAGCATCCGTAGGTGTTCAGACAGGTACAACAGGCGATACTTTTGTATCTGACTATGAGGCTGACGGCACCAAGGTTATGCGTTACAGCAAGGGTGCCGACGCTATCGTAGCTCTTACACAGAATAAAATCGACTGTGTTGTAATTGACAGTGAACCGGCAAAGGAATTTGTAAAAGCAAATGCAGGACTAAAAATTCTTGATGAACCTTTTGCGGAAGAGCAGTATGCAATCTGCATTTCAAAGGAGAATCATGAACTCACCGAAAAAATCGACAAAGCTCTTGCAGAGCTTAAAGACGAGGGCGTTCTGGACAAAATCAAAAGCTATTACATAGAGGGTAATACCGATACTGTACCCTACGAATCACCTAAGGATATCAAGTATGACGGTGAACTTCATATGGCTACGAACGCTGCTTTTCCACCGTATGAATATGTTGAAGGCGGTAAAATTGTCGGTCTTGATCCGATGATGGCTACAGCAATCTGTGACAAGCTCGGTAAAAAACTTGTTATTGATGATATGGAATTTGATTCTGTTATCACTGCTGTTCAGACCGGCAAAGACGATTTCGGTATGGCGGGTATGACTGACACACCGGAAAGAAGAAAAAATATCGACTTTTCAACTTCATATGCCAACACAACTCAGGTTATTATCGTAAACGACAGTGCGTCGGGCAGTTTGTTCGGCAATCTCGGTGAAAGCTTTAAAAACACATTCATCACAGATAACAGATGGCAGCAGCTTTTAAGCGGTTTGCTTGTAACCCTTGAAATTACATTGTTTGCAGGTATTATCGGTGTTATTATCGGTTTTGTCATTGCTCTGGTAAGAGCTACTCACGATATTCAGCTTGACAAGAGAAAATGCAAGAGCTTCGGTGATTGTGTTCTGAAATTCTTTAATGCGATTTGCAACATCTACATTACTGTTATCAGAGGCACACCTGTTGTAGTTCAGTTGATGATTATGTATTACATTATTCTTGCATCTGTAAGAAACGGTATCTTTGCCGCAATCATTGCATTTGGTATGAACTCTGCCGCTTATGTTGCAGAAATTGTTCGTTCGGGTATTATGGCTGTTGACATCGGTCAGACTGAGGCAAGCCGTTCACTCGGTTTTAACAACAGACAGACAATGACAATGGTCGTTCTTCCGCAGGCAATTAAAAATGTTCTTCCTGCACTCGGCAATGAAATTATTACACTTCTCAAAGAAACTTCGGTTGCAGGTTATGTTGCACTTGCAGATATCACATATATTGGTAATATGATTCGTTCAAGAACTTACGAGGCATTCTTCCCGCTTATTACGGTTGCATTGATTTACCTTGTAATTGTACTTGTGCTTTCGTACATCCTCAGAAGATTTGAAAGGAGATTGAAAAAGAGTGAAAGATAACGCATTAATCTCCGTAAGAGGACTTGAAAAATCATTTGGTAAGGATATTCAGGTTCTTAAAGGTATTGATATTGACATTTTTAAAGGCGATGTAGTTGTTGTTCTCGGTCCGTCAGGCTCGGGTAAGTCAACTTTTCTCCGTTGCCTTAACAGACTTGAAGAACCGACAGGCGGTCACATTTTCTTTGAGGGTACCGATATTACGGATCCAAAGGTTAATATAAATGTTCACCGTCAAAAAATGGGAATGGTATTCCAGCAGTTTAACCTTTTCCCCCACAAGACTGTTATTGATAACCTTACGATGGCTCCTGTCAAGCTTCTTGGCAAGAGCAAAGATGAGGCTAAAAAAGACGCTATGGATCTTTTGGAGCGTGTAGGACTTGCCGAAAAGGCAAACGCATATCCTAACCAGCTTTCAGGCGGTCAGAAACAGCGTATTGCAATTGTAAGAGCGCTTGCGATGAATCCCGATGTTCTCCTCTTTGACGAGCCAACATCTGCACTCGACCCCGAAATGGTCGGCGAAGTTCTTGATGTTATGAAAGAGCTTGCCAAGGCAGGTATGACAATGGTTGTTGTTACTCACGAAATCGGCTTTGCAAAGGAAGTTGCAACCGATGTTGTATTTATTGACGACGGTGTTATCAAAGAAAAGAACAATCCGCAGGAGTTCTTCAATAATCCGCAGGACGACCGTTTAAAGGAATTTTTATCAAAGGTTCTTTAATTTTAAACAAAAATCAGAGGATTTCAGTTTTCGCTGAAATCCTCTTTTTTAATTACTTATTTATTTGATTACCGTAAATATATTCTTCGGCTTTTGATATGAGTATTGATTTTTTGTTTGGGACATTTGCATCTACTACAAGCATTAGCAGATAATCGAGAATATTTCCGACATCTCTTCCCTCTTTTACGCCAAGGTTTAAAACATCTTTACCGTTGATATCAAGCTGACTCAGCTTAAAACATTCGTTATCTTTGATTATTTCATTAAGATGTGTTTTAGCATTTTTAAGATATCCGAGCTTTTCTTCTCGCTGATATTCAGACTGGGCAGATATATCGGCGTATTCGACCTCTAACAACTGCTTTGTAAGGTCTGTACCGAGTACATTCATAACCTTTTTCATAAGCTTTTTACTGCCGTTAAAACGGACATCATGATATTCAATAAGCAGAAGAGTTTTGTTTATAAAATCAGATGGCAATCTTAGTCTGTGCAGAATTTTGTCTGCAATTTTTTTACTTTCAAGCTGATGTCCCTGAAAATGGGATTGACCGCTGTTATCAGTAGTTTTAACAAAAGGCTTGCCGATGTCATGCAGAAGCATTGTCATACGAAGTATGGAATTCGGTTCAATTGTGCCGAGTGCAGTCAGGGTATGTTGCCACAAATCATACGAATGATGAATGTTGTTCTGATTGAAATTGAACATAACGGTAATTTCAGGGATAATAACAGCAATTGTTTCTCGGTAAGCGTCAAGAATTTTTACGGCATCCTCACCGCAGATGAGCTTTAGAAATTCCGAAATCACACGCTCTGTTGCAATGTTTTTTAGCAAGTCTGCATTTTTAAATATAGACTTTGATGTGTTCTCTTCAATTGAAAATCCGTAAACAGAGGCAAAGCGTAATGCCCGCAAGATTCGCAGAGCATCCTCGTTAAAGCGTGTATCGGGATTTCCGACACAACGGATAATTTTATCTTTAAGGTCATTTTTACCACCGTATGGATCGACAAGGCCGTATTCAGCGTTATATGCCATTGCATTTACCGTAAAGTCACGGCGTTGCAAATCTTCATTTATGTTTCGTGTAAAGCTTACGCTGTCCGGATGACGGTTATCGGAATAATCACCGTCAATACGGTAGGTTGTGATTTCATAGACTTCACCGCCGCATACAACGGAAATTGTGCCGTGTTTGATACCTGTATCAAAAGTACGATAAGCCTCAAAGCATTTTTTTGTCTGCTCAGGCAAAGCGTTTGTACAAATATCTGTATCATGCGGAGTCAAACCGAGAAGATAATCACGAACACAACCGCCCACTATAAAAGCCTCATAGCCTTGATTATTCAGTTGTCTGATTAATTTTTCAGCGTTTTTGTTTATTTGCATTTCTTTTTGCAGTCAGTTTAAGATGACTTTCCTTTTTGAATTTTTCTATATAGTGCTGTGCTATATTGTAGAATATATTAAATACAACAAATGTGCCTACAGCAAAGATTACAAGCAATATGATGTTTTCAAATGTAAGCGGTGCAAGTGAGAACAATCCGCCGAAGAAGATTGAACCGATTATTATTCCTGCGGAACATCCGATGACCATAACGGCTCTGAGCGGATTAAACGGGATTGATAATCTGATTACAAGCAGCATACATGAAAATGCAGTAAGATATACGCAGAGAGTTGAAAACTGTGCCTGCGGCATATCCGTCATATACTTTAAAATTGCGAGTAATATTGTATCTGCCGAAATACAAAAAGCTGTGGGGAGTGATCTTGCTATTATATTTACGGTGAAATTACCTTTTACTATATCTTTATTCGGTTGAAGTGCGAGAACAAATGATGGCAGTCCAACCGTTAATGCACCGACAAGCGTAAGCTGTATCGGTTCAAAGGGATATCCTGTGCGGAAGAATATGAAGAAAATTGAGAGTATAACCGAATAAATCGTCTTTACAAGATAGAGCGCAGAGCTTCGTTCAAGGTTATTGATTGTTCGTCTGCCCTCTGCCACAACGCTCGGCATTGCGCCAAAGTCATTATTGACAAGTACAAGCTGTGACACATTTCGTGCGGCATCACTGCCTGACGCCATAGCTACGGAGCAATCCGCCTCTTTGAGTGCGAGAACATCATTTACTCCGTCACCTGTCATAGCAACCGAATGTCCGTGCTTTTTAAGGGCAACCACAAGCTTTTTCTTTTGAGCCGGAGTTACTCTGCCAAACACATTACAACGCTCTGCCGCATCTTCAAGCTCTTTATCTGTTGTTACGGTTGACATATCGATTGCATTTTCTGCACCCTCAATTCCTGTATCAATTGCAATATTTTTAACAGTTTTAACGCTGTCGCCTGAAATCACCTTTAAGGTGACACCCTGATCCTTAAAATATTTTACCGTTTCATTTACATTATCACGAAGTTTATCCTTGATAAGAATGAGTGCAAGCGGTTTTAAATCATCAGGCAATGAGTCTTTGTCCGGTTCACTATCGCTTTCGGCAAGAACAAGGATTCTGACGGTTTGATTTATCTTTTCAATCTCAGAATACACCTCGGAATACTTTTCTCTGCTTTTTAAAATACATTCAGTCGCACCGACTATGTAGGTCTTGCCGTTTTCAAATGTACCGCCCGACCATTTTGTTTCGGAGGAAAAATCGCAGAATTTACTGCACTCATACGGTGAAACGGAATCCGAATAGTCACGCAGTGCATACAAAGTTGCATTTAGTTCATCAGACGCTTTTACAATTGAAGAAAGTGCTTTCTTGATTTTATTTTCATCAGCCCCAAACGGAATGACACCTGTTACCGTCATTTCGTCTGTTGTAAGCGTTCCCGTTTTATCAAGACAAAGCACATCAACTCTTGCAAGTGTTTCAATGCAATACATTTCTTGTACAAGCACCTTTTTGGATGAAAGCCTGATAATTGATACTGCAAGAACAGAACTTGTAAGAAGAATCATTCCCTTTGGAATCATACCGACAAGCGACGCAACAGTGCTGATTACTGCAGACTGCAATGTTGCATCTGGCAAGGTGAATTGTCGAATAAAAAATGCAATTCCGATTGGGAAAAGTACAAATGTACAGATTTTGATAATGAAATTGAATGACTCCATAATCTGAGAATTTACTTTTTTAATATATTTGGCTTCGTTATTTATCTTTGCGGCATAGCAATCGGCTCCGACCTTTACAGCCTGAGCATAACATTTTCCTGCCGCAATAAAACTGCCTGAAAGAAGTTCATCTCCGACATTTTTTTCAATTAGATTTGATTCGCCTGTAAGCAAACTTTCGTTGACTCTGCAGTTGCCGTCGCATACAATGCAGTCGGCAGGAATCTGGCTTCCTCTTGAAAGCACAAGAATATCATCAAGAACAATCTCATCTTTACTTATTTCTGCAATTTTACCGTTTCTGAGAACATTGATTTTTTTCTCAGACAAAATAGTCAGCTTGTCAACGCTTATTTTGGAACGAATTTCCTGAACTATACCTATAATTATATTTGCGATAACAACACCGATAAAAAGCATATTCTTGTGTGAACCCACAAAAATCAATGCCGCAAGCAAAATTACATTTATAAGATTGAAAAGCGTAAAAATGTTGTCACAAAATATTCTTTTGATTGATTTGGTTTTAATATTAGTTGAAATATTTACCTTTCCTTCATCTATACGCTTTTGAACTTCGGAATCGGTAAGACCGACAAGGTTAGAATTTGTGTTTTCCATATATACCTCATAATAAGAAAATGATATAATTTCAGAAAATAATTTACAATGCACGGCTGTTTATCGACTTTTCGGAAAATCCTCTGCCAGTAACATTTTTAATATTTTCATCAACGCACTAATCTATATCTGTCTCTTATACACATCTGACGC
>ERZ1026956.980-NODE-980-length-15073-cov-5.031029_pt1 | contig 15073 bp, 11 predicted proteins | sample MGYA00519301_ERZ1026956 | MGnify/ENA primary metagenome ERZ1026956 (study PRJEB26926, sample SAMN06164521) | human gut metagenome | biome: ENVO:00009003; feature: ENVO:2100002; material: ENVO:00002003 | host: Homo sapiens | place: USA | collected 2012 ...
CGATATAACAGAGGGTAACGCCGGTGATGAATATCTTGCGTTTACCTTAAAGGATGGCGAAAGCGTTCCCAGCCATGAGTGCTTTCTCTTTGCAGAGCTTCAGGACAAGCGAAGCGGCAATTCCTGGTCCGATGAAGCATCTCTCTTCCTCAAAAGCGATATCCCGTCGCTGATGTACCGTCAGGTAGGGCGGGATAACATGTGGGACGGATTCTATGTTCCGGAGGATGCTCCGCTCAGAGGTTCAATGTTTCCTCTTTCCTACCACGACTCCGCCCCCTATGCTTTCTACTATGGAACGGAAGAAAACTACGTTCCCGTATCGGCTGATCAACTAAGCTCCCAAAACGGATCTGTCAGCATCCTCGAAGGCAACGGCGCAATACTGATCACAGGCCTTGTTTTTGAAGGTGAAGATACGATCATCTACACCAACGGCGACATCTCTGCAAAAATGCACGTCAGCATCCAAGCGCCCTACATTGGTCTTTACAGCAGTGAGAAGGCCAGCGCCGAGACTTATCTGGGCAGCGAAGTCAGCATGGGCAGTGCAAACGACGCTTTTTACGTTATCAAGAACGGCGGCCCCATCGGAAAAGTCACGAAGATCCTGCACAGCAACGATCCTCGTGACAGAAGCGGCGATTTCGAGATCTCTTTCTCGAAAGATGGCAGCTGGGCAAGGTTTGCTCCCAAAGCCGGTATCCTCCCGCAGGGCGGTAAATATGAGATCTTCTTTTCCGATGGCTCCGGAAAAAGCTTCACGATCAATCGCACCGACCTCCCCGCGCTTGACACGCCGTCAGCGCTTGAGTGGCACAAGTTTTATTTTCACGTCGAAACCTCCACCGGCGAGCAGCCGTTCGTTGAGCGCATGGGCGCGATGAGCTTCAAGACAGGCGCACTGCTGCAAAATGACTTCTCAGTAGAGATCTATTCTGCCGCAAATTCCTATGCCGTCCCGCTCATAACGGAGCACACACAGTTTGGATCCATGAAACACATTGAGCATCTCACCGTGCCGACTTTTATTTACAGTGATCTCCCAAGCGGCACCTATAAATTCCGCGTCCGTTTCAATGGTGACGGCACAAATTACCGCAGCAGCGAATGGAGCGAATTTTCCGAAGCATGGACATACACACGTCCGTCGCAGCGCCTGGCCGCCCCGGATCCCGCATTCTTCGCCTGGGTAAAGCAGAACGACCACTATGCCTCTACATGGAAACCTCTGGATGACGAGGCTGCCGGATACTATCAGGTTCTCTGGTACGTTGAAAAGCAGGGGCATATGGGGCTAACCGCCGCACACGGTGATATCCCTCTCCATGTTGCCGACGAGCAGAGCGGGATGATCGTTTCGGAGATAGACGATTCGGTTCTGTTTCAGAACGGAAACGCCCAAGAGCTTTATTTCCGCGTTCGTGCGATCCCGTATGACATTACCAAATACCGCATCAGCAAAAGTTCTGATTACAGTGAACCCTTTGACCTTAATAAAGTCACGGTTTCTGTAAATGACAAGCTCGACAGCATCATCAAAGATACCGGATCGTCCGACGCCCTTGATACCATCAAAAACGTTCAGGAAGTCCTGAAAAATGACACTGCGGATCTTCATACGGCTATGGCCGCCGACCTTGCAAACTCCGGTGGTCCGTCGAGCGGCACGCTCGAAAAAATAGAGCAGCTTGAAGAGGCTGTGTCCGAAAAGGTTGAAAAGAAGATCGAAGCGGACGCTTCTGCCCCACAGGAGATCCGGGATATTGCCGACGATATCACCATGACCGGCGCGACACTCAATGTTGCCCCCACGGGCAACGAGACTGATGGAAAGCCGTCCGTCACACTCGAGCTTGCCAAGCCGAAAGAGGGCATCGTCATTGACGCTCAGCAGCACAACGCTGTTCAGTTCTCCATGAAGCTCAGCGGTGCGGTGGGCAACGATGAAGGTAGTGAGGGGCAGCAGCTCATCGTTCCGATCGTGATCCGTATGCCGGTCCCCGAGCGCATCAACCCCAGCTTCCTCGTGATCCTGCACAAGCATTCGGACGGAAGCATTGAACAGATCCGCCCGAGCATTTTCTTCGATGAAGCAGCCGGTCGCAGCTATGCGCTGTTCGTCGTCAGCAGTTTTAGCGATTTTGCCTTTGTTGAGTATAACTTTGGTTTTGCGTCCAACGCCGTCACAAAATACACCAACAGTGCTGCCTTCACCATGGCGGCAACGGGCAATGCGAATGGCAGCAAGGTCACCTATACAAGCAGCGACCCGGCGGTTGCCGAGGTCGATGCGGAAACCGGCCTTGTGACGATCCGTAAGGCGGGCAAAACGACCATCACCGCAACCGCATCGGCAACCGAAATTTACCCCGAGGCACAGGCCAGCTATGAGCTCACCGTGAAAGCCGCTCCGTCGCACACCTCCAATACAGCGCCGGTGGTCAAGCCCGGTACCGATGGCTCAGCTGATGCCGCCACGGAAAAGCTGTTCTCTGATGTTCCAAAGCGTTCCGCCTATTTTGAGGCCATCAAGTGGGCAGTCGAGAGCGGCATCACCAACGGTACGGGTGACGGAACGACCTTCTCGCCCAACGAACCCTGCACCCGTGCGCAGATGGCAATGTTCCTGTGGCGTGCCGCCAAGACTCCCGAGCCGAAAACGCTCAGCAGCTTTACGGATGTCTCTGCAAATGCCTACTATGCCAAAGCGGTCGCGTGGGCCGTTGAAAACGGCATCACCAACGGCACAGGGAACGGAAGCACTTTCTCGCCCGATGAACCCTGCACCCGTGCGCAGATGGTGGTGTTCCTCTGCCGCCTTGCAAACGGAGCACCGAAGGGCAGCCGGATGGCATTCACCGATGTGAATGAGCATGCTTATTATGTGAATGCTGTTCTCTGGGCGGTCGAAGCCGGCATTACAAACGGCACCGGAAACGGAACGACCTTCTCGCCCAACGAGCTCTGCACTCGCGCGCAGATGGTGACCTTCCTCTACCGTTATTTCGTAAAGTAAATCTGCTGCGACCTCATCAATTTCAACCGCTCCCAATACCGGATATTTTCCAATTTATCAGCTCAGGTAACTCGATGCTACTCCATATCATTTGATAGTAGAATCGTGAATTCCTGAAGAAATTGCTCATACAATGTCTGAAAGAGGTTCCGCCTTCGGCGGAACCTCTTTCTTTCACCCTTAGTGCTGCCCTGCCGTTTGGGGAAACGCTCAATCCCTTCTAAAAAGCGGGGTCATGGGAGCTCCGTAACAGCACGATTGGCATCTATCTGCGGTGCAGATAGATGCCAATCGTATAACGAAATATTTACTATTGTTTGTGCAGCTTCTCTGCGTGAACACAGGCAACATAGTGTCCGGGGCTGACCTCCCGAAACAGAGGATCGGCAGCCATGCACTCTCCCGTGCAATGCTCGCAGCGAGAGGCAAAGCTTGACATTGATCGGGCTGGAGACCTCACCCTTAATAAGCTTCAGTGGCTTATTCCGCATAGAGATATCCGGTCTGGGGATCGCTGCCAGCAGTGCATCCGTGTAAGGATGCATCGGGTGCTTAAAGAGTTCGTCCGAGTCGCACAACTCCACGCATTGCCCCAAATACATGACCATGATCTTATCCGAAATATGTTTTACCACAGAAAGGTCATGCGTAACGAACATATAGGCGAGATCCATCTGCTCCTGCAGATCCATTAACAGGTTCAGGATCTGCGCTTGAATGGAAACGTCCAACGCCGATACCGGCTCATCACAGACGATGAACTTCGGGTTTAGTGACAGCGCACGGGCGATTCCGATACGCTGCCGTCGGCCGCCGTCCAGCTCGTGCGGATAGGAATTTGCATAGCGTCTTGCAAGACCAACACGATCCATAAGCTGTGCAGCGTGATTAAAGGTCTCCTGCTTGCTTCGATATATTCTATGAATGAACATATACTCGGCAATGACCTCGATAACAGACTTACGCGGGTCAATAGAGGAATACGGATCCTGAAAGATGATCTGCATGTCCTGCCGCAGCTTCCGCACATCTCTGGTGCGGTAATCGGTGATGTCTTTCCCTTCAAAAAATATCTGACCGCCAGTCGGCTCAATGAGCTTTAGGATCGTCCGACCCAAAGTGGATTTTCCGCACCCGGATTCTCCAACAACGCCTAAAGTCTCTCCAGGGTATAGTTCAATATTGATGCCGTCCACAGCATGAAGCATAGCACCGTTTTTCAGCTTGAAGTATTTTTTTAAATCAACTGTTTTCAACAGCGGCCCGCTTTGCTCAGTCATTCTTGCAGCCTCCTTCCGAGTCGGTGAACAGATGGCAGCGCAGCTTATGCGTTCCATTGGTCGTAGTCGCAGGACGCTGCTCGGTGCATATCTCCATGCAATGACTGCAGCGCGGGGAGAACGGGCACCCCTTCGGCAGATTCGTCGGATCCGGCATAAGGCCGGGAATCGGCTTAAGTCTTGCCGCCTTCTTCTCCAAATCCGGAATGGAGTCAAACAACCCGGCTGTATAGGGATGGTGTCGCTCTCCGAGGAAAATATCCTCCGCCGTACCGGATTCGATGATTTCTCCGGCGTACATGACTGCGACATCGTCGCACGTTTGAGCGACAATACCCAGATCGTGGGTAATGAGCAGCATTGATGTTCCAAGCCGATCGCGAAGCTCGCGCATCATAGACAGAACCTGCGCTTGGATCGTCACGTCCAGTGCGGTGGTCGGTTCGTCCGCGATCAGCAGCTCCGGCTCGCAGCAAAGTGCTATGGCAATGACAACTCTCTGCTTCATTCCGCCGGAAAACTGATGCGGATACTCTATCTTACGCTGCGGAAGAATACCGACCATCATTAACGTTTCTTCGACCTTTTGCTCGACCTCTTCCTTTGTGAGATGCTCATTATGCAACCGGATCGCTTCCGCGATCTGATCTCCCACGGTCAAGACCGGATTCAGAGATGTCATCGGATCTTGGAAAACCATTGAAATCCGATTGCCACGAATGTGCTGCATCGTGCATTCGTCGGCCTTTAAGATATCTTCTCCATCGAACAGGATCTCTCCATCTTCAATGAATCCGGTGCGTTCGGGAAGCAGACGCAGTATCGACAGTGCCGTTGTTGTTTTTCCAGCGCCGGTTTCGCCCACAAGCCCCAGCGTTTTACCATGGCCGATCGCAATATCAATATTGTTGACTGCGCTGACGGTCTCCATGTCAGTCCTGTATTCCACCTTAAGATTTTTGATTTCTATCAGGTTTCCATTTTTTTCGTTCATCTCTTCACATTCCTTTGCTCTCGGTTCCTGCGGTCAGGACTTCAAATGCGGATCCAAAGCGTCGCGCAATCCATCACCTACCAGGTTCACGGAGCAGGCGCAGAGGACGATGGCAAGTGCCGGATAAAACAGCAGGAAAGGCGCTTTTCTCATAAATTCTCTGGCCTCTGAGAGCATCAGTCCCCATTCAGGCTGCGGGGGCGGCATACCGAGGCCTAAGAAACTCAGCGTTGATTCATAAATGATTATTTTAGCAATATTCAACGTAACATTGACGATAATAACACCCACGGCGTTCGGGATGATGTGAGAAAGAATAATCCGTACATTTCCGGAGCCGCCGGCGCGTGCCGCCTCTACATACTCAAGCTCTGACAAATTCAAAACCTGAGAGCGTACTAAACGCACATAGTTTGTAAAGTAAGCCAAGGTCAAGGCAATCAGCAGATTTGTGAAGTTGGATCCCAAAGCAACCACGACTGCCATGGTAAACAAAATGTCGGGTACGGACATGAAAATGTCCAGAGTTCGCATAATCACACTATCTACTACGCCGCCGAAATAGCCCGCGATAGCACCCAAAGCGCTGCCGAGGGCGCAGGAAGTGATCGTTGCCAGCACAGCAATGGAAAGGGAAACGCGGCCGCCGTGAAGGACACGGGCAAAAACGTCCCGCCCGAAGCCGTCGCAGCCGAAAATGTGTTCAGCTGACGGCTTTGCCAGAATGGCATTGGCATCCTGATAGATCGCCCTTTCGTATGGCGCGATCTGCTCGGCGAAAACTAACAGCAGCGCAATGATGATCAGCAGTACCAGGCCTATCACGGCACCCTTGCTTTTCCTGTACCGTCTCCATATCTCCGCGGCCTGACTTTGCCTTTTAAACGTAATAGGAGAGAAGTCCTCCTGCACAACTTTTTTCTTTTCGTCTGTCATGTCATTTCCCCTTTGTGCCTGCATACTTTGCACGAATGCGCGGATCAATAAATGCATAGATGACATCGACCAACAGCATAATTACGGTAAAAACAATGGAGATCAGGATCGTACCGGCAATAATGACCGGCTCATCCTTGTAGTTGATTCGATCAATGATCAGGCTTCCGATTCCAGGCAGAGAGAACATCTTCTCAACCACCACAGCGCCACAAATAAATGTACCGAGGCTGAGACCGATTTGCGTTACCACCGGAAGCAAAGCGTTTTTCAGAGCATGCTTCCAAATGACCGTACCTTCCGAAGCGCCCTTGGCCCGAGCAGTCCGGACGTAATCCTGACGGATCGATTCCAGCATGGCTGACTTGGTAAAACGAATATTTTGTGCCGCCGGCGGAATAGACATAGCCAGAGCCGGCATAATATAGCTTTTTATCCCTCCATTGACGTCGTAATAAGAGGGCAGAATGTTCAGCTTCAGAGAAAATTCGTAGAGCAGGAGCGTTCCCAACACAAAGGTCGGGACAGCTGCCAGTAGGAAAGATACCACAGAAGGGATCGTATCCCAGAGAGAATACTGCCGCACAGCGGCATAAACACCGATCGGCACACCGATCAATGTCGCAAGTACGACGCCCATCAGTGCCAGCCGGATCGTCAGCATATAGCGAGGGAGGATCTCATCGAAAACCGACTGCTTGGTAAAATATGACGTCCCAAAGTCACCCTTGAGCATATTGCCGATGTATATGGCATATTTTTGTAAAAACGGTTTATTGTATCCGATCATTTCGTTGTAGGCATCAATGTCCTGCTGAGAGGCGGAACTTCCCAGCACAGCCTGTCCAGGCGTTCCCGGGGTGATGCTCATGATCGCATAAATAATAAGTATAACTCCCAAAATCGTTGGGATCAAAAATAAAACTCGTTTAATGATGTACTTATGCATTGAAAGCCTCCAAGTCCATTCACCGCCCCGCGCCTTATGGCGCGGGGCGCATGAAGCATAACGCGATCACTCTTTGCCTGGTCTGTGTTTTATTTCCACGAGAAGTTGAACAGGCGGTAATAAGACGGGCAGGGAGTTCCGATATCCAGATCGGCACGGTAAGCAATACCAACAGGCAGATGCAGGAACGGATCCATGCCCGCCGTATCCATGACAGTGCTCCACAGTTCGGTGTAGATGTCATACCGCTCAGCGACATCTGTCGTACTGACACCGTCTTCGATCAGCTGGTCGATCTTTTGCCACTCGAAGGGGCTTGAGCCCTTTCCGTCGCCGTTGAAACGCACCACGGACACGCCGCCGCCATTGTTGTCGTCACCGTTGGATTCGGATGCCACCATTTGACGGATGTTGTTGTAATCGTAGTTGCCGCTGTCGCCGTAAACGAGCATATCGTAATTAAAGCGGTGCAGCTCGGGAACGATCACGCTGATGTCGCCGAACGAAACCTCAGCGATGAGGCCAACATCTCTCAAGTTAGACTGGATGACCTGAGCGGCCTTGACCTTTTCAGAAGTCTGAGAACCGTAGGTCACAATCGTTCCGACAGGGATACCGGCAGCAATCTCCTCCTCGGTGAAGCCGGCGTCAAGCAAATACTGGTGTGATTTCGCCGTATCGAACTCGTAGAGTTCGAACTTTCCGTCGGATGCCTTAGGAGAAGTCTCGCAATACTCAGACGGGATCCATTCGCAGGGAGACACAGCGCCGTAGCCGGACACGGCCGCTGCATTGATGTTATCCTTGTTGATCGCGTGCAGAATGGCCTTTCGGACATTTTCGTCAGCCAGAATTCCGTTATTATTTTTGGATTCCCAGTTGATAAAGAATGTACGGATATTGTTGCCCTTGAGCATAACGCAATTGTCGCCGGCCTTGGCTGCCAGAGACTCCCATTCAGCAACGGGGGCATCATGCAGATAACCGATCTCGCCGTTTTCAAAGGCGATGACAGCCGCGGAATCCTCGGTGATCAGCCTATACTCCACATGCTTGACATCCGGTGCGCCGCCCCAGTAATCGTCGAAGGCTTCCAGCCGGTAACCGCCGGCCACATCATACGAGCTGAAGTAGTAAGGCCCTGTGGCTGCCTTATGCACTGTTGTGCCAAATGCATCTCCCGCCTCGGTAACCTCGCGCTCACTCGTGACCTTGATACTGAAGAAGGTGTGAAGGATGGCGGAGTAAGGGTACTTCAAGGTGATCTCAAAAATCTGATCGTCCACAGCGCGGTAGGAATCGATCATGTTTGTCAAAAAGTTGAAGCGCGGGTTCGCCATGGCACGGTCGTAGCTGAATACCACGTCAGATGCCTTGAGCGGATCACCGTTTTGGAACTTCGCATCTCTAAGCTTGATCGTGTAGACAAGCTGATCGTCGCTGATCTGAACATCCTCTGCAAGTGCTGGATAATAACCGCCGGCACCTTCGTCAATACCGTAGAGGCCCTCAAAGACGTTGCCGTAGGTGACCTGCATGTCGACCAGATGGGTGGTCTGTGTCCAGTCCGTGGATTGGAGCGCGGTGGGAGTACGCAGCACTAACACCTTGTCGTCGTTATTCTGCTCGGCATCGTTGCTAGAACCCTGTTTTTCACCGCAGCCGGCCAAAAGCGTAGCCGCCATGGTCAGCGCCAAAATTACTGATAAAATTTTCTTCATATTTCGTCTCCTCTCATGTCGTATTCTGAATGTTTTCATGAAAGTGCGCTTAAGGGTGCATCCACCCATCCGATGGTGAGAATCCAAAGAAGCCGTTGCTTCAGAACGCAATCAGTTGCTGTCGCGCTTCAGGAACGCAGTCATGCAGTGGACGGAACCGCGGCCCTTGTTGAGCTCGGAAAGATCGAGTATGTCAACCGTGATGCCGGCCTTTTCCAGCAGCTCGCAGGTCTGCGGAGCAAGGCAACTGGTAACGATGTGGCCATTATCGATCGCGACGAAGTTGGTGGCATGGCCGTACTTGGTCTCGGTGTAGGACGGGGTCTCAATGATGCGGAAGCCCTTCTTCTTCAGGCGATCCACGACCTCATAAGGAACCTGGCAGGAGTGGATAACAACGGTATCTTCGCTGGCGATGTTCAGCAGACCGTCGATGTGCGCATGACCATAGGGAATCTGCATGGGGATGATGTCCGTAACACCCTGACGAGTCAGCTCATCGACCATCTGATTATAGCCGCTGCGGTTCGCGCGGGAGGAAAGGGAGAGGATCGCGCAATGACGATCGACCCACATCGCGTTTGCGCCTTCAAAGATACCATCGCCAGCGATGGTACGAACGATAGGAACACCCGCATCGGCGCAGGCCTGTGCAACATAGCGCTCTTCACCGCGGCGCTCCTTCATGGCCAGACGGGTAATGATCGCGCCCTCCGGCGTCATGAAGAGTTTGTCACGGCAGAAAACAGAGTTGGGACGATCTGCGCGGCCACCCGGCGTATAATAGACCTTGATACCGTGGTTGCGATAATAATCGGCCAATGTGTCATGCTGCTTGCGGAAAAGCTCGGGATCGACCGGTGCGCGGAAACGCACCTCATTGAAATCGAAATTATCGACTTCGGGACCGGGGCGATGCATCACAACGGCACGAAGCTTCGTGTATTCAGAGGAGCATCCCCAGTCGCCGCCCCAATACTCAACAAAGTCCTGATCAATGGTCGTTTCCAGAGGGAACCAACGCTCGCCCGGAATCGCCTTGATATTGGTCATTTCTTCGCCTTTGAGCATCTGTTCGTCCAGGTCAATCATCGTTTTGGAAATGTAACTCATTTTTCTTACCTCCGATTTAATTATGACGAAAGTCATCATCTGCTTTTATTACAGCAATTACCGTTCCAAAACATGATATTTCTTCTAAAATATTTTTTCTATTTAATAGATACAGCTTTCAAAAAGAAATTTTGTACATATTTACAGAGGAAGAGGCCGCCATTTTTTGTTCACTTGTGTTTCCAAGCAGTATGCGCTATAGAAAACAGGGTGTACAGGACAGCCAAAAAGACCATATGATCCATTTTCGTCAGGACACGACATCGAATCACAGGTTTTTGCATCGCAGTAGCTCCATTCCGAGCTCGGTAATATCGCTGCCGCCCCGCCCGCGGCGTGAGTAAATATAGCCTTGTTCGCTCAGTGCATGCAGACTGTTTCTCACCTCGCTCTCCGTGGCGAAAAAGCCTGCCGCATGGGCTGCGCTCAACAGCTGCCCTCTGCCGCCGTGTCTGTTGTCCCGTCTGCATCGCATAAGCTCCTCCAGCATGAAATAAGACAGCGCATCCATTTCCCGCTCCTCTTGCCCGATAACGACGCCACCTATGCTGGGAAGGTTGAGTGGCTCTGCGTGGAAAGACATCGGCAGATCCTCCGGCGCGACCACGGGCACCTCCAAGCTATCGAGATATTCCACAACATTTTTTAGCTCGCGCACATTTCCGTGCCAGCCGTATCTTAAAAACATATTCTCCGCCTCGCGGGACAACGTAAATGTCGCGTGCATTTCCCGTTGCAGTTCCTCGAACAGCAGCAGAATATCCTTACCCCGACTCCGAAGCGGTGGAATCTGTATGGGCAGAACGCACAGGCGATAATACAGGTCTTCGCGGAAACGCCCATCGTGTACCATTGCGAGCAGATCCCGATTTGTGGCGCTGATGATACGAACGTCAACATCGATCATGTCCTTGCCGCCAATCTTTAAGATCTTTTTCTCTTCGATTGCGCGCAAAAGCTTCGCCTGCATCTGCATTGGCAGTTCCCCAACTTCATCAAGAAAAAGCGTTCCCCGGTGAGCCAATTCAAACAGGCCGGATTTTCCGCCCTTTGCCGCACCGGTAAAAGCGCCTTCCTCATATCCGTACATTTCGCTTTCCAGTAGGTTTTCCGGCACGGCAGAACAGTTGATCGCCACAAAGGAGTAAGCACTTCTGCGCGATGCGTTGTGGATGGACTGTGCAAACAGCTCCTTTCCGGTTCCGCTCTCACCGGTGATGCAGACACTTCCGTCCGATCGTGCGATTCGTTTTGCGATTTCGATCGTGCGGCGCATCGCTTCACTCTCGCCCTTGATCTGATCAAAGGTATATGCCGCGCGGTGGCCCATGCCGACTGCTTTTTTGCGAAAGCGGTACTGCCGCTCCTCGCCCTGATTAAAATATTCCAGAGTAATGACCCGGCTTTCGATCCCGTTCTTTTCCATAACGTCTGACACCATAGTCATGACCTTTCTGCCATGGATCGTTACCAGCTCGTCCTGCGTTTGTTCCTCCAGACGTTTTGCGATGCGAAGGCGCAGCTCCGGAATAATTTCAGTGATATTGAATTTTTCCAATCGTTCGGCGCTATCCTCCAGAATGTCGCAGGCTGTTCGGTTGATTGCCTGTATCTGACCTGTCACATCTGTTATGACGACTCCTATCTTAAGCGCGTCGATCACGGCGCTGATCTGCGAGAGCAGACGCTTTCGCTCATTTAGGCGATGGATAATGGCGGAGTCCATGGTCAAGACCTTTTCCACCTCTGCCTTCGCGGCATCTGAGGTTACGGGATCTGCGACGCCTATTGCCTCTGCCAACTCATATACGGAGTCCATGTTTATGGCGCGCTCTCCGATGTCTATAACCGTCTGTATTCCTGGGGGAACAAGCTGGGTCTCACCGGGCGTAATCGCAACACGGATATTGGGATCGTACTCACATCCGGGGTAGTAAGGCTCCAACTGCAGATTAATATTTCCCTCTCGATACAGCGAGGTGATCATTTCCATGCAGTACTTATAATCGATGTTGACCAGCAGCGCACTAGTTCCGTCCTGAAGAGCGCGGATATCATTCAAACTCTCACGGTACAGGCTACGTTTGAGCATAATGACCCTGGCAGACTTTTTGAGTTTGGGCCTCACTTGCTGAAAAATCGAGTAAGAGGAAAGTACGACACAATCTTCCGGAAGAATGGTCGTATCCGGCAGATCCGGAATGATATAACCGTGAAAATCAGCCGCATCACCCAGAAAAAGAGAGAGCTTCTCCATCATGAAGCGAATATAATTTTCGCGCCGCGCGATCACCGCGATGGCCGTTTTCTTTTTCATATAAGACCTCCGTATACCGGAATAGGCAGGTGCCTTCCTTTCAAGGCAGTGCAAGGAAAGCAAGAGCGAATCTTTCAGCAAAAACGTTTTCCAAAAATTGTATAAAAAAATTTATAGCATGTCAATAGCGGTTTGAGGATTGTTTATTAAGCGCAAAGCGCCGTTTTCTTTTTTAATAAAACCCAGCTTGTAAATCCATCTCATGAAGAGCGCTTTATCGATTGGAGCAGGCCGTCTTGGGCGGCATATCGCCATGCACCGCTATCAACAGGTGCAACGGGGTACACAACATCGGCATCAACAAGATCGACAGTATGCTGAGAACGCCCAACTGCCCGTTCGTGCTTTTCGTCGGCACAAAGAAACTGGTCAAGCGAAAGGAATTTGAACAGTTCATCAGTGAAAAACTGGTGATATAAGTGGCTTCGGAAGATTTGTAAATAAGAGGAGAGTTTTTTCACGCAACAGCTTGAGAAAAAGGACGTTATATGCTATAATTTATGTGTAGTAGTGCGTCCTTTTTCGCAAGCGCAGAAAGGATACAATCTATGGGTAAGAATCTAAAAGGCAAAGAATGCGGTAAGGGTATCTACCAAAGAAAGGACGGATTATATCACGCACGTTTTGTAGACAAAGCAGGAAAACGACATGAGAAATATTTCCAGACGATTCCCGAGGCGCGCAACTATTATCAATATGCGCTGATACTAAAGATCGGGCTGACTTGGGACGCCATCGACTGGAAAGCAAGAACTCTTACGGTAAATAAGACGCTGGAGTTTCGGCATAAACAGAAGGTGTGGCGCGCCGGTCCTCCCAAAACGCAGCACAGCTATCGCACCATCCCGCTGACGGATCGGGCCTATGAAATTCTGAAAGAAATCAAGGACAAGCGCCCTTGGCAAAAGGAATCTCCGCTGCTCTCGCAAACACTGGAATATATCGACCGGCGAACGGGGGCAATCTCCCGGCTGGTCATGCGCGATCTTGTCTTTATCAACTGGCGTACCGGGGAACCGGCAAAGAACAGTTCCTATGATACCCACCTTTATAAGCTATGTGACGAAGCGGGAATTGAAAAATTCTGTATGCACGCTTTACGCCATACCTACGCCACACGAGCGATTGAATGCGGCGTGCAGCCCAAGGTTCTTCAAAAGCTGCTTGGTCACGCAAGTATAAAAACAACGATGGACAGATACGTCCATGTCACATCCGAATCTTTGGATCAAGCTGTGCGGCAATTCGAATCAGGCAGGGTTTCCTAACATATAAGTCCATGCGAAAATGGCGTAAAAATGGCGTAAGCCAAGCGCGCCGGATTCCGGAAGCCCTTGAAAATCAAGACTTTTTAAGGAGATAGAGAAAACTATGAAATTAGGTATCGTCGGACTGCCGAATGTCGGCAAGTCCACTCTCTTCAACGCGATCACCAACGCGGGCGCGGAAAGCGCCAACTACCCCTTCTGCACCATTGAGCCGAACGTCGGCATGGTGGCCGTTCCCGACGAGCGCCTCGATAAGCTCGCCGAGATGTACCACCCCAAGAAGAAGACTCCCGCCGTCATCGAATTTGTCGACATCGCGGGTCTTGTCAAGGGTGCAAGCCAGGGTGCGGGCCTCGGCAACAAGTTCCTCGAGAACATTCGCCGCACGGACGCCATCGTGCACGTTGTGCGCTGCTTCGACGATGAAAACATCATGCACGTCGTGGCCGACGCGAGCACGAACGTCCCCGTCGACCCCCTGGGCGACATTGAGACCATTGACTTGGAGCTCATCATGGCCGACCTTGAAATGGTCAACCGCCGCGTCGAAAAGGCGACGAAGATGGCCAAGGGCGACAAGAAGTTCCTGCACGAGGTCGAGCTCTTCTCCGACCTTGCCAAGCACCTCGACGCGGGCAAGAGCGCGCGCACGTTCGAGGTTTCCAAGGACGACGCCGAGCTGATCGCGACGGCCGATCTTCTGAGCCTCAAGCCCATCATCTATGCTGCGAACATGGACGAGGACGGCTTTGCGAATCAGGACGGCAACCAGTATCTCCAGCAGGTCAAGGAGCTCGCCGAAAAGGAGGGCGCACAGGTGCTGCCCATCTGCGCCAAGCTTGAGCAGGACATTGCTGAGCTGGACGGTGAGGATCGCGCGATGTTCCTTGAAGAGCTCGGCATTCAGGAGTCCGGTCTCGACCGCCTCATCAAGTGCTCGTACGCCCTGCTCGGTCTCATCTCCTTCCTCACCTACGGCGAGGACGAGTGCCGCGCCTGGACGATCAAAAACGGCACCAAGGCGCCGCAGGCCGCCGGCAAGATCCACTCCGACATCGAGCGCGGCTTTATCCGTGCCGAGACGATCAATTTCGACGATATGATCCGCTGCGGCAGCGTCGCCGCCGCGAAGGAGAAGGGCCTTCTCCGCAGCGAGGGCAAGGAGTACGTCGTTAAGGACGGCGATATGATCTACTTCCGCTTCAACGTGTAAATATACAGAAAACATATCATAAATTTCCGCAGACGGTGCAGTTTTTCTGCACCGTCTTTTTTAAAGCAAAACGGGACCGCTACCATGGTAGCACTTCCGCAAAGCCTTGCAGCCAAAGAGGAAACCGCACTTTAAAATTTTGGAGCGCTACCAAACCGCTACCCGGAAACGCCGCCGCGCCTTGCGCGGCAAGGAAAATCAATTTTCCTAAGGGGATACGATATCCACCAAATCGCACGATTTCAAGCGTTTTTCGGCAAGAA
>ERZ1026956.997-NODE-997-length-14915-cov-10.692732_pt1 | contig 14915 bp, 7 predicted proteins | sample MGYA00519301_ERZ1026956 | MGnify/ENA primary metagenome ERZ1026956 (study PRJEB26926, sample SAMN06164521) | human gut metagenome | biome: ENVO:00009003; feature: ENVO:2100002; material: ENVO:00002003 | host: Homo sapiens | place: USA | collected 2012 ...
TTATCCAAATGGTCTGCTCGCTAAGAATAAACATCTCCTCCGGGTTGCCCCGTTCTCAGGCTGCTATCTCTCATAATCCTTTGATTTCGGCTTAAAAGGTTCAGCTACGATATTGCCGTCCACTTCCTTAGAAAAGCGTTCGGGATACTTGAACTGTTCCTTGTATTTCTTCATCATATCGTCCGGCAAGCTCTGAAAGCTCTCGCTCTCAGGTGGTGCATAACAGATAAAGAACTTGCCGCAGATAATATCTACCATCTCTTTCTTATCATTGTCCTGCACATAAACTGCACGGTTAAGCGGAAGTCCTCTCATCTTTCCTTCCTCATTACAGATGATTGCAACGTCATCGTCATAGGGCATATATTCCTCAATATCCCCACCGACAACCTCCTGCATTGCTTCCAGACTGTCGTCGATTACAATTTCCTTCGGGTACTTTTCCGGTTCTACCAAGAGAACTTTAATCTTTGTATCATTCATCGTTCTTCATTCCTTTCGTGTGTTTTTTTATTGTAAATTCCCATTCGCATACAAAGAAAATCGTTGAAGTCCTTACCTGCTTTTGGTGGCTCATCAACGATTTCATACTTATCCGGCAGAATAGTTTTTAAGGTCTGTGCTGCCTTTCTGCCCGCTATATCATTGTCAAAATGGATACGGATTTTCCTGACAGATGGGTTACTGCCAAGATACTTTTCCAGTGCAATCGGCACTTTACTGTCCTCAATTTTCTTTGCCGGAGAATACACCCCGGACAGCGAAACAAAGCTCATTTCTTTCCAGTCCTGCCCGTTCAGTTTTGCAAGCGTGGCATAGGATAACAAGTCAATGGCACACTCAAAGAGGTGTACTTCCTCCAAATTTTCCTTACCAAGCCGAAAAGAATAATCTTTTTTACTGCCACTGCAATCGCCCATAATCCTACGCTTATTCGTGGAACGGTAGGCTGCATATTTCGGTTCTTTCTTCTCGTCATAGCCTACAAATACAACATTGTGATACGGCAGGCTCTCAAAGATAAGGTCATTAGAGATACAGTAATTGATGATTTCAAAATCTATTCCTCTCCCGAAAAGATACTCTGTAATCACTCTGTTGGAAGCACATTTTTCAGGGAGAAGAAGCGGTTTATTTTCCTCTTTTGGCTGTGGCTTTTCATAGACCGGAGCCTGAATCGCTGTGTGTCCGATAATGGTTTCCACTGCTTCAAGGAAGCTGTAACCTTTGACCTTAATCAGATAATCCAAGGCACTCCTGCCGCCAATTCCTCTCGACCACCATATCCATTTCCCGTTTGAAATTTTCAAACTGTCGTGGGTTCTGGTGCAATAGGTATTACCTGAAAACTTAACCAGCTCATACGGTTCATAATTTTTCAGGTAGGTTAATAAGTCCATCTGCTTCGCCTGAATGATTAACTCAGGTGCGATAAAAGGCATATCGACCACCGCCTTTCAGTTTATCTCTCATACGATTTCTCCTTTCTGCCGCCGACTGCTTCGCCCTCATCAGGCTCTCCGCCGACAATCTCATTTTCCTTTTTATCCATATTGAGCAGGATATTCAGCTCATCAAGTCGGGCAGTTTTTGCCCTCAATTCTTCCTCCTTTGCAAACGGCTTTTCGATTTCCTGCTTCGCTGTTTCAAACTGCTTTTCCGTATTTTCAAGACTGTTTTTCGTATCAGCAAGTGCTTCCTCAAAGCGTTCAATACCGTTATCTATTCTCACGATATTACCGTGAGCGTCGTCGCCAAGCGGTACATCTCTGCTTGTTTCGCCTTTTAATTTCACAACATAATTACGCTGCACCGTATCAAAATACAGTTCCATTTGAAAGCCACGGTACTCGCCAAGTGGTATCGCATCGGGACTGTTCATTGACTTGCAGGCATTGATGATTGCCTGACCTGCTTCGGCTTTTTCGGAATAAGAAACACCCGATACCATCATTCCAAGCGGCTGCTCGTCTGTCGGTTTCGGGTGTAATTTTGCTGTTTCAACATCTTTGGTAAGTCCCTCTACACGGGATTTCAAGTAAGCAATCTGCTGTGGGTAGAACTTGATGACCTTATCCTCCAGTCCGTATTTCTCCGATAAGAAATTGGATTTTAACATCTTCAGCTTCTGCACCTGAATGTCTAAGTCCATCTTTTCTTTGATATATGGATTACCTGTTGCAAGCATTTTTATCTCCGCATAGGACAGTGCAGTTTCATCAATATCCTCTGCCGACCTGACCGGAGATTTGCTCGTCATAATCTGACTTGCGAACTTCTGCTTACCTTCCACAAGCTGATAGAGGTATGCATCAAAGGTCTGCTCTGTTACATAGCGGTAAATATCTACCTGCGGATTTTCATTGCCCTGACGGACAATTCTACCGGAACGCTGCTCCAAATCTGAAGGTCGCCACGGACAATCCACGTCGTGAAGTGCAATAAGTTTGTCTTGCACGTTCGTCCCGGCACCCATCTTCTGAGTAGAGCCAAGAAGCACCCTGACTTCTCCCTTGCGGGTCTTTTGGAACAGTTCTTTTTTCTTCATATCCGTGTCGGCTTCGTGTATGAACTTCACTTCACTTTCAGGAATACCTCTCTCAATCAGCTTCTTTCTGATGTCGTTATAGACGGAAAATGTTCCGTCATTCTTCGGCGTGGAAAGGTCACAAAACACAAGCTGTGCAGATTTCTTGTCGGCATTTTCTTTCCATATCCGATAGATGTTATCAACGCAGGCATTGATTTTACTGCCCTCAAAATCAGGCAGCATGTCGTTTAGCATACGCTGGTCAAGAGCCAGTTTTCTTCCGTCATTCGTGATTTTCAGCATATTATCTACGCTTGAATCCACACCGCCGCCACGCACCTGCTCGGCTCTCTCTGCAAGGGAAGCAACCATTTCCTTCTGCATTTCCGACGGCTTTACTGCAATGTTATGGTACTTTGCTTCCGGTACTGGCAGGTTCAACATATCTGCTGTTTTAATGTCCGCTATCTCCTTGAACATCGCCATTAGTTCAGGCAAGTTATAGAATTTTGCGAACCTTGTCTTTGCTCTGTATCCCGTTCCTTCCGGTGTAAGTTCCACTGCTGTAATGGTTTCTCCGAAAGTGGAAGCCCAGGCATCAAAGTGCTGCAACCCGTTTTTCACAAGCGTGTTGTACTGCAAATATCGCTGTATCGTATAGAGTTCCACCATACTGTTTGAGATAGGTGTACCCGTTGCGAATACGGTTCCTCGTCCTCCGGTAATCTCGTCAAGGTAACGACACTTCATAAAGAGGTCGGAAGATTTCTGTGCTTCCGTCTGTGCGATACCACCCACATTACGCATTTTTGTATAAAGATAAAGGTTCTTGTAATAATGGCTTTCATCAACAAAAAGCCTGTCTACACCAAGTTCCTCAAAGGTTACAACATCATCTTTTTTCGTCTGGTCATTGAGTTTATCAAGTTTCTGCTTGATAGATTTCTTTGACTTTTCAAGCTGCTTTATGGAGAAGTTTTCCCCTCGGTTTCGCTTGAGTTCTGCAATTCCTCCCGTTATCTCCTCAAGCTGCTGTTCTAAGATTGCCCTCTGTCTTTCAATGGACATTGGGATTTTCTCAAACTGTGAATGTCCGATGATAACTGCGTCATAATCTCCGGTTGCAATCCTGCCACAGAACTTTTTACGGTTCTTGGTTTCAAAATCTTTCTTTGTTGCGACAAGGATATTCGCCGCCGGATAGAGTTGCAAATACTCAGCCGCCCATTGTTCGGTCAAGTGATTTGGTACAACAAACAGTGACTTGTTACAAAGTCCAAGCCTTTTCGACTCCTGTGCTGCCGCTACCATTTCAAAAGTTTTTCCTGCTCCGACTGCGTGTGCAAGAAGCGTATTTCCTCCGTAAAGGATATGGGCAACCGCATTTTTCTGATGTTCCCTGAGTTCAATTTCAGGGTTCATACCATTGAAGATGATATGACTTCCATCATACTCACGAGGTCTGACGCTATTGAATTTCTCATTATAGGATTTGCAAAGTCTTTCCCTTCGTTCAGGGTCAGACCATATCCAGTCCTGAAATTCCTGCTTAATCATTTCCTGCTTCGACTGAGCAATCGCTGTTTCCTTTTTGTTCAGGACAGCCTTCTTCTTTCCCTCATCATCTTCGATATAATCAAAGATACGCACATCTTTTAAGTTCAGCGTTTCCTCGATAATCTTATAGGCATTGATGCGGGAAGTTCCGTAAGTGTTATATGCCCTTACATTTCCTTTGTCATAGGATTTGCCCTCAATATTCCACTCACTCGTAAATGGGGAGAAGTGAACTTTGATACTCCACTGTGCATAGCGTGGTGTTTCAAGCAAATGAAAGATAAACTCCTGCACATCGTCCGGTGGCAGCCAAGTTGCACCAAGTCGCACGGAAATTTCACTTGCAGTCAGGTCTTTCGGTTGCACCTTTTGAAGTGCTTCTACATTGACCTTATAATCTTCCGGATAGAGTTCTGCCGACTTCTTTGCAATCCTCAGCTTTTCCCTGACATTACCCGAAAGGTATTCATCAGCCATCAGATACTTCGGTTCGTAAGAATTTCCATACTCATAAAGCGGGTTTAGGAAGATAACACCCTTTAAGTCCTCAAAGATTTCATTCTCCGATTTACCGGAAAGCTCCATCATATAGTCCATATCAATCGTGGCTTTTTCTCCAAGAGATACCGCCAACGCTTCGCTTGCCGTATCAACAGAAGTAACCGGAGTATGCGGCTTAATTGTCCTCTTAGAAAACATATCAGCCTTACGTTCCAGTTCTCCGTCCTCTCCGATTATCTCCAATGCAGAAAGCAAAGAGAATGAACTGTCCTGCGAAAAAGCAGAGGTATTTGCACGGCTGTTAATGAGTCCGTACTTACCTGAAAAGGTATCATAAAGTCTGTTTAATCTCTCCTGCTCCGCTTTTATTTCGCTGTCAGGGTAATCTTCTGTCTGCAATTCAATCAGCGTTCTGACGGAATTTCTAATGGCAATCATACCCTTAATTCGGTTCTCTGCGGTTGCCGACACCTCCACCGGAGTCATACGGGAATTTTCACGATAGTAGATTTTATCGTCTACCAACGTATAGGAAAAGTTTCTCACTGTCGGGTCTGCCGGAATAGAATTATCTTCCTCCTCCAGTTCTTCCTCAGTTTCATATTCCGTGATTTCTCCGTGAATGTTTGCTACTGCTTCATCAAGCTGTGCTGCAAGGTCTGCATTTTCATACGGCACACAAGTTGCTTCCATACCGAAACGCCCCGATACCATTTTCATTTCTCCAAGTATCATTTCGGGGTGCTGCACAAAATAAGAGTTCATCTTAATTCCGTTCTCATCGGTATCAAGATGAACCCAATCCGGCTCAATATCTATCAGTCTGTCACGCTTTTGTAGGATAAGAATATCCGAAACGACTTCCGTTCCTGCATTACCCTTAAAGGTGTTATTTGGCAATCGGATTGCTCCAAGAAGCTCTGCTCTCTGTGCAATATACTTTCGTACTGCTAAAGTTTCCTTGTCCATTGTGCCTTTGCTCGTTACAAAAGCCATCACACCGCCGGGTCTTAACTTATCGAGGGACTTTGCAAAAAAGTAATCGTGTATCAGGAACTTATGCTTGTCATACCTTTTATCCGATACCTTAAAATCTCCAAAAGGCACATTTCCGACAACGCCATCAAAGAAGCTGTCCGGCAGATTTGTTTCTTCAAATCCCTGTGCCGCAATGGTTGTTTTCTGGTAAAGCTGCTGTGCAATGCCTGCGGAAATCGTATCAAGTTCCACACCGTAAATCTTACTATCCTGCATTGAGTCAGGCAGCATACCGATGAAATTACCAATACCGCAGGACGGCTCTAACAAATTGCCCTCCTTAAAGCCCATTTGCTCCATTGCCTTATAAATGGCTGTGATAACTTCGGGCGGCGTGTAGAACGCAGTCAATGTGCTTTCTCTTGCCGAAGCGTATTCCTCTGGTGTTAATACCGAAGAAAGTTCCAGATATTCAGTTGCCCACGCTGAATTATTTTCATCAAAGGCTTCTGAAAGCCCACCCCAACCGACATATTTTGATAAAACAATCTGTTCTTCAGGAGTGGCAAATCTGTTTTCTTCCTGACATTTTTTAAGAAGCTGTATCGCCATAATATTTCTGCGGAAGCGTTCCTTTTTACCAACCGTTTCAACCTCATTTTCTCTAAGATTAAAGGTGTGACGGTCTGCCATAGGCACATCAGGGTGCAAGTCAAAGCCTTTGACTTTTTTCTTCTGCTCCCAAGCGGGAACTACCGGCTCAGGCTCTTTTTCATTTCTTTCTTCGGCAGGTTCTTCCTTTACAATCAAATGCTCATTCATCGGATTCTCTCGCACTTTTCTGTCAAACTCTGTGCGTGAAAATTCCTTATTGAACAGTGGCACATCATAGTCATAGAGCATTACTCTCTCATCATCAACAGATAAGATTTCATACTCAGAAGCACCGATATACACCTTATCGCCAAGATGATATTCATATTTCACATCTTGCGATATTTCCGCTTCTTCAGGTTCTTTTTCGGCTAGTTCGACCTCCTGCTCCGGTGGTGCATTAGAGAGTATCTCACGGTTTCTTTTCGTTTCCTCGATTTTGGCTCTGCGTTCCTCTTGACTTTCAAACCACTGAGGATAGCGTTCTTTTTCCTTTGGATTTAAGTATCTGTCTGTTCGGATAAGTTCCCCGATACGCTTCTCCACCTGCGACCACGAAAGCGTGATATGTGGCTTCTCTTTACCGATGCCTTTCGTAATCGTAATACCTTTTCCATCGTGGCTCTCATCAATGCCTGCCCCGATTATGACGGGATAAGAACCGCCCCAACCGTATTCATTTTTCAAGAAGTCGGCATTTTCTTTTGTAGAAAGGCTTTTTTCAAACTGCTCATAGATACGCATTTTTCCCTCAGAGAATCCACTTCCATTCGCAAGAACAGCGTCGATAATCTCCTGAGAAAAAGTAAAGGCAGAGGTTTTCTTTTCCTCTGCCCGACCGTCTAATATGAATGTCATCTGACCGTCCATTGACGGTAATGGTTTTATGCTGTCACTTAATTCTCCCAGTAATCGCATAGCTTCAAAATGACGGGCAATAACAGCCCAATCATAATAGCTCTGTGCGGTTCTGCTGTCGTATTTGCCCTCCCACAAATGCAGAACGTTTTCAAAGGTCTTGTACCCTACTGTCCTGCCGTCCTCTAAAGTAAGTTCGGTATAATCATTATTGAAAATACTCTTTATATACTCTGTGCGGTCTTTGTTATCAGGATTACGTTCATAATAATCTTTGATTTCTTCCAGACTTGCTGACAAATGTGGTGTCGTTCTGAGAATTTCATTGATTACTTCATCACGTCCAAAGAACGGAAGGCTTTTATCCTCGTGCGTTCTATCGTAATACTCTAAGCGAATATCACTTCCGCTTTCACGATTTCCTGTGCCGAGCTGCGAAGGGAGTTCATCAGACGAACCCATTTCATCATATCCTCCGCTTTCATCTGTTCGGTCACTCCCTCTTTCTGTGCCATCTGGCTCAGGATTGTTTCCTCCATCTTGCTGGCTCTCTGTTCCACTTCCGCCAAGTGCTGTGTCAGTTTGCCCCTCGTCAGGAGATTGTAGTAAAGGACTCTGTGATGTTCCTTCAGAAACTCTCTCCTCATCTGAGCGTATCTGCCCAGCGTCACTTCCGGCTGCTGTGGAAGTTTCAGGTTCGGAAGGCTGTAATCGCCCACCATCGTGTAGGTCAGTTCGTTCATTGTCCAAACTCCTTTCGTCGTTATTTTCAACCTTATTGTATTCATTTCTGTCCTGACCGACAATTATGCGATTTTGACGGTTGAGTGCAGTAATTGTTTTAGATATTTCCGTCAATCCCATTTCTGCAATATCACTGGTAGCAAATCCAAGTGCATTGAGTGTTTCCTGCGTATTGAAGTTAGTAACATCTCTGAAATCATCAAGTTCAAAATAACCGTCCGTATCAACGCCGAGCCTTGACATCATCATATATGCCACACTGTTTGTCACAACATTTTTATAAATGAAAGCCACAATATCCTCTTCCACTTCCTCAAAGGAACTGCCCTCGGTTGCATAGTAAAGGTCTTGCAGATAATCAGGGATATTATCCTCTGCCGCATTTCTTGCTGCTCCCATAATTGCTTCGGCAAGACTGCTCTTATTCTCAATCTCTCCGAAAGTGCTTTCCAATGTTTCAATCACATCAGCTTCGTATTCCTGACGCATATCCCAAATCGGGACTGTTCTTGAATATCTGCTTTCGTGGGTATCTGAAATATCAAAGTAATGTGTCAGTCTTTGCCTTGTACGGTTTTCATCAGCAAAAACAGCAATACCTCTTGCACCTCGGTTGACCCATCTGCCGAAAATTCTATTCCACTGTTCTATCTCAAGAACTGCTGTTGCGTCAGGTCGCTGTGCATATACAAGAAGCTGTTCGTCATAGCGTAACTTATAATTTCGGCAAGCCGAAGCCAAGAATGCCTGCCAGTTCTGAGGATTTGACACAACCGTTTTGCAGGTGCGGTTGTAAAGCTCAGAAATAAGGTCATATTTTCGTGCCATTACCCTTGCACCTCCTTATCGTTTCTTATCTCTGCTCCTGCATAGCAGGCTCTTTCTTCTCATTGTTACCTTTATTTTTTACTGCTTCATCAGAACCTCCGCCCAAATACGAAAAGAGTTTACCGGACTTTGTATTCTTCTGAAGCTCCATAATCACACCCATATCAGGAATCGTGATATTCGGGATTTTCAGGATTGCTTCCATATCAAGCTGCTGCAACTTTTTCTCCGTATCACAACCGGAGTCAAAGAGTTTATTCAGCACCTTGACCTTATTCTGAAAAGTTGCTTTGTCTTTCACGAAAATACCTCCTTAGCTAATGTTGATTACAATAGAAATACTGCCGCTCTGTTCTTCTTTCTGCGGATTACGTGAATACTCAGGAAAAAGGGACTGTACTCTCTGCCTTGCCCTGCGTATGGTTTCAAAACAAGGAAGTCCGTATGCTCGGTAATTAAATACAATATCCTCAAGCGGAAGATTTCCGGCAGGTATATATCCGTACCGATTGTAATAATGCAGAATAAGAAGCATATCATCATACCTCGACATCGGGCATTCCTTTAAGATTTCAAGCACTCGGCTCTCCACCGTTTTCTGTTGTTTCATAATGTTCCTCCAAAAATTAAAGGGACAGAGTTTTTTACGCTCTGCCCCGACTGATTAATGTTCGCTTGTTACTTACTTCTTACGGTTTTTAACCTGAAGAAAGATAAAGCCGCCGACAATAACGGCGACTAATGCGATAGCGATAATTGTCTTTGCTTCCATTACTCGTTACCCTCCTTTTTCTTCTTTTTGTATGCAACAACAGAAGTTACGGCGATACCGACAGCAGAAAGTCCGGCAAGGACATACCAAAGTTTCATATTGGTATCATCTCCTGTTTTCGGAGTATCCCTCAACTCATTGTGCATTTTTACAACGGCTGTTTCATCAAGTTTGATAGTAACATTCTGGTCGGCAGGTGTGATATATGCGGCAGAGGCATTGTTTGCCACTTCGGATACGGTATATTCGCCAATACGAAGTCCCTCAATCACAATTTCGCCGTTCTTATCTGTTTCAAATGTCATATCATAACCGTTTGCTCCGGTTACTCTGAACGCAAAACCTTTAACCTTACCATCTGAAGATGTCTTGACGATTTTCAGTGTTCCACGCATAGCTTCATTGATAAATCCAACACCAGCCTTATTCTCAACGGAATAAGTTGTTTCGTCTTTCTCAATGAAAACAGAGTATTCTCCCTTATCAAGCAGGAAGCCCTCCGGTGCTTTTGTTTCACGGACAATATATTTTCCGTAAAGCAGCTCTTTCATCTCATAAATTCCGGTTTCGGTTTCTTCAAGATTTCCGATAAGTTCATCGCCATCATCAATCTTTCCGTTCTCATTGGTGTCCTTATATACCTCAAAGGTTGCACCCGTAAGTTTGTTATCTGGATATTCAGCGTCCATCTTCGTGAGTCTGATATTGCCGTGAACATACTCATTGACAATCTCAATTTCAACTACCTGCTCGGCTTTGCTGATATTGACCTCATACGCTTTTTCATCAAGAACAAATCCCTTTGGCTGCTCGATTTCTCTTACAATCCATTTGCCATAAGGAACTTTTGCAAGAGAAAAACTACCGTCTTTTGCAGAGGTAGTCGTCATAAGTGCAGTATCCTTTGTAAATTCTGTTTCTTCGGCTTTGAAGATACCGATAACAGCACCCTCAAGTGCTTCTCCGTTCTCGTCAATCTTCTTACCTGATACAGAACCATAGATAAGTTCATTCTTGATTTCTTTTCCATCATTCACTTTGATTTCAACTGTTGCGGTATCCTGACCTGCATATTCAAACACAACCGGATATTTCGTATCAGAGAGAACATAATGCTCATCGGTTGCAATCTCTTTGACATAGTATTTGCCAAACGGAAGGTCTGACTTCATAACAGCAGTTCCATTTTCATTTACGCTGACAATCTCAATCAGTCCATCAGCCGGAATAACGGTACCGCTTGCAGATACAATATCTTCTGCGGCATAAAGACCAAAGCTGATGTTTTTGATTTCTCCGTTGTCGCCAATACCAAATGTCTTATCCTTTTCAATGGCTTTTGCAAGGCTTACCTGCACTTTCTGTCTTTCGTTATAGAACGATGTGGAAGTTTCGGTAACAGAGATATTCTGACCTGCATAAGTAAGCTCAACCGTATGTGTTTCGCCACTCACTACCATTCCATCAGGTGCGGTAATTTCCTTAACCTCGTATTTTCCGAGATAAAGTTCTTTGCTCTTAACAAATCCATCGGAGCTTGTTGTGATAGTATCTACCACTTCGCCCTTTGAATAGCGGAGTGTACCGTCCGGTGTACTAATATCTTCCGCAGCACGGACTTCATAAACTGCTCCCTCAAGTCCTGTCACTTCATAAACAGGCTGATAAATAACATCACTGTCCTCAGAACCACTTACATTGACACCACTAAATACTTCTCCGGTTTTTTCAACCGTGATAGTACCTTTCTGTGCCATATTCGGCTTATTGACTTTCACAACAGTTACGCCACCTTCCTCTGTGGAATTTTCTTCGGTAATATCAAAATATACCGGAGTATCATCAAGTACATATCCGTATGGAGCTTGTACCTCTACGATAGAATACCCCTTGCCGTAATCCAGTTTCTCAGGTGTGACAAGAGAACCATTTGCATCGGTATAGAACACATCAATCGTGGTCGGTGTCGGATAAGTAAAGGTCATTTTGACCTGATTACCCTGCGGGTCGTAAATCTTAAATCCTGCTCCTGCATACGGAATACTCTTTCCGCTTTCTGCGTCCACCTTAACTACATTGACAAAGCTCTCGAAGTTACGGTTATTGATGAGATAACGATAAGTCTGTGCGTTCTGTGAAATGAACACATCAAAATCATCCATCATCTCTCTGCCTTCCCAACCAGAAGTCTGGTGTACGGTATAAATACCATACGGCATATCTTTTGTCTGACCGAAGCCATTTTCATCGCAAACAATGGTATCTCTCTCGTCTTTATTGGCTGCGTCATAGCTTCCGGCAGATTTCAAATAAATCTCAAAGGAAGCACCCTTTTCAGGTGTTTCAATCTTTGTTTCTCCGTCATCGGTATGTTTGATGATAGCCACATTGCCTTTGATTACCTGCTCGGTTACATCATTGGAAGTAAGGTTGTGTTCCACCTCATAAAGTTTCGGGTCTGCACCTACTTCATGGATAGTCTTATCAAGCAAATATCCCTCTGACGGTGTGATTTCTCGGATTGTCCAGTCGGTATCACAAACATATTCTTTAGTAGTGAACTGACCGTTTTCATCAGTAACATACTTATCTACAAGCGTTTCGCCCTTATAGATACCGTAAACTGCTCCCGAAAGTTTGGCATTGCCCTGTGCTTCGCCTTTCTCAGCGTCGCTCTTTGTGACTGTTACAGTAAATTTCTTCAAAATGTTATTGAAGTTTCTTGTGGTTACTTCTTTCCACTTCACTGGTACAGTCTGATTTTTCGGTACGACATAACGGATAGCTGTGTCTACTTCTTCAAGTGTATATGGTTCAGAACCACTGATAAGCACATCTTTGAAAGTTGCCACACCGTTTTTGTCTGTAACTGCATACTGGTCAACAGCATCACCGGAAAGAGAAGTACCGAAAAGATGGAACTTCACACCTTCAACAAGGTTATCTTCTGAGGACTTCACTACCTGAAGGTCGCCACGCTTCAATTTGTTATTGAAAGTGACCTTTGCAATCTGTCCTGCTACAACAGTAACTCTATGTGTTTCCTGCGGCTCGTACTTATCGTATGCCTGCTCGGTTACAGTATAGATACCCGGCATAAGATTATCAATCTGGAACTTACCGCCATTGGCTGTTGTAACCGTCTGATTGATACCGTTTCCGGTAATTGTGAAGTTAATACCGTCAACCTTGCCGTCCTCACTGGTCTTTACAATCTGACAAGAACCATAGCTGACTTTCATCTTCACAAAACCGTTGATACTGTCGCTTACTTCCTGAGCATAGCTGACAACATCCTGCACACTGGAGTTCTGACCGTGTTTACCCTCTGACCATACAACCACACCTCTTCGTACTGCATTTTTCTTGGCTGCGGTAATCGTAAATTCCTTACTCGGTGCAGTATCCATAGAAACAGTAAGTTTGTTACCATTCACTGAAAAGCTCACTCCACTGATGCTTGCCTTGAAATTATATTTGGACAGCACATTATTGGAGTCTGTCAGAGTAGTTGTGTACTTGCTTCCGTTCCACTCAAGTTCTATTGTCTTTGCCGAACCGGATGATTTATTACAAAAGCTCGGTATGGTTGCATGGTTCTGTACACTCTGCACCATACTGTTGTAATAACTGAAAATCTTATTGCGGAGCGGATGCTTTGCATTGATGACATCTTTCACATTGCTGCAACCACTGGCTGCTACATGATTGAAGTTCGCATCACGCTCTCCGATAACAGTTTCCCAGATAAGAAGCTGTGTAGCATAAGCCTGTGCAATGCTGTTTGCTGCTGCTTCATTCTGTGACCTCCAAGATGTCGAGATTGTCCCACGATAGCCATACTGTAAAATACGACCAACGAAAAGACGGATTTCATCTCCGGAAATAACCCCGTTGGCTGCAAGGTTATTAAAATAATTTTCGTCATACTTATTCATTGTCTGACCGACCTTGAGCGAAATTCCCGGCTCAATACAATAAGCAACATTGCCTGAGTATGAGCCAATAGCCTTAAGATTGGTAAAATTGGAACGTCCGGTATGCCAACCATTTTTCAAGGTCAAATTGCTGTGTCCCCATACCCCATCGTAATTAGCATCGCCATCACGCGGGAAATCGACCATATAAACATCGGCTTTTTCTCCCGAAGCAGCATATGCTGTTGTCGAGCCAATGCCTGCAAAAGTGGTCACACACATAAGGGTCGCCAAGAAAAGCGACGTGACTCTTTTGAATTTTGACTTTATCATTGCGTTTCCTCCTGTAAAAATTGAAAAGCACACCGTATCTCTATGATGTGCCTTTGTGGATTTTCTCTTACGACAAGATTTACCTGCCGAAAAACAAATGCGGATTTTTCGTTAATTTTTCATTTTACCATACACCTCCAGTCCGTTCATACTGTGCGATTGCCCCTTAGAGATAGACATATACTTTGAGATAGTTATATTCAAGTGAGATAGTATATATCATTTTCGGTAGGTAAAAATATAACTAAGGGGTTAGAGTGTGAGAAAGGGGAACTGTAAAACAGGCTATCTGCTGTCACGCTCTGCACGATTACGCAAGAACTTGTTGTAATGCTCCAATGCCTTGCAGACAAAATCCTCCGTCTGACTGACGGGAATGTTTTTCGGGATAAGCTGTCTTACTCTGTCGCCCCTCAACACGATTTTTTCCTTTTGGTTCGGCTTTTCCTCAGACATAACAGCGTGGATTGCTTCTGTTGTAAGGTTGCCCTCGTTGAATAACTTTCGCATACGGATTGTCTGGTCGTGTGACGGGGTAGCGTCATTCAGGTCGATTTCGTCAACCACATCACGCTGGCAATCTTCATCGAGATAAGAAAGTTCTACGGCAGGACGCATTTTAATACGCCCCTCGTCAACAAATTCAAGCAGTTCGGGAACAAGATTTGTTAAACGAATATAACGCTGTATTTGCGTCTTGCTGTCATTTGAATTATCAGCGATTTTCTCAACAGAGAACTTCTGCCCCACTGGGTCAGAAGTCAAATCAGAACGAAACCCCTGTCTTTTCATTGCTTCCAAACGCATTTTATAGGCAAAGGCTTTTTCACTCGGCAATATCTCTGACCTCTGAAAATTACTCTCAACCATTAAAATGGTCGCTTCATCTCTGTTCAGGTCTACAATCTCACTTCTCAGGGTTTCAAATCCTGCCAGTTCACAAGCTCGCTTTCGTCTGTGTCCTGAAACAAGTTCATATCTGCCGTCCTCTTTCTGCCTTACCGTTGCCGGAGTAATAACCCCTCTTTCCTTGACACTCTCCACAAGCTGCATCATATCTTCATCGTCCCTGACCTTAAACGGGTGGTCGGGGAAATCATCAATCAGCTCTAACGGAATATCTCGGATTTTTGAAAGCTGTTCTTCATCTCTCTGTGCCTGCGTGGTAAATAAATCATCGAGCTTCGTGAGAGTGAAGTCGCTCTTTCTTCCTGCCATCGGCTAACACCTCCTTTGTAAATTC
>ERZ1026956.1009-NODE-1009-length-14804-cov-5.343413_pt1 | contig 14804 bp, 7 predicted proteins | sample MGYA00519301_ERZ1026956 | MGnify/ENA primary metagenome ERZ1026956 (study PRJEB26926, sample SAMN06164521) | human gut metagenome | biome: ENVO:00009003; feature: ENVO:2100002; material: ENVO:00002003 | host: Homo sapiens | place: USA | collected 2012 ...
CTTCCTCTTGGACTTGAACCAAGGACCCTCTGATTAACAGTCAGATGCTCTAACCGACTGAGCTAAGGAAGAATGTTGTTTTTTCTCAAATGCGCTGCAAAAGTAATAGGATATTTTGAAATATGCAATATCTTTGCAAAAAAAATATCGAAGATGGATAAAATAATTGGATTGGGCAATGCTTTGGTCGATGCACTGGCAATCATTGAGGATGATAATATTTTGACGGAGATGCAGCTCCCGAAAGGAAGTATGACTCTGATTGATGAAGATAAGTTCTTGAAAATTAGTGAGTATTTCAGCCGGATGAAGACGCATCTGGCTAACGGAGGTTCTGCCGGAAACGCAATTCGGGCAATGGCATGCCTTGGTGCGGGTACGGGATTCATCGGAAAAGTAAGCAATGACTTTTATGGTAACTTTTTCCGGGATAGTCTGCTGGAGCATGGGACAGAGGCGGATTTATTGCTTTCCACTACCCTTCCGTCCGGTGTAGCCTCTACTTTCATTTCTCCTGATGGAGAGCGTACTTTCGGCACTTATTTGGGGGCGGCTTCTACATTGAAGGCGGAAGATCTTTCGCTGGATATGTTCAAAGGATATGCTTATTTGTTTATAGAGGGGTATCTGGTGCAAGACCATGATATGATTCTCCGTGCCATTGAGCTGGCTAAAGAGGCCGGTTTACAAGTATGTTTGGACATGGCGAGCTACAATATAGTAGAAGGAGACCTTGAATTTTTCTCTCTGTTGGTCAACAAATATGTGGATATTGTTTTTGCCAATGAAGAAGAGGCAAAGGCCTTTACAGGTAAGGAACCGGAGGAAGCATTGGACATCATTGCCAAAATGTGTAGCATAGCCATTGTAAAGGTGGGTGCCCGTGGTTCTCTGATTCGTAAAGGTACAGAGATGGTGCAGGTACAAGCGGCTCCGGTAGAGAAAGTGGTGGACACTACAGGAGCTGGCGACTATTTTGCGGCAGGTTTCTTGTATGGACTGACGTGTGGCTACTCGCTGGAGAAATGTGGCAAGATAGGCTCCCTTCTCTCCAAAGATGTGATACAAGTGGTGGGTACAGAGCTTCAGGCTGCACAATGGGAAAAAATCAAGGAAGAAATTTTATTAATTAATTAGCATTTATCACATAGACATATTATGAGAAGAATTTTAAAGATACGCTGGATGGTTGCCTTGCTGATTGTAGTGGGAGCCGTTTGTTTTTGGGGGTTTAAGAGTGGTGATAGCCGTAGTTTTCAAATAGCAAAGAATCTGGATATATTCAATTCCATTGTGAAAGAGTTGGATATGTTTTACGTGGATACGATTGATCCTAACAAGACTATCCGTGAAGGTATTGATGCCATGCTCTACTCGCTGGACCCCTACACGGAGTATTATCCGGAAGATGACCAAAGCGAACTGGAGCAGATGCTGAAGAATTCCTATGGCGGTATAGGTTCTGTGATTACTTGGAACCCGAAACTGAAACGTTCCATGATATCTGAGCCATACGAGAATATGCCTGCTGCCAATGTAGGTCTGAAAGCCGGAGATATTCTGATGGAGATTGACGGGAAAGACCTTGCCGGAAAGAACAACCAGGAAGTCAGCGAGATGCTTCGCGGACAAGTGGGTACCAGCTTCAAGCTGAAAGTGCAACGTCCCGGTACGGAGAAGCTGTTGGATTTCGACATTGTGCGCCGTTCCATCCAATTACCGTTCATACCTTATTATACGGTGCTGGATAATAATATAGGTTATATCAACCTCAGCACCTTCTCGGGAAATCCTTCCAAGGAGTTCAAGCAGGCTTTTCTGGACTTGAAGAAGCGAGGGATGACTTCGTTGGTGATTGACTTGCGGAACAATGGGGGCGGCTTGCTGGATGAGTCTATAGAGATAGCCAACTTCTTTCTGCCTCGCGGAAAGACACTTGTGATGACAAAAGGCAAGATTAAGCAAGCCAGCAATACCTACAAAACATTGCGTGAACCGTTGGATTTGGAAATTCCTTTGGCTGTGCTGGTCAATGGCGGAACGGCTTCTTCGTCAGAAATCCTTGCGGGTTCTTTGCAGGACCTTGACCGTGCGGTCATTATCGGTAACCGTACTTTCGGTAAGGGATTGGTGCAGACCACCCGTCCGTTGCCATACGGTGGTACCATGAAGCTGACGACTTCCAAATATTATATTCCCAGCGGCCGTTGTGTGCAGGCTATCGACTACAAGCACCGGAATGAGGACGGCAGTGTGGGACGTATTCCGGACAGCCTTACTACCGTGTTCCATACGGCTGCCGGACGTGAAGTGCGTGATGGTGGAGGCGTGACTCCGGACATTGCGGTGAAGCAGGAGAAGCTGCCCAACATTCTGTTCTATCTTGTCAATGACAATCTTATTTTCAATTATGCTACGGACTATTGCTTGAAACATCCTACCATCTCTTCAGCAGAGCAGTTTGAAATTACAGATGCCGATTATGCGGACTTCAAGACGATGGTGAAAAAGGCGGACTTCAAATACGACCAGCAGACAGAGAAGATGCTGAAGAACCTGAAGGAGATGGCCGAATTTGAGGGCTATCTGACTGATGCTTCGAAAGAGTTTGAAGCGTTGGAGAAAAAATTGTCGCATAATCTGGACCGTGACCTTGACCATTTCTCCAAGGACATCAAGAGCATGATTGCGGTAGAAATCATCAAGCGTTATTATTTCCAGCGTGGAAGCATTATCCAGCAGTTGAAAGATGATGATGATTTGAAAGAGGCTGTAAAGATACTCACTGCTCCGGAAAAATACAAGGAAATGTTGACTGCTCCGGCAGTGACGTCAATGTCTCTGCAACAAAGAAAGGAGACAGCCCCGGTTTTTCTGAGTACCGCTACGAGAGCAAATGAACATGTTTATGATGAAATAGTATAAGGACACTCTTAAGAGGATTCTTTTATTTGCTCCTTAATTTATACCGGATAGTCTCTGTATAAGCCTTTTATACACGACTATTCGGTTAAGTTGTTTGTAGGGTATTAACTTGTTTTATATTTTTGCAGGTGATAATGAAAATATTGACAAGGTTATGAAACAATTGAATTCTCTGAAAGTATGGCTGTCTGTGGTATTGTTGCTTTGCTTCTCTCTTTCCGGACAAGCCCAGTTCCTGCGCACTTCCTACTTTATGGAAGGAAGTAACCAGCGTATGCAGCTCAATCCGGCCTTGATGCCGGGACGCGGTTATCTGAATATTCCCGTGATAGGTTCGTTGAATGCTACCGTCAACTCCAGTTCCCTGGGGTATAGGGATATTATGGACATTATTGAGAACAGTGATGATAGCGACTATTTCATGAGCAATGACTTTATGAACCGACTGGATGCTACCAATAACTTGAATGTGAATTTGAGTACCGACATTCTGTCTGCCGGATGGTATAAAGGAAAGAACTTCTGGTCAGTCAATGTGGGGATGCGTAATGATATCGGTGCCGCCATACCGAAAACCATGTTCCAGTTTATGAATAACATGAGCAGCCGGGAGTTTGGTGACAATATTTCTGACTATTTGGGTATTAACGAAACCATTAATGGACAGAAGCTTGAGATAAATTCCTATGCGGAAGTCGGCCTTGGCTTTGCAAGGAATATCACAGACCGGCTGGCTGTGGGCGGTAAAGTGAAGATGCTGCTGGGTATCGGTAACTTAAAGCTGAACATCAACCAGATTCATGTGGAAACTCCTTCTGTCGGCTCTTCAGGAGTGACGAGTAAAGCTTCCATTCAAGTGGATGCAACTTTGGAGAACTCGTCAAAGCTGTTAGAACTTCCCGAGAATGAGAGTGGCGATTATATCGATGAAATCGATTTTGGCAGTTTCGGTTTTGCCGGATATGGTGGGGCTATTGATTTGGGAGTATCTTACAAGTTACTGGATAAATTGACACTTTCTGCTTCAGTTCTTGATTTGGGCTTTATCAAATGGTCTAAATCGAATACCAGTATAGCGCGAGCCAATGCGGAGCAGACTTATGATCTTCTTGATCCGGCCTCGCAGCAGGAATTCATGAATATTGTGAACAGCGGCGAGATTCTTAACTATGACATGTTGCAGCTCAAGACAGAGGAGGCTTCTGAGAAGAGCCGTACCCGTGGATTGACTTCTACAATGGTTCTTGGCGCTGAATATGCCTTACTGAATGATTGGCTGGTAGTGGGTGCCTTGTATACCGGTCGTTTTGCCAAACCGAAAACTTTGAATGAGCTGACTTTCTCTGCCTGCATCCGTCCGACGAATGCTTTCAATGTAGCTGCCAGCTATTCCGTACTTCAAGGAGCCGGTAAAACCTTCGGTCTGGCACTGAAACTGGGTCCTTTCTTTGCGGGAACAGACTATATGTTCTTTGGCAAGAATACGAAGAATGTCAATGCTTACTTGGGGGTTTCTATTCCTTTGGGAAAACAGAAAACGGCTGAAAATTAATAAAGTGAGTTATCAGTTGTCGCGGGTTATCTTTCTATAAAAGAGGATAATCTGCGATTTTGTTTTTACGAAAACGCAAAAAGCTTTATCTTTGCTGGTAAATACCTATAAACAGTACTCATGAGAATTGCAATAACGTTTCTCTTGTTTTTGGTTTTCAGTAGTTTGCTGCAAGCTTCACCCATACCTTTTTCTCCTATAGTGAGGAACTATTCGGTGTCGGATTATAATGCCGGTATTCAGAATTGGGCCATTGCTCAAGACGAAAGAGGAGTGATGTATTTCGGTAATAACAGTGGGCTGTTGGAATTTGATGGAAGTGCTTGGCGGCTGTATGAATTACCGACAAAAGGAATTGTGCGTGCTATATATATCAGTGAAGATGGAAGAATTTATGTAGGCTCTTACGAAGAATTCGGTTATTTTGTCCGTACTCCTTATGACACTCTTGAATATCATTCATTGAAAAATAAGGTGAAAGATTTTGCGTTTCATAATGACGAAATCTGGGATATTGCTTGCGTTCAAGGAGAAATTATATTTCAATCATTCGGTTCTCTCTTTTTTTATAATGGAAATTCGGTAGAAGGTATTCGAATGAAGAACCTTCCACTGAATTTGTTCCAGGTTGGAAATACTTTTTATTCTCAAAGAATAAACGGTGGACTTTATGTCTTTGCCGGTAGGGAAATGAAAGAACTTATTCCCAGAAAGGTATTTGGAGATAGTGATGTCCTGGCCGGGCTCCCTTATGATGATGCGGTTTTAATGCTTACCCGTAATCAGGGAGGTTTTCTCTATCGAGATGGGAGGGTGGAAAAATGGGAAACCGAATGTGATGATGTATTCAGGAAGCATACCATTAATCGTGCGGTGATGACCAAAGATAGTTGCTACGTTGTTGGCACAATATCCGATGGCATATATGCGTTGGATAAAAAGGGAAAGCTGATTTGGAAGGTCAATACGGATAATAAACTACAGAACAATACTGTTTTGAGATTGTATTGTGATGATGACAACAATATATGGACAGCTTTGGATGAAGGTATTGCCTATATACACAACAATTCTTTAATCTATTATTATGAACCTCCATTTCGTAAAATAGGCATGGTATATGATGTTTTGGTAAGGGAAAATGAAGCTTATATTGCTTCTAATCAAGGACTTTATTGGCTTAGGGATGGAAAGACTGAATTAGTTCCGGGTTTGGAAGAACAAGCGTGGTTCGTCGATGAATGGGGAAAACAGATTTTCTGCGGGCACAACAAGGGAACTTTCCTTATATCAGGACTGAAATCAAAGCTGGCATCTGATGTAAAAGGAGGGATGTGTATGGAAAAAATTGAATTGAAGGAACAATCTTTTTTGTTGGAGGGAGCTTATGCGCTTCTGAATTTATATACGGAGACTGCTTCGGGAGAGTATTGCTTTACTCGGTCCTTACGTGGGTTCAGTCACATGATTCGTCATATAGAAGTGGACCATCAAGGGAATATTTGGGCGAAACATTTAAGGAATGGTTTGTATCGCTTTCGGATTGATTCGGATATGAAGCAGGTAAAGGATGTGCGGAAGTATGAGAGTTTGGGAGAAGTGAAAGGTGGGAGTTTTACTTTGTTCAAAATCAATGGTCGGGTAGTTTTTTCTAATGGGGAATATTTCTATACTTACGAAGATATGACTGATTCGATTGTTCCCTATGAAACAATGAATGAACAATTGATGGAATTGAAGGGAATCAAGACTGTGAGTCATGCGAACGGAGATTACTATTGGTTTGTGGGCGACAGGACTGTGTATTTGGTGAAGTGTGCGATAAATACTTTCAATATCGAACTTCGGATTCCATATTCTTTGTTTGACGGTCTGGCTGTGGAAGAACGAGGAAGCGTGGTTTATGACAAGAGAAATAATCATTCCTATCTTTGCTTGAATAATGCTATTGCCCGTATTGAAACAGATAGTTCCTCGTTATATAAATCTCAGACTAGGCGTTCTTTATGGATTTCAGAGATGCAGGTTACTGAGGAATTCAGTGATAAACGGAAAACATTGGTCGTGCAGTCGGGAGTCAAGGTCGAACATGAGTTTAATACAGTGAGTTTTACATTGTGCTATCCGGTTTATAACGATTATACTTATAAAGTAAGATACCGGTTGGAAGGGTATTCTGATCAGTGGATACCCGATGGACGCAATTTGCAGAAAAAGTATGCCCGTCTTCCTTATGGAAGTTATGTTTTTCGGGCGGAGATATATGATACTGGTAGAGTTTTGGCATCGGTAGAGTTTCCCTTTGAGATTTTGTCTCCGTGGTATTTGTCTTATTGGGCTGTGGGAAGCTACATTCTGATAGGGTTGTGCCTGCTGGCCTTGCTGCAATATATTGTTTATCGTTTTGTGAAGAAAAAGAAGGATCGTGTGATTGAGCAGCAACGTGTAGCCCATCAGGCAGAGCTTGAACGGCAAGAGAAGAAGATTATCGAGTTGGAAAAGGAACAGCTTGAGGCCGATTTGCGTTTTAAAAGCAAAGAATTGTCCAGCGTGGTAATGATGAATATCGCTCATCAGGAGTTTTTGAATTCATTGAAAGAGGAGATACAGAAGCAAAAGTTGTCCGGACAGCATAGTCGTAAGAATTTGGATAAGCTTCTCGCTTTGGTTAACAATAATATAGTGTCTGATGAAGAGAGCTGGATAATGTTTCAAGCTAATTTTGACCGTATACATGAAAATTTCTTCCGGAATCTGAAACTTCAATATACAGATTTGACTTCAGGAGATTTGCGCTTTTGTGCATTGCTTCGCTTGAATATGCCGACAAAGGAGATAGCGAAGTTGCTCAACATTTCCACGCGTGGGGTTGATGCTGCAAGATACCGGTTGCGCAAGAAATTCAATCTGCTTCCGGAAGAAAGTCTGACTGATTTCCTTATAAATTTTAAATAACTGTTTTACAGTGGAATATTAATGGGGGAAGTATTAATATTGTACTTCCTCTTTTGTTTCTTAGTGATGGGTGTACTTTTGTTGTAGTGCGAGATGTGGAGGTTGTCGCATGCTTTTCTTTTATTTGCAGCAAAATAATATTTCTATAAATTAAAAGCATGAAAGACATGAAGCATTTACTTTTCAAGTTACAATCATTTTTAGTCTTGTTGGTGTTTACTGCCGTTAGTGCGTATGCGCAGAAATCTCCGGTCGATATGAATCGTTTCATCGACGATTTAATGAAGAAGATGACCCTGGAAGAGAAAATAGGTCAGTTGAATCTGCCGGTTACCGGTGAGATTACGACCGGTCAGGCTAAAAGTAGTAATGTGGCCAAACGTATTCGTGCCGGTGAAGTGGGCGGGCTTTTCAATCTGAAAGGTGTGGAACGTATCCGCGATGTACAGAAGCAGGCGGTTGAAGAAAGTCGTTTGGGTATTCCTCTCTTATTTGGTATGGATGTTATTCATGGATATGAAACGGTGTTTCCCATTCCTTTGGGATTGTCGTGTACATGGGATATGAAGGCGGTTGAAGAATCGGCGCGTATTGCGGCCATTGAGTCCAGTGCCGACGGTATTTGCTGGACATTCAGTCCGATGGTGGATATTTGCCGTGATGCCCGTTGGGGGCGTGTGTCCGAGGGCAACGGTGAAGACCCGTTTCTGGGAGCAGCCATTGCGCAGGCCATGGTACGTGGTTATCAGGGAAAGGATATGAGCCGTAATGATGAAATCATGGCTTGTGTAAAGCATTTTGCCTTGTATGGTGCCGGTGAGGCAGGACGTGACTATAATACAGTAGATATGAGTCATCAGCGCATGTTCAATGAATACATGTTGCCCTATCAGGCGGCGGTTGATGCCGGTGTGGGCAGTGCGATGGCCTCTTTCAATGAGGTCGATGGCATTCCTGCCACTGGAAACAAGTGGTTGATGACGGATATACTGCGTAAGCAGTGGGGATTTGACGGCTTTGTGGTGACAGACTATACTGGAATTGCTGAGATGACCGACCACGGTATGGGCGATACGCAGACTGTTGCCGCCTTGGCACTGAATGCAGGTGTGGATATGGATATGGTGAGCGATACATTTGTAGGTACGCTCAAGAAGTCATTGACAGAAGGAAAAGTGACAGAAGAAGCAATTAATGCGGCTTGTCGCCGTATTTTGGAAGCTAAGTACAAGTTGGGCTTGTTCGATAATCCTTATAAATACTGTGATGTGAAGCGTGCCAAGAAGCAAATCTTTACCAAAGAGCATCGTGCTGTTGCGCGTAAGATTGCTTCGGAGAGCTTGGTGTTGTTGAAGAACGAGGGTAATGTGCTTCCGCTGGCCAAAAAAGGCACTATTGCTGTGGTAGGTCCGTTGGCAGACAGCCGCAGTAATATGCCGGGTACTTGGAGTGTGGCTGCTGTATTGAAGAATGCAACTTCTTTGGCTGAAGGTTTGAAGGCGGTAGCAGGCGATAAAGCCGAAATATTGACTGCGAAAGGCTGTAATTTGATGAGTGATGCCGAATATGAGAAACGTGCCACTATGTTCGGACGTTCTTTACACCGTGACAATCGTTCGGACAAGGAGTTGCTGGACGAGGCTCTTGCCGTGGCTGCCAAATCGGATGTTATTGTGGCTGCGCTCGGTGAGTCTTCGGAAATGAGTGGAGAGAGCAGTTGCCGCACGAATCTTGAAATGACCGACACCCAACGCATGCTGTTACAAGAATTATTGAAAACAGGAAAACCAGTGGTACTGGTACTGTTTACCGGTCGTCCACTGGTACTGAACTGGGAGCAGGCAAACGTGCCGGCCATTCTGAATGTATGGTTTGCGGGCAGTGAGGCAGGTTTTGCCATCGGTGATGTACTGTTTGGTGATGTGAATCCGAGTGGGAAGCTGACTACGACTTTCCCGAAGAGCGTGGGACAGATTCCTTTGTTCTACAACCACAAGAACACGGGCCGCCCTCTTGCCGACGGTGCATGGTTCCAGAAATTCCGCAGCAACTATATAGACATAGACAATGAACCGCTTTATCCTTTTGGTTTCGGCTTGAGCTATACCACATTCTCTTATAGCGACGTGTCTTTGGACAAGACTAGCATGACGGATAAGGGCGAACTGACTGCTACCGTGACTGTGACCAATACCGGCAAGAGAGACGGTGCAGAAGTGGTTCAACTTTATATTCGTGACCTTGTGGGAAGTGTAACCCGTCCGGTGAAAGAGTTGAAAGGCTTTGAGAAGATTTTCCTGAAAGCCGGTGAATCTAAAAAAGTATCTTTCAAGATTACTCCCGAATTGCTGAAGTTCTACAACTACAATCTTGATTTTGTATGCGAGTCCGGTGACTTTGAGGTGATGATTGGCAGAAATAGCCAGGACGTAAAGAAAGCAGCGTTCAAGTTACTCTAACTGATTCTCAAGACGGCAATATGCAGCATTCGAGCCACTGCGTTGAGATGGCATTGTTGCTGCATATTGTCTACATCTTCACTGCAAACGTTTTGCAGTATTTGCTTGGTATATAATCTATCGTATAATGGCAATCGGTTATGGAAATCTTATGGTCGGCTTTGAGGCAGTGAAAGGTATGACGTTCTTGAATATGGGATAAAAAACTTCAGAATAGGATAAAAGCCCCCTTTGCTTTTCTATCTTTTTGCTCTATTATATGAATAGTACCTAAATATTTATTGTACTTTTATATTCCTTATAATCTGTCGTTTATGTTATACAGTAGTAGCAATGATGTACCCCTCCGGTGAACTGTGGTACTCTTGTGGTAGCTTGTTTTTTGACATATATCAACTTCTCCGGTATGTTTGCAAAAGAATTTTAAATCAATACAAAATGAAGAAAAATCTACTAATTACATGTGTGATGTTATTGTTTGCCATTACTTCGATGGCACAGAACAAAATTACGATTTCGGGTGTCGTTACGGACAAGACAGGCGAAACTGTTATCGGTGCTTCTGTTCGTGTAAAAGGGCAGGAGAGTAAAGGTAGTATTACTGATATAAATGGTAAATATCAGATTGTTGATGTGGCATCTAATGCTACCTTGATTTTTAGTTATATAGGTATGCGTGAGCAGGAGATTGCCGTAAATGGGCGTTCAACTATCAATGTGAAGATGGAAGAGGACAGCCAGCTCATTGATGAGGTGGTTGTAGTTGGTTATGGTAGTGCCAAGAAACGCGACTTGACCGGTTCTATCGTTACTGTGAAAGCGGACGAGATTGCCTCTAAGCCTTCTACCAATCCACTGGCATCCATACAGGGTAAGGTTGCCGGTGTACAGGTGGTGAATACGGGTCGTGCAGGACAAGACCCTGAAATCCGTGTTCGCGGTACGAACTCCATTAACGGTTTCAAACCCCTTTATGTGGTAGATGGACTGTTCACGGACAATATCAATTATCTGAACACTGCGGATATTGAATCTATGGAAATCTTGAAAGACCCTTCTTCTTTGGCTATTTTCGGTGTGCGTGGTGCCAATGGTGTAATCATCATTACTACTAAAAGGGCAAAAATAGGGAAGACGATGGTCAACATCAACTCTTCAGTGGGTTGGAAGGTTATTTATGACCGTGTAGGTGTGACGAATGCCGAAGAGTTTAAGATGCTGTACAACGAGCAGTTGATATCTCAAGGAAGCGACCCTTATGATTATACTCAATGGACTGGTAATACTGATTGGCAGAATGAGATATTCCAGACAGGTTTTCTGACCAATAACAATGTGAGCATTACGGGTGCAACGGATAAGAGTAAGTTTTATTTGGGTTTGGGTTACGTCATGGAAGAAGGTTCCATTAAAACGGAAAAGCTCAATAAGTTTACCGTAAACTTGAACAGTGAATATAGCGTAACCGATTTCCTGCGTTTTGGTTTCCAGCTTAATGGAGTTCGTGCCAAGTATCCTGATGCAAAGGGTGTGGATGGTGCTTTGAAGGCTGCTCCTATTGCTCCTACTCATGACCTTGAATCGGGACTGATACATACGCTGCCCGACTTCCAGCGTGCACAAGTGTGGAATCCTCTTATTGAAACAGAGCTGCGCGGTGCTCACAACAAGTCTGAAAACTATCGCGTGGCAGGTAATGTGTTCGGAGAGATAGATATTCTGAAGAACCTTACGTTCAAAGCAACTTTCTCTATGGACTATGCTTCCAGTCAGGGACGTTCATATTCTCCGCTGATTTATGTTTATAATCCCGATGTGGAGGGGGGGAAAGAACGGTTGACTGAAAGAGAAAGTGTGAACCAAAGCAAGTCTACCTCTCTTGCTGCACAGTCTGACTATGTGTTGACTTATCTCGGACAGTTTGGCAATCATGGATTGACATTGACTGCCGGTCTTACAACCAATTACAATGAGTCTTCCAGTTTGAGTGGTGGACGCAGCCAGCTTGCGGGCTACGGCATTTTGGTGGGCGACGACCCGGACAGATGGTGGCTCTCTACCATCGACGATGTATCTACGGCAACTAATGGCGGTTCTCAGAGTGACAGATTTACCATGTCTTATTTGTTCAGAGTATTGTATAACTACAAGAATCGTTATTTACTTAATGCTTCTTTCCGTAGGGACGGTTCATCTGTTTTCTATAAGACAGGTAATACTTGGGACAACTTTTACTCTTTCGGTGCCGGTTGGGTAATGACCGAAGAGAAGTTTATGCAGAACCAGAATGTAATTAACTTCTTGAAGTTGAAAGGCTCTTGGGGTGTGTTGGGTAGCCAGAATACTGGTTCCAGTTATCCGGCATATGCCACCATTGTTAGTTCGGGTTCAGCTGTGTTCGGTGACAATATCATTGCGGGTAAAGGCCCCAACAAACTGATTTCACCTACTTTGGGATGGGAACGTAATTATTCATGGGAAGTAGGTTTTGACATGCATATGTTCAATGATCGTTTGCAGCTTTCTCCGGTTTATTATAACAAAACAACAAAAGATATGTTGACTTCCATTCCGGGTATTGCAGGTACTGTTCCCGGATTACAGAATGTGGGTGAGATTCGCAATCGCGGTTTTGAACTTAGTGCTTCTTGGAACGACAAGATTGGGGAAGATTGGAGATATGGATTAGGTGCTAATTTGAGCACTATTGATAACAAGGTGCTTTCACTGGTAAACAAAGACTATAATATTATCAGTGGTCCCTCACGTGTTTCCGAAGGTTATCCGATTGGCTATTTCTATGGTTACAAGGTTGAGGGTGTATATCAGAACGAAGACGACATCCGTTTCTCTCCGATTAACTCGGTTGGCTCGGTAACACCGGGTGACTTGAAATTTGCTGATGTTGACGGTAATGGCAAAATTACTGATAATGACCGTACAATGATAGGTAATCCAACTCCTGATTTTACTTACGGTTTTAATGTTAATTTGGGATGGAAGAATCTGGACCTGACTGTTGACATGATGGGTGTTTATGGAAATGAAATTTACCGTAATTGGGGAAGCAGTAGCTATGCACAACTGAATTATCGCACAGAGCAATTGAATCGTTGGCATGGAGAGGGCACTTCCAATTGGGAGCCCTTGCTCGACCCTTCACACAAAATAAATCAGGAGGCTTCCACGTATTTCATCGAAGATGGCAGTTTCTTCAGAATCCGTAATATCGAATTGGGGTATAACTTTGACAAACGACTGTTGAATCGTATCAAGGTACAGTCACTGCGTCTTTATACCAATGTGCAGAATCCCAAGACCTGGAGCCGTAATGGAGGATATACTCCGGAAGTGGGCGGAAGTGCTATTTCGTTTGGTATTGATGGTGGAGGCTATCCTATGCCTACAGTTTATACGATTGGTTTTAATTTGACTTTCTAAAATTATATAGAGACAGACTATGAAGAAGATATTTTATTATATAGCATTTTTAGCAGTAAGCTTTGCACTAACTTCGTGTGAGGATATGTTTGATAGAAAACCGCTTGGACAACAGACAGAGGATGATTTGACTGGTGGTACTTATGAAACACAGGTTTTTAATATGTATGCCAAGTTGCGCGGTTTTCATTTGACAAGCGGCAATACTGCATTGGCAATCCACGGTATGCGTTCTGAGGACGCAGAGAAAGGAAGTACATTGTCCGATGGAGCAGCTACCGGCAAGATGTTCGATGACTTTGAATATTTGGCAAGTAATGGGATGATTAAGAGTTATTGGAATGATAACTATTCATTGATACATAAGGTAAATGATTTGCTTGATGAGATGAGCCAAAATCCGTCATTGACAGAAGGTGACCTCGTCAATAAGGGGGAAGCTTTGTTTGTACGTGCTTTCTGTTATTTCAACCTTGTACGCGCTTTTGGTGAAGTGCCTTTGATTGACTTTAAAGTTTATGATGCAGCTGAGGCAAATGTTCCAAAGTCTTCTGTGGCAAAGATATATGAATTAATAGATTCTGACCTTACGGAAGCCGAAAACAGTCTGCCCAGAACGTGGGAGCAACTTTATGTAGGTCGTCTCACTTGGGGAGCTGCTCGTTCTCTTCATGCACGCACATACATGATGCGTAATGACTGGGGGAATATGAAGGCTGCCGCTGAAGAAGTGATTAACTCCGGTTTATATAATCTGAAAACACCTTATGAAGACATATTCCGAGAAAAAGGTGAAAACTGTAGTGAATCTGTTTTTGAATTGCAATGTACGGCAACAGAATCACAACCAGGTTCTAATGACATAGGAAGCCAGTTTGCTTCCGTTCAGGGTGTACGTGGCGCAGGCGAGTGGAATCTCGGTTGGGGGCAACACACCGCTACTCAAGAATTGGCAGATGCTTTTGAAGAGGGAGATCCGAGAAAAGACGAAACTCTGCTTTATTTTATACGCAACGGCAAGGACGATCCAGAGTCCATACCTGCTAACAAGCCTTATGGTGAGAAACCTATTTCGAATGCTGATGTTATAGCTAAATACTTTAACAAGAAGGCATATACGGACCCGGCGATGCGTTTGAAATTCACAAAGGGAGGATATTGGGTAAATATTCGTCTGATACGTTATGCTGATGTGGTATTAATGGCTTCCGAAGCTGCTTGTGAATTGGGTGATTTGTCTTCTGCCCGTAACTATTTGGAGATGGTGCGCGCTCGTGCTCGTGGCAATAATATCGGAATTCTACCGGAAGTGACGACCAACAACCAGAATGAACTGCGTGAGGCCATTCGTCATGAAAGACGTGTTGAGTTAGGTATGGAGTTCGACCGTTTCTACGACTTGGTTCGTTGGGGTATTGCTAAAGAGGTACTTCATGCGCTGTCTCTTATACACATCTGACGCTGCCGACGAT
>ERZ1026956.1015-NODE-1015-length-14722-cov-6.488921_pt1 | contig 14722 bp, 10 predicted proteins | sample MGYA00519301_ERZ1026956 | MGnify/ENA primary metagenome ERZ1026956 (study PRJEB26926, sample SAMN06164521) | human gut metagenome | biome: ENVO:00009003; feature: ENVO:2100002; material: ENVO:00002003 | host: Homo sapiens | place: USA | collected 2012 ...
GATTATCCTCGTTTACACGTACCTCGTCGCCTTCAAAATCCACGGCGTACATTCTGCCGTTGGAATCCACGTCGGTCAGGTCGGTAAACTCCATGCGGTAGAGGTTGTCGCTTTCATATTTGTCATAATAATTCTGGAAATCGCTGAACTCCAGGGTGACGTTATCCCCTGCGTCCACCTCATACTCAATATCCGCCGAAGATTTTGCGGATGTCATGGGAATCAGCGTCGTGACCATGACCAGAGTTATCAGAAACGCCGGGACGCGCTTTTTCAAAAATCGACTCATAAAAAACCTCCTAAAAAGTCAGAATTATGTTACCCTCATGCCTGACTTAAACATACCCGAAAGCATGGCAATAATCATGAACAAACTATGAACAAGTGGAAACAATACGGTTAAAAAATCTTCTGGGCGCAGACGCGTTAAGAGACTGTGACGGAACCGAGATGCCGGAAGCACTTTTGTCAGAGCCGGTGAAGAAATATGCGACTTATTATACCACGAGAAAGGATAATGCGTGGGCGATGAAGCATCCGGAGGAGATCCAGCAGGAATACCTGATCAGCAACCGCATCACCGCCAGAGGGGAAACACTCCGCATCCGTCTGATGGAAGGCTTCCATACGGAGCAGCTTAAGGTCAATACGCTGGACGATCCGAAGCGTTGGTGGGAAGTGATCGACAGAACGACCGGTGAGGTAGTGCCGACGGATGCATGGGAATTTGATGAGGCATCCGGTGAAGTGGAGATCCGTACGATCCCCTATCATGAGTATACGGTAAGTTTCCTGGCATTTCTGATCTGGGATCCGGTGCACATGTACAATTTCATCACGAATGACTGGAAGGATACACCGCATCAGCTGACTTACGATGTGAGACAGCCCAAGACCAAACAGTATGTGAAAGACAAGCTGAGAAAATGGTGTGAGGACAATCCTCATATCGACGTGGTCCGCTTCACTACATTTTTCCATCAGTTCACACTGACCTTCGATGACAAGAAGCGTGAAAAATATGTAGAGTGGTTCGGATACAGCGCAAGTGTGAGCCCCTATATCCTGGAACAGTTTGAGAAATGGGCAGGCTACAAATTCCGCCCGGAGTACATTGTGGATCAGGGATATCACAACTGCATGTTCCGCGTTCCCAGCAGACAGTTCCTGGATTTCATAGAGTTCCAGCAGATCGAGGTATGTGCGCTGGCGAAGGAGCTGGTAGACATTGTACATTCTTATGGCAAGGAAGCGATGATGTTCCTTGGAGATCATTGGATCGGAACAGAGCCCTACGGTAAATATTTCGCAGGCATCGGACTGGATGCAGTGGTAGGCTCTGTCGGAAGCGGTGTGACACTCCGAATGATCTCTGATATCAAGGGAGTGGATTATACCGAAGGACGGCTGCTGCCTTACTTTTTCCCGGATGTGTTCTGCGAGGGCGGTGACCCGATCGGAGAGGCAAGGGATAACTGGCGTAAAGCAAGGCGTGCATTACTCAGGTCTCCTCTGGACAGGATCGGATATGGCGGTTATCTGAAGCTGGCAAGTAATTGGCCCGGTTTCATTGATGAAATACAAAATGTAGTAACACAGTTTCGGGAGATCCATGAAAATATGCAGGGGACAGCTTCCTATGTGGCACCTTTCAAGGTGGCGATCCTGAACTGCTGGGGTAGTCAGAGAAGGTGGATGTCCAATCAGGTACATCATGCGATCTGGCACAGGGAAACTTATTCCGCAGAGGGAGTACTGGAATGCTTAAGCGGAATGCCTTTTGAGGTCGAGTTCATTTCCTTTGATGATGTCAGAAACGGTATTCCTGAGGAGATCAAGGTCATCATTAATGTCGGGGATGCGTACACTGCATTCAGCGGCGCGGAGAACTGGATCGACGAAAAGGTCCTGACCAATATCAGACGCTTTGTGGATCAGGGAGGCGGCTTCATCGGTGTGGGTGAGCCTACTGCTTATCAGTATCAGGGAAGATATTTCCAATTGTCCGATGTGCTCGGCGTAGACCGCGAGATGTGCTTCTCTCTCAGCACGGACAAATACAATGAGAAAAATGACGATCACTTTATCTTAGAGGATATTGACGGAGCCTTGGATTTCGGTGAGGGCACCAGCCGCGTCTATGCACAGGGCGGACATTATCAGATCCTCGCGATGGATGGGGAATACAGCCAGCTGGTGGTCAACGAATATGGCAGAGGACACAGTGTATATTTTGCAGGTCTTCCGTATTCTCCCCAGAACTGCAGACTTCTGCTTCGGGCAATCTATTATGCAGCCGGCATGGAACAGGAGATGAAACGTTACTATGTAACGAATGTGGATACCGAAGTAACGGTATTCCAGAAGACCGGCAAGATCGCAGTGATCAACAACTCAGCACAGGCGCAGCACACAGAGCTGTATATCAAAGGAAAATGTGCGTATGTGCTGGATCTGAAGCCCGGCGAAATGCGTTGGGTGGACGATATGGAAGACAGGTAACTTATGGAAGGCAAAAAGCGTTTCATATTTTATAAGGTAGTACTTTACAAGTATAAGGAGGTTATTTAAGATGAAAAAGAAAGTATTAAGCGTGCTCTTAGTAGCGGCAATGGCTATGTCCATGCTGACCGGATGTGGCAGCAAGCCTGCCGGCAATGATGCGCAGAGCGCAGCATCCAGCGAGGCATCCAAGGAAACAGAGGCAGCAGCAGAAACACCTGCTTCCGCAGAAGACGAGACACTGACTGTATGGTGTTGGGACCCTAACTTCAATGTCTATGCAATGAAGCAGGCAGAGAAGGCATACCAGGTGGATCATCCTAACTTCAAGTTAGACATCCAGGAGAAGGTATATAGCGATATCGAGACAGCTCTGATCACAGCGGCTGAAGCCGGTGATTACAGCACTTTACCTGATATCTTCCTGATGCAGGATTATTCCTTCCACAAAAATGCAACCAATTATCCCGGAATCTTCACAGCACTGGATGACTGCGGAATTGATTTCTCCCAGTTCTCTATGGGTAAGCTGGCTGACTCCACTGTAGATGGCACACATTATGGTATTCCTTTTGATAATGGTGCTACCATCATGGCGATCCGTTCCGATATGGTAGAAGCAGCAGGCCTTAAGGTAGAAGATTTCAAGGATACCACATGGTCTGAGTTCATGGAGCTGTCTAAGAAGGTAATGGCTGCGAACGATGTTCCCATGCTGACCTGCTCCGGCGGTTCTGAGATCGTGATCGAAATGTTACAGTCTGCAGGCGCTTCTCCTATGGTAGACGGCAAAGTATCCCTGGTAGACAACAAGGCGCTGAAGAAAGCGATCGAGACCTACAAGCAGCTGATCGATGAAGGAATCATGGCTGATTATACCGACTGGGATCAGTACATCGCTTCCATGAACAAGGGTACTGCTGCAGGCGTTATCCAGGGCTGCTGGATCATGTCCTCCATTCAGGCAGCAGAGGATCAGGCAGGTAAATGGGCAATCGTGAATATGCCTAAGTTAGATGATGTAGAAGGCGCAACCAACTACGCTAACTGCGGTGGTGCAAGCTGGGCAGTATCTTCTAACTGCAAAAATACCGATCTGGCATTTGATTTCCTGAACGCTACCTTTGGTGCGGATGTAGATTTATACGATGATCTGCTGGTAAATGCAGGAGCAATCGCAAGTTACCTGCCCGCAGCACAGTCTGAGACCTATAATGATGGCAATGAGTTCTACGGTGGTCAGGCAGTGTACAAGGATATCGTAGAGTTCGCCGGACATGTTCCCGGAATTGACTACGGTGCATACTACTCTGACATCAGAAGCGCACTGACAGATGCGATCACCAACGTTGTCCAGAAGAATGCTGATATCGATACAGAGATCAAAAACGCTCAGGATACCGTAGAGTTTAATATCGCAGAATAATCACCAGAGTATGGAAACTGGATAGTACCGGGGGTGCAGCAGCGCGTTCCCGGTACTGTTGTAGGAGAGAAACATGGAAAAGAAGAAAGCAAAATTAAGTTTGGAAAAAAGGCATAATCTGACCGGATGGGCATTCCTGCTCCCGGCATCGATTTTAATATTTGTATTTTGTTTCTATCCGATGTCACAGGCCATCCTTCTTTCTTTCCGGAAGACAGGAGGAGTCTTTAATGGTGTAGCGAATTATGCCAGGATCTTCAAGGATAAAACATTCCAGCAATGCTTGTTCAATACCTTCTTTTATTTTGTGATTCAGGTACCGATCATGCTTGTGCTCGCACTGATGCTGGCGCAGCTGCTGAATAATCCGAAGATAAAAGGGAAAGGTATTTTCCGTACTTTGATCTTCCTTCCGTGTGCAACGTCACTGGTATCTTATTCCATGATATTTAAGTCATTGTTTGCTCCGGATGGAGTGGTCAACAGAGTACTTATGGCCATCGGACTGTCTTCTGTGGACTGGTTCCAGAGCACATGGCCGGCGCGCTGGGTCATCGTGATCGCACTGATCTGGAGATGGACCGGATATAATATGGTATTCTATCTGGCAGGATTACAGAATATCGACTATTCTGTATATGAGGCAAGCTACATCGACGGAGCGACACCGTTCCAGCAGTTTATGAAGATCACGATACCGTTGTTAAAGCCGACCATTCTGATGACGGCGATCATGTCTACTTCGGGAACACTGCAGCTGTTCGATGAGTCTATGAACCTGACAGCAGGCGGTCCCGGAAAATCTACAATGACATTGGCGCATTACATCTACAATATCTCCTTTGTGGAGACACCGAAATTTAATTATGCGGCAGCGTTGTCTGTATGCATACTTGTGATGGTAGCGGTTCTGTCTGCAATTCAGATGAAGGTGGGTGACAAACGTGACTAAATTCAAACAAATAATTTCCTACGCGATCTTAGTGATAGCAAGTTTTCTGTCGGCATTTCCGCTGTATTATATGCTGTGCGGTGCGACCAACCAGAGTATTGATGTGGTAAGAGGACGGCTGATCCCGGGTACCTATCTGATCGAGAATTTCAAGACCCTGGTCGACATGCAGAATCTGGGACTTGCGATGTTTAACTCCTTCCGCAATGCGATCGTGATCACGGTTGTGACACTGCTGATCTGTTCCATTGCCGGCTATGGATTTGAGATCTATCATGATAAGGGCAAGGATATTCTGATGAGTATTCTGCTGCTGGCAATGATGCTTCCGTTCGTAGCGATCATGATCCCCCTGTTCAAGATGTTTACCTCCTGGAAGCTGGTAAACACCTGGATCGCACTGGCACTGCCATCCATCTCGACACCGTTTATGATCATGCTTTTCAGACAGGCGGCACGTTCTTTCCCTCATGATATTATCGAGGCTGCCAGACTGGAAGGTCTGAGCGAAATACAGATTTTCTTCCGGATGTTCATTCCGGTGATGAAATCTACCTATGGAGCGGCGATGACGGTTACATTTATGAATGCGTGGAACAATTATCTGTGGCCGACGATCATTTTACAGGACAGCAAGGCGATCACCATGCCGATGTTAGTAGCCAATCTGAAGAGTGGATACAGTGTGGATTATGGTATGCTGATGCTGGGAGTATTGATCTGTACACTTCCTACAGCGATCATCTTCCTGTGTTTACAGAAGAGCTTTGCAAATGGAATTACGGGAGCAGTGAAATAATGCAACAGAAAATGCCAAAACAGGAAACTATGACACAGGCGCATATCAGGAAGGCTCAGGGAGCCTTCCTTTTGGCGCATAGAATGGGCCTGATCGAGGATCCCTCCATGGAGGGCCTGGAGACCAGACGTAAGAAGCACAACGAAGAGCTGCGGAGAATGGAACAGGAAGGACAGCGGTTTTACGGACCGCATTATTTTTCCGCACCGGCGTATCTGCAATATGAGCTGACCCGCCTGAAGCTGGATTTCGTACAGCCGTGTGAGAAGGTCCGGGAAGGCGGCTATTGCCCGGATTTCACAGAGCAGGAGAAGCGGGACTTTTACGAACAGAACAGAGATCTGTTCGGACGCTATCATGGGGATCATTTTACCTATGAGGAGGTGTCACAGATCATTGAGAAACGGTTACGGGAGGATGCATATGATAAGCTTATCCGCGACATATTATGTGAGTCAGAGAACAGGCAGTGATGAAAATGACGGACGGACGTGCAGTACGGCGTTTGCCAGTCTGTCTGCCATTAATCGAAGAAGCCTGCAGCCGGGAGACCGTGTCCTGCTGGAGCGGGGCAGTGTATTTTACGGACAATATCTGCATGTGACAGACAGCGGTACGAAAGAGGCACCGATCGTGATCGGAGCATACGGCACAGCAGATGCACCGCCGCGGATCGATGCCTGCGGACAGGGGATCTGGTATCAGGATTATGGGACTCCGCTGGATTCGCCTACGCATGTGTATCACGGCTATGTATCTTCTGCAGTGCTTTTGTACGATGCAGAGCATATTGTGGTCGAGGATCTGGAGATCACGAATGAAGGCAGCATGATCCCGGGAGAGCGCTATAGCCTGGGTGAGAAAATGAACCGTACCGGTGTGGCTGTGGTGGCTAAGGACAAAGGGGTGCGGGACGGCATCACACTTAGGAATCTGTGGATCCATGATGTCCATGGGAATGTCTACGATAAGCACATGAACAACGGTGGGATCTATATGACAGCGCTCCGTCCGGAATGTGAGGAGCTGACGGGTGTGGCACGGTATCGGGATATCGTTATTGAAGGATGCTTCGTGCACCGGGTCAGCCGCTGGGGAATTGCAGCGGGCTATACCTATGCTCATGATAAGTTCCGGGGAGCAGAACTTAAGGAAGCCGTTTTTCTGAACTATGGGCATGAAAATATGCAGATACGGAATAATTATGTAAAAGAGGCCGGTGGGGATGGGATCACGCCGATGTATGCCCTGCGTCCTCTGGTGGAGCATAATATGGCAGACTCTGTGGCCTGCGAGATCAATGACAGGATCTATTGCGAGCCGGGCGACCGGATGGGAAAAGTGGCAGCCGGGATCTGGCCCTGGAAATGCAAGGACGCCCTGTTTCGCTATAATGAAGTCACAGACACCAGACTCAATCAGGACGGCATGGCATATGATGCGGATTCCGGGGACGGAACGGTGTATGAATCTAATTACAGCAGGCAGAATGAGGGCGGATGTGTGATGTTCTGTCTGCAGGAGGCGATCCATAATACCTTTCGCGATAATATCAGCTATGATGATCTCGGTGGTACGATCAGCCCGTCAGAGAATCCGGATGCCCTGCTTCAGGACAATGTATACTATGTGCGCAGGGGTGTTCCCTTTGTACGTAAAAATATGGATGGAGGCAGCTTTACACAGGTGAATGACCGGGTTGTTGAGCTGGACTTTGCTCCGGACAAATAAAAACAGATATGGTGATAAATGGTTTGACGGACGAGAAAAGAACTGTTAAACTATTATGTGCGGCTGCTTAGAGAGAAGCAGCCGCTTTTTGCCATAAAAGGAGCAGGGAAAACATGCGGGAAAAACAGAAAAAGATCATACAATGGAGCAGTCTTGCACTGATCCTGCTGACAGGGATCATTGTATGGCGGGTCAATTATGAGATTGATTTTATGATGGACGATGAATGGTATTCCACGTTGTTGTATGCGGATACACCGATCCGCAATCTCGGGGATATTGTCCATGCGCAGATCTGGCATTATTTTAACTGGGGCGGCAGAAGCATGGCTCACGCGCTGCTGCAGATGATCCTGTTAACCGGTGAGAGCTGGGCGGATATTCTGAACACGGCAATGACGTTTATACTGGCGTGGCTGATCTGCCAGGCTGCCGGCAGAGTCCGTATGCCTTATTATTTTGCGGCACTGGGAATGCTGTTTGGACTGAATGCCAACTGGAAAATGAGCATGTTCTGGGAAGCGGGTGCAGCGAATTATCTGTACATGACAGGATTTATCCTGGCGTTTCTGCTCTGCTATCTGAAATATAAGGAGAAGAATCTGTGGGGGATCACAGTCTGGATCCTTCCGCTGGGACTGATCGCTGGCTGGAGCAATGAAAATATGGGGCCGACGGTCTGGATCTTAAGCCTGGTGGTAATGCTACTCCGCCGCAGAGAACAAAAAAAGATTCCGGTATGGATGTATCTGGGAAATATCAGCTGCCTCGCGGGAAGCATTCTGATGATCGTGGCACCGGGGAATTTTGTCCGCAGCGGGGAGACGGCGGAGAGCACCCGGGGAATACTGTGGAACCTCTATCTGCGCTGCTACAGCGAGGCGAGAGGAGCATTGGAATATCTGTTTCCCACGCTGCTGCTTACGGCGGTTGTCCTTGTGATATGCAAAGGGATTTTAAAAGAAAAAATAGGAAGAGATAACGTACTGCTTTTGCTGGGAGCACTGTTGTCGTGGGGAGCAATGATATTGTCGCCCCATTATCCGGACAGAGCAAGCTTTGGAACAATGGCACTGTTGCTCTGCGTGATATTGTCTCTGGCGGGAAAAGCGGTGGACAGACAGAAGGAAAATGCCTGGATGTATTACGGCTGTGCGATGCTGGTATGGCTGAGGGGCATGTATTATCTTGCGGAATTCCTGGGATTATGCTGGGGATGGATCAGATAAGGACAGGCGGAACAGTCTGCACAGATTAGATAGATTAAGATAGATGGAATAAGGAAGGAGCCGGAGCATGGGCGAAAGTATATTGAAACTGCAGCAGATCCGGAAATCTTTTGATCATACGGAAGTATTAAAGGGAGTGGACCTGGAGGTGGCACAGGGCGAGTTTATTACGCTGTTAGGAGCCTCCGGATGCGGCAAGACCACCACACTCCGGATCATTGCGGGACTGGAGCTGCCGGATTCCGGAAGTGTGATCCTGGAGGGAAGAGACATTACGGACTGGGAACCCAATAAGCGGGACGTGAATACGGTTTTCCAAAATTACGCATTGTTTCCGCATATGAATGTGGCGGATAATGTAGGATACGGACTGAAGATCCGTAAAGTGCCGAAAGCAGAGATCGCAGAGCGGGTGAAGCAGGCCCTGCGGCTGGTACAGCTGGAAGAATACGGAAAACGTATGCCGGATCAGCTGTCCGGTGGACAGAGGCAGCGGATTGCCATCGCAAGAGCTGTGATCAACGAACCGAAAGTATTGCTGTTAGATGAGCCGCTGGGTGCACTGGATCTGAAACTGCGCAGGCAGATGCAGCTGGAACTGAAGCGGCTGCAGAAACAGCTGGGTATCACGTTTATTTATATTACCCATGATCAGGAAGAAGCCATTAATATGTCGGACCGCATCGGTGTCATGCACGAAGGGGTACTGGAGCAGCTGGGGACTCCGAATGAGGTATACTATCAGCCCAGGACCAGCTATGTGGCGGATTTTGTGGGCAATGCGAATATTCTGCATCTGGGATCCGAGACGCTGGCGATCCGTACGGAGAACATTCTGATGAATGGGGAAGAGGGCTGTGTCCATGAGGCGTCCGTGGTGGAAAAAAGCTTTGCCGGCGGACAACTGCGGATCCTGTTCCGCTTGCCTGACGGACAGCTTCTGACAGCCAGCCGCTATGGGATCGATCATGATCTGCAGCCGGGACAGACGGTAAAGATCGGCTGGGATGCGAAAAATGCTGTGAAGGTAATAGACAATGATGAAGACGAAAAAAAGTAGCGGCAGGCGGGATGCCGGGAATATAGGACTGCTCATACCCATGTATGTGTTCACTGTGCTGTTCGTAGCGCTGCCGATCCTGTATATGTTCCTGCTGAGCTTTTTACAGCGTGCGCAGGTCTGGGGTGTGGATTTTACATTTACACTGGATAATTACAAACGCATATTGGAACCGTTGTATCTGAATACTTTTCTGCAATCTCTGAAGCTGGCATTCACGTCTACACTGCTCGTGGCGCTGATCGGCTACCCTTATGGGTATTTTATGGCACAGATGAATGCAGTATGGAAGCGCAGAATGTTGCTGCTTATCATGATCCCGTTCTGGACCAGTGGGCTGATCCGCCTGTATGGCTGGATCATCGTGTTCCGCAGTAACGGCGTACTGGATAAGATTTTGATGGGACTGCATCTGACGGATCAGCCGCTAAAGCTGCTCTACACTTATCCGGCAGTCGTAGTGGGCATGGTATATGCTCTGCTGCCTTTTATGATCCTGGCAGTGTATTCCAGTGCGGAGAAACTGGATCATTCTCTCGTGGAAGCCTCCAGGGATCTGGGAGCATCCTCATGGAAAGCGTTTTGGACAGTCAGCTTCCGGCTGACCCTGCCGGGACTTTTGTCCGGAGTGGTACTTTCTTTTATCCCGTCCATGGGTCTGTTCTTCATCGCGGATATCCTGGGAGGCAATAAGATCGTTCTGGTGGGAAGTGTGATCCAGGAGCAGATCACCAAGGGGCGTAACCAGCCTTTTGCGGCGGCACTGTCAGCTGTACTGATGGTACTGACTTCCGTGATGATCCGCCTGTATCGTAAGATTACCGGAACCTCGCAGTTAGAAGGGATGCTGTAAGTATGAAGAAGAAAAAATGGCCCTTTATTTATGTGGCTGTGATCACGATCCTGACCTATATTCCGATCCTGTTAACAGTGGTGTATTCTTTTAATGCCTCCAAACTGACCTCTGTCTGGGAGGGATTTTCCCTGAAGTGGTACCGGGAATTATTCCGGGACAGAGATCTGGGAGAAGCACTGATTAACAGCCTGATCCTGGCGGTGCTCAGTTGTACTTTCGCTGTGCTGATCGGTACCTCGGGTGCACTGGGAATGAGCCGCAGGAAGAGAAAACTGAATGAGGCTGTGGCTTATGTGTCTACCCTGCCAATCATGATCCCGGAGATCATTCTGGGTATGGTATTTTTGTCCGTATTTTCCCTGATGGGTCTGCCCTTCGGTATGGTCACGCTGGTGATCGCCCATACTACATTTTGCGTGCCGTATATTTTTACGATGGTAAGGGCGAGGCTGGTGGGAATGGACCATTCCCTGGAAGAAGCGGCCTTGGACCTGGGAGCGTCGAAATGGCAGGTATTCCGGGACGTGATACTTCCGCAGATCCTGCCGGCGATCCTGTCAGGGGTACTGCTGGCATTTGCCATGTCTTTTGATGATGTGGTGATCAGCATATTTGTCACCGGACCGAAGGTCAATACTCTGCCGGTGAAGATCTATACGAAATTGAAGACCGGTGTGACACCGGAGATCAACGCACTTGCAACAGTCATGCTGCTTGTGATATTGTTGTGTCTGGCGGGAGCGTATTCCCATAATCATCATGGGAAAATAGAAGCGGATGCAGAAAATCTGCATCGAAGGAGGAGATTATGAAGAAAAAGCTGGCGATGCTGTTGGCAGCGACCATGCTGGTTACGCTGTTTACCGGCTGTGGAGCAGGCGGGAAAGAAGATAAGGGAGAACTGAATCTCTATACCTGGGATGGCATGTTCCCTCAGGAGATCCTGGACGGTTTTGAAAAAGAGACCGGTATCCGGATCAATTATTCCAACTTTGATTATGATGAAGACATGCTGGCAAAGCTGGAGGAGACCAAGGGCGGTGATTACGATCTGGTCATTGCGGATGATTATATCATCGAACTTGCGATACAGGAGGGACTGGTGCAGAAGCTGGATACATCCAGGATCAGCAGCTATGATAATCTGAATCCGGTGTTTATGTCACAGTTCTATGATCCGCAGAATGAATACACTGTGCCCTACGGAGCGGGCATTCCTTTGATCGTATACGATCCGGGACTGACGGATGTGAAGATTACGGGATATGAAGATCTGTGGAATCCGGAATTGGAAAACAATGTGGCACTGACTGCAAATTACCGTGTCATTGATGGAATTACCCTAAAGACCATGGGAGAATCCTTTAACACAGAGGATCTGGATGTGATCCGGGCAGCGGGAGATAAACTGCTGACACTGGCTCCCAACATCCGTGTGATCAATGATAATAATACGCAGGATTATCTGATCAGCGGGGAAGTCGCAGCGGCATTTCTGTACACTTCCCAGGTGTCCACGGCACTGCAGGCCAGACCGGACCTGGAGGTAGTATATCCGAAGGAAGGTCTCGGATTCGGTATCATGGCAGGGTTTGTTCCTGCGAAGGCACCCAATGCAGATGCGGCATATGCATTTTTAGATTATATCAACCAACCGGAAAATGCGGCGAAATGCTTTGAATATATCGGCTATTACTGCACAAATAAAGCCGCGGAAGAGTACATTTCTGACGATATGAAGAAATTGATCGTATTGCCGGAAGATGCTGCGGAGGGCGAGATCGTGCAGAATATCTCCCAGGAGGCAGAGGATCTGCATGCGGAGATCTGGAATCAGTTCAAGAATGCATGTGACTAACATCCTGTTCAGCCTGCACCATTCGCAAAGTCGCGTTAACACGCTTTTGCGTCACTACGTGACTACCTTTGCTCATAAATCGGCGCTTATCTCATGAACATATTCGTCCGAAAAATCATGCAAGCATGATTTTTACGCTCGGATATGTCCATGGCTGAACTGTTACAATAAAAAAGTTCTTGACAGATTTCTTTCGTGCGCATATTATAAACCTAAGTTGAAAAACTAATTTGTAAATGCTATGAAAGAGACTCTTGCCAAGGGAAACGACAGGAATACAGCGTCACCGACTGAGAGCGCTGTTTGCGGAAGCTGGCGAAGGGAACACTCCGGAGCAGGTGATCTGAACTGCAGAATATCACATGCAGCTAGGATGACACGTTGCACGCGTTAAGTGACAAGAGTGGATAGGCAAAGGCGCCTGTCAATTCGGGTGGTACCACGGATTAGATGATTCGTCCCGGGATATGTTTTAACATGTCCCGGGGCTTTTTGTATTCAAAAATAAGCTGTACAGGGAGCGCACATTCGGGACACTATATAACAGGAGGTGCGATATGTACAGAGATTTAACAATGAAAGAGATCAGTGAACAGCAGATCGGACAGGCTTTGCAGGTGGCAGGCTGGGTGGAGAACATCCGTGACCACGGCGGCGTATCCTTTATCGATCTGCGGGATATGTACGGTGTATTACAGGTGGTCATCCGTAAGCCGGAGCTTTTAAAGGGCATCACCAAAGAAATGTGCCTGTCCATAACCGGTCTCATGGAGCACAGAGACGAAGAGACCTACAACCCGAAGATTCCTTCCGGCACCATCGAACTGGAAGCACACAAGATCGATGTGTTGGGAAGAGTATATAAACAGCTTCCTTTCGAGATCCAGACGTCTAAAGAGATCCGGGAAGATGTGAGATTAAAATATCGTTATCTTGACCTTAGAAATGCAAAAGTAAAGGACAACATTGTATTTCGTTCCAAGGTGATCAGTTATCTGCGCCAGAAGATGACAGACATGGGATTTTTGGAGATCCAGACCCCGATCCTGTGTGCTTCTTCTCCCGAGGGCGCCAGAGACTATATTGTTCCCAGCAGAAAATTTAAAGGAAAATTCTATGCGCTGCCCCAGGCACCGCAGCAGTATAAGCAGCTGCTCATGGCTTCCGGTTTTGATAAATATTTCCAGATCGCTCCCTGCTTCCGTGATGAGGATGCCAGAGCAGACAGATCTCCCGGAGAGTTCTATCAGCTGGATTTCGAGATGAGCTTCGTGACTCAGGAGGATGTCTTCAAGGTAGGCGAGGAAGTATTGCATGATACCTTTGTAAAGTTTGCTCCCGAAGGCAGCAGGATCACCGAGACACCGTTCCCCATCATCAGTTACAAACAGGCAATGCTGGAGTTCGGCTGTGACAAGCCGGATCTGCGCAATCCTTTGAGAATTATGGATGTGACGGAGTTTTTCCAGAGATGTACGTTTAAACCTTTTATCGGCAGAACCGTCCGTGCCATCAAAGTACATGCGGAGATGTCCAAAGGCTTCCATGAGAAGCTGTTAAGCTTTGCGACTTCTCTTGGTATGGGTGGACTTGGTTATCTCGAAGTGGCAGAGGATATGAGCTACAAGGGCCCCATCGATAAATTTATCCCCGAAGAGATGAAGGGAGAACTGGCAGAAATGGCAGGACTTTCTGCCGGAGATACCATCTTCTTCATTGCGGACAAAGAGGATAAGGCGAACTACTATGCAGGTCATATCCGTACCGAGCTGGGCGAGAAGCTGGATCTGATCGAGAAGGATGCTTACCGTTTCTGCTATGTGAACGATTTCCCGATGTTTGAGCTGGATCCCGAGACGAAGCAGATCGGATTCACCCACAATCCGTTCTCTATGCCCCAGGGCGGCCTGGAAGCATTGAATACTATGGATCCGCTGGAGATCCTGGCTTATCAGTACGACATCGTATGCAACGGCGTGGAACTGTCCTCCGGCGCAGTACGTAACCATGACATCGAGATCATGAAAAAAGCTTTCGCCATCGCAGGTTATGACGAAGAGACATTAAAGACCAAGTTTGGAGCACTGTATCAGGCGTTCCAGTTCGGAGCACCCCCTCATGCGGGAATGGCTCCCGGCGTGGATCGTATGATCATGCTGCTTCGGAACGAGGATAACATCCGTGAGGTGATCGCTTTCCCAATGAACGGCAATGCACAGGATCTGATGTGCGGGGCTCCCGGCGAAGTGACGGAGCAGCAGCTGTCTCTTATACACATCTCCGAGCCCACGAGACATCTCAGGATCTCG
>ERZ1026956.1028-NODE-1028-length-14625-cov-7.999451_pt1 | contig 14625 bp, 16 predicted proteins | sample MGYA00519301_ERZ1026956 | MGnify/ENA primary metagenome ERZ1026956 (study PRJEB26926, sample SAMN06164521) | human gut metagenome | biome: ENVO:00009003; feature: ENVO:2100002; material: ENVO:00002003 | host: Homo sapiens | place: USA | collected 2012 ...
TTTTCGCCTATCGAATTTCTTAATAATAGTGTCCAATATGATTGACAAACCTACATTTCAGTCAAAATAAAAAAATTGCAAAAAAGGTATTGACATTCACATTCATTTGTGATATAATAAATAAGCACTCAGGAGAGAGAGCAGTAAAAAAACAGTAGAATATCGCGGGATGGAGCAGTTCGGTAGCTCGTCGGGCTCATAACCCGAAGGTCGTTGGTTCAAATCCAGCTCCCGCAACCATATTGGTGATACCAAATGGATACTCACCTTAAAAAGCCCGTGTTTACGGGCTTTTTTGATATTTAGAAAACAAAAAATTTTAATGTAAAACCGTGGATGCTTTTCACCAGTTTTCACGAAAAAAAGGGAGTCGAACCCTACACAACAAAAAATATCGAACATAACGGCAGACTTTGAGTATATTTTGCTCTAAGCCTGCCGATTTTTTATGAAAAAACATTCACAAAGTTTAGAAGGCTGTTTTGTCAAATATCACGAAATGTGATAAACGACAAAGCGGTCTTTTTTTATTCCTCAAGGAAGGACGTGATAGCCATGTGGCAGATATACTATTAAAAAGGAAAAATAAAACGAATGGAGGAAACACAATGAACAACAAACTTATAATCAACACCAATCTGCTTCGCAAGGAGTTAGAATTTAAGACAAAGTCCTGTGCGGTGGAGAAAGCGATAGCAGTTTCTCATGCTGAGTTTGATAATCTGAAAAGGCATCCCTTGCAGGACAATGACCTGATTGCTGAGAACGCAGATTTGATGTACTGTGACAGCAATGATATTTATCATTGTCTGCTGATCTACGATGAGGATCAGGGTGACGGTCTGCTGATCGAAGCTGAAGGCTCATCCTACGCTAGATACGCTCAGTATATTCCAAACGCAAAGCTGTTGTACGAAAATCATATTCAGACGCATTTGCAGGAAATGAAATTTTACTGTCCCCTTGAAATCAATAGAGTACCTGAATGTTGGTCTGATGAGGAATACGAAAAAATCTCCTCCTATGAAGCTTCTGCTTACAAATCGGAGATAAACCGATTTATTGAAGATTTTACAATGCCCGAGGAGAAAGAACGGGGTCTCATGAACTGGTATGACAAGGGCAATTCAGTCGACCAAAAGGTGTTTTCTGCATTTATGTCGGTCGAAGAACATGACGGAGAACTTGTAGGAGTGGTCACAGCAAACGTTCACGGTCAGCTTACGGAAGATGAACTTGAGGATTTCCGTGAATATTGTACCGGGCAGCTAAGCGACGGCGCAGGAGAGAGTCTGGAGCAAAGACCGATAAAAACTCCCGACGGAGAAATTTGTGTCAGCTTCTGGAGTTCCGACGAATGGTTTTTGCAGACGGAGGAAGAAATGAACAGTAGTCAGACCGATGACATGACCGAAGAACCCGATATGGGAATGACGATGTGAGGTGTAATATGATTTACAACGAAAAGAAAGTAGAAACGCTTAGACAGAGATATCCCGAAGGAACTCGGATATGCCTTGACAGTATGGATAACGATCCCCGTCCGATTCCACCAGGTACTAAAGGCATGGTTCAATTTGTGGACGATGCAGTAACTCTGCATTGTAAATTTGACAACGGAAGAACGCTTGGGGTTATCCCCGATGTGGATAAGTTCCATAAAATCGCTCAGGAACAGGCTCTGAATGATACGCAAAGGCAGAATCTGCAGGCTTATGCCTGTGGAGTGCTGGAAATTGCAGGGATTTACAAAAGAGCAGTTTGAAAAAGTCGCTGAAGCAGGTATGTCCGACGCACAGCTTTACAAGCAGGCAGGAAATTCAATTACGGTAAATGTGGTTGAAGCTATTGCAAGAAATTTACTGAAATTTGACGAGGAGGAAAACGCAAATGAAGAATATGATAAAAATATTTGAAAATGACGAATTCGGAAAAGTGAGAACAGTCATTAAGGACGGCGAACCGTGGCTTGTAGGAAAAGATGTTGCGGAAATTTTAGGGTATTCCAACACAAGGGACGCTCTTTCACGTCATGTGGATACCGAGGATAAAACCACCGTCGTGATTTCCGACAGTGGTTCAAATTACAAGAGCAAGACCACTATTATCAATGAAAGCGGCTTTTACAGCTTAGTTCTCTCAAGCAAAATGCCGAGAGCCAAAGAGTTCAGGCGTTGGGTGACCGCCGAAGTCCTCCCCACCATCAGACGCACCGGCGGCTACGTTTCCAACGAGGATATGTTCATCAAAAACTATCTCCCCTTTCTCGACGAGCCGTACCGTGACCTGTTCCGAATTCAAATGACGATCATAGGAAAGCTGAACGAGCGTATCCGCCACGATCAGCCGCTGGTGGAGTTTGCGAATCAGGTGTCAAACACCAATAATCTTATCGACATGAACGTTATGGCAAAGCTTGCAAGAGCCGAAAATATCCCTGTCGGCAGGAACAAGCTTTACGGCTGGCTGAAAGGAAAAGGTGTGCTTATGGCAAACAATCTGCCGTATCAGGCTTTTATCGACCGCGGATATTTTTCCGTAAAGGAGTCGGTGTTTGAAACTGCGACTATGACAAAGACTTATCAGCAGACGTTTGTTACGGGCAGGGGGCAGCAGTTCGTCATAAATTTGCTGAAGAAATATTATGGGAAGGAGGTTTTGCAATAATGGAGATAATAAGCGTTACTTTACACGATCTGAGAAAAATGAATAACAGCGAGGCTCTTATCCTGCAAGGCTGCGGCGGCGACCTTAAAGAATGGGTTGACGGCATAAACGATATGCTGACGGAAAGCGGAATATTGCAGAACGAAAGTCGATTTGAAAAAGCATATACTTTTAAAAATGAAAATCTGACTTGTCTGCTGTTTCCGTTTGATGACGTTCAGCTTGATGTCGGTAAACTTGCGATGTGGAGATTGCAGACTCACGAGCAGTTCGGCGGTACATGGCTTTCCGATTATGTTCCAAACAGACTTGGCGGTTTTGTTTCAGAAAATGAACAAAAACAGAATGAAGATTGCAGTCCTAAGGAAGAAACCGAAGATTTAGGAATGGAGATGATGTAATGACGTATTTATTCATAAGAATGATAATCGGAGGGGTTATCGGATTGACGGTCGGCAGTCTTGCTGCGGCTTTTAAGGCAGCGGAAAAAGAGATCGCACGTCTGGACAAGGAGGTAAGTGATGCACACAAACAGAATTAAAGCTAAAGTTGACTTCAAGTTCTGCCTCGGCAGTATTCCAGCAATGCTGAGAGCCACAAAGCCCGTACTTTCGGAAAGGCAGTACAAGGAGCTGTGTAACGAGGTCAATAAAGCCAACGGCTACCTTGAACAGAAACGCATCATATTCAGCTATGTTGACCCGATAATCAAGGGTTGAAAATACAACAAATGAAAATCAGCGGGCAGGCAGTATAGTTCATATCAAATTTGAACGTAAATTGCGCCGTCCGCGCTAGGACAAGGTTGTTTTGCCAACAGCAGATAAAAATCTGGTGCTTGCAAAGCGACTTTTCTGCTGTTGGTATAAACAGCAGAAAGAAAAAAAATGAACAGTTTTATGTCATGGGTAGGCGGAAAGAAAGCGTTGCGTGACGCCGTGCTTGCTCGCTTTCCTCCATATTATGAACGGTATATCGAGGTTTTCGGGGGCGCAGGCTGGGTGCTTTTTCGCAAACCGCCCGGTATGGATTTTGAGGTGTACAACGATTTTAACGGAAACCTTGCAAACCTGTACCGCTGTGTAAGAGATAAACCGAATAAGCTGAAATACAAGCTGAGATACGTCCTCAATTCCCGTGAGGATTTTGATTGGATTGCAAGTCTTCACAAGCGAGGTCTGTTCAGCAGATTTTGTGATGTTGACAGAGCGGCTAAGTTTTATCAGCTTATCCGTTACAGCTACGCAAGTGGACTTGACAGCTTCGGCAGTCAGCCGCATTCAATATGGTCGGATTTCCCGATGATAGACTTGGCAGCAAGGAGATTGCAGAAGGTAGTAGTTGAGAATAAAGACTTTGAAAAACTGATACGGCAGTACGACCGCCCTGTCAGCTTTTTTTATTGCGATCCACCGTACTTTGCAACCGAAAACTACTACAAAGACGTTGGTTTTAAAACCAAGGATCATATTAGGCTCAGGGATTCGCTAATGGATATCAAGGGCAAGTTTCTTGTTTCCTACAATGACTGTCCAGAAATCCGTGAGATATGGGATAAGCCTAATATTCACATTGAGGAGATCAGCAGACTGAATAATCTGGCGCAGAGATACGACGGCGGCTGTCAGTATGCGGAGCTGCTCATATCCAATTACGATACAAGCGAGAGATTACAGGCGGTTCGCCAGCTCTCGCTGTTTGACGATGAAACAGACAATTTGGAGGTATAATTTTATGAGAAAGATTATTTTTGCACAGGTACTCACGACTAACGGAACTACCGAATTTTCGGGACTTTACGATGAAAACGGAAATCCTGTTGTTGTAGAAATGGAGTGTGATGAAAGCGGAGTGACGCTTACGATATGGCGAAATGCGCCCGAAAGAGAACGCCGTGACTGCGGTATCTCAGAGGAAGAGATTGAGAGGACTTGCGCTATGTACGATGATTGTGGAGATTGTCCACTGTGGGATTATTGCAATGAAGATGAGGAGGTTTTGTAAATGAAAATACTTGTTATTGAGCCTGAAAAAGCGCCGTATGAAAAGGAAATCGGCGATGATATTCACGATATGCAGGCAATAGTCGGAGGGTGTATCGAGCCCATATATTTTGAGCCGAAGCAGGACGCTTTAGTTTGGTGCAACGATGAATTTCTGCTTAACGGTTCACAGCCCAATCGTATTGTGGGAAATGTTCTTGTACATGGAACTTTCTTTGTTTCAGGCAACTATATGAACGAATACGGCGAATGGGACAGCTGTTCGCTTACCGACGAGCAGATCGAGAAATATTCTGAAATATTTGAAACTCCCGTTATTGTATTTGAGCAAGCGGAAGAACTGACCGAGGATTTTGAGGAAGCGGAAGAACCCAAATTTACAATGTCATAAACGAAAGGATCAGGTGATGCAGATGAAAATTTCAGCGACTATCAACAGACTTGTGGACAAACAGGATTCATCGGTAAAAGCGTATGCCAGCGTGACAATAGACGGAATGTTTGCAGTTCACGGACTGAGAGTAATGGAAACCGAGAAAGGCAGATTTGTAAATATGCCCTCAACTTCATACACAGACCGTGACGGCAACAAACAGTATTCGGACATTTTTCACGCAGTCACAAAATCGGCGAGAAATGCGCTTAATCAGGCTGTTCTGAATGCTTACGATGTCAAACTTCAGCAGATACAGGCAACAGAGATTGAGGTTGAAAATACTCCCGACGAGGAAATGTCCGACGAGCCTGCGGATGAACCTGAGCCTGAGATGTCAATGTGAAATATATCACAAAAGAATACTGTATACTTTGTTGCTTTGGTAGAATTTCTTTGAAAAGACTGGATTATGATATATCTCTGTGATATAGTGAAAGAAACAAATTTATCGGGGTGATACTATGAAAAAAGCGATAACGATCTTAGCTATATGCAGTCTTCTGCTCACGGCTTGCGGACAGATAGACGATACAGAATCCAAATCGGAAACTACTACTGCAATTGCTTCCGAAAGCACGGCTGGCGAAGATACTGCGGAAACTTCATCGGCAAAAGAAGAAAAGGATACAAGCGAAGCCACAACTACTACGAAAAAGAGTTCGCAGACGGTATCCTCATCTTCAAAGCCGACGGGTATTACTGTAACTACTACAAAGAAATCAGGTTCGTCAGGTGCTTCGGGAAACTCAATTCAGGGACAAAACAATTCCGTGCAGAATAATAACGGTCAGGAAAATAACTACCAGCCTGAACAGAATAGTCAGCAGACCTATAATTCGCCGTCTAATAACGATCAGAGCAATAACGGTGCGCAGCAGAATAACCAATCGTCTGACAATAAGCCTCAGAATAACAACCCTTCTCCTCCGGTTACAACGGCAAAACCTGCGGTGACAAATCCGCCGACTACTACACCAAAACCGCAGACTGAACCGCCGGAAGATATAATTGAAGATACAACAAGCCTGCAAAGCGTTTTGAATTATGTAAATTCGCTCGGAAGAACAACCGATGAATATTACAATATAGGTGCAGGATTGGGGCACAACGGCTCTGATTATGGAAAAGCCGAAGCTGTTTACAATTGGATCAGAGGGAACGTCAGCGGAAATTGTCAAGTATTCTCAGCAGCAACAATGTACGCTTGTAAAGGTGTGGGACTTGAATGTCGGTATGCGTTTTTCTCACCGGATGCCTGGTACGGTCATATGGCAAACTTAGTATGTGTGGAAGGAACATGGTATGTGTTCGATACACAGGGCGGCAGATTTTTAAAATCAGATAAATACGGTGAAATAACCCGAATATTTGATGAAAATGATAATACAATTGAAATTTCGATAAGCGAATCGGCTTATTGATAATATGTAACAAATATGCAAGTGAGAGAGCCGAAGAAATTTCGGCTCTTTTTCTTTGCGTGAAATCAAAGGAGAAATGTACTTTATGTTTAAAACAAAATCAAAAATATTGAGAAAGCTTGGCGCAGGGTTCATGGCAGGACTCTGCGCTTTTTCTATGCTCGGTTCATCTGTGAGCGGAGCGATAACAGCAAATGCCGCAAGTACTTCGACCGAAAACTCTGCGTTTCCGTCGGCAGATATGGTGATCGCAAAGGCGGCAACGCTTCTCGGTTCTCCGTATACTTTCGGAAATAAGGGATATTGGTACGCATACAATCAGGGACAGTATACTCCTCTGTCGGTGCAGACGATAAATAATCTCGGCATCGACTGTTCGGGACTTGTGTACTATACGCTGACGCAGCTTGGATACAAAACATCGGGATTTTCATGGAACAACCCCGTTCCTGTGGATACCGATCACTGGCTGACAGTCAGCGATAACTGCACAATCACTTATGACGGTGTGACTTCAAAAGTCGATGTTGAAAAGCAGAATATTAAGACAACAGACCGTCCTTATTGGGAGTGTTCCGACGGTTCGACGATTACTCCCGGTTCTGTAGTGGTGGCTCAGAATCCATATGGCGAAGATCATGCGTGGATTTACATGGGTGAATTTGATTCAAAAAACGATGTTGTTTCATATCTGAAATCTATCGGTGTATCCGAAAGCCTCATAAATTCCAAAACAGTCGGCGACGGAAAAGGCGCAGGCGGCAGGCATTGGAGAATAGAGTCCAACGGTTCGGAGGGTGTTGTGATCAACAACAAGACCGACGGTAAAACTGCAACTGCTATGAATATGTCGGCGTTCAGGATCACAAAGACCGACGTGACTTTTGAGATAGATAAGTATAATACAAATGGTGATCTTGTGGGAAAATCAAGCGTTGACAATTCTACAGCGGTATATGGAATCTACAGCGATAAATCCTGCAAAAACAAGGTTGCTGAAATCAAAATCGGCAGCAATGGAAAAGGCTCTGTAAAGCTGCCAAACAAGACTTATTACGCAAAGGAATTGAAGGCTCCAACAGGTTATTCAGTTGATCCGACCGTATATACAATCAAAGCAGGAAAAAACAAGGTGAAAGAGGACTATGAAACAGGAACAATCAAAATTAACAAAACTGCCGAGGATGGCATAATCAGTGGCAGGGAGTTCAAGATATCCTATACCTATAACGGTAAATCTCTTGCCGAAACTGATAAAACCAATGCAAAAGGCATTGCGACCTTTGACAATCTGAAAGTTTATGATATGTCCACAGGCAAGGCTATCACTTACACTGTTTCCGAAATCAACGTAGATACGAGATATGAAACTCCCAAGGCGAAGAATGTCAAGCTTACAGACGGCGACGTTGATCTGACTGTCAATGTAAAGTTCAACAATGAACTCAAAACAGGCTCTATTAAGATCAACAAGCAGTCTGAGGATAATCAGAACGGCGGCAGAGAATTTACTGTAACAGGTAACGGCAAGACTTACAGCATAAAAACAGGTTCTGACGGTGTTGCAATTCTTTCCGATATCCCCGTATACGACAGTAACAATCAGAAAATTGTTTACACGATTTCTGAAAAAAACGTTCCCGTAAAGTATGTTGTTCCTGCCAGTCAGACGGTTACTTTGACAGCTGACGCAACCACAACCAAGACCTTTAAGAACGTTCTCAAAAAGTTTACCGCCCAAGTAACAAAGCAGGATTCCGAAACAGCTTCCGCTCAGGGCGACGGTACTCTTTCAGGTGCAGTTTACGGCATTTACCGTAACGGCGAGCTGGTGGACACCTACACAACCGATGAAAACGGATATTTCAAGACAAAGGAGTATGTCTGCGGAAACTACACTGTTCAGGAAATTTCACCAAGCGAGGGATATCTGCTTGATGAAACTGTGTACCCGGTTGGTGCAGAAACTGAGAATTATTCCATTGAGCATAACCCCATTTCTATGACAGTGACCGAGGACGTTCTCAAGGGAAAAATCAGCATAATCAAGCATTCCGATGACGGCTCAACGCAGATCGAAACTCCCGAAGTCGGTGCAGAGTTTGAGGTTTATCTCAAGTCATCAGGCTCTTATGAAGCTGCAAATGACAGCGAAAAAGACTACCTCGTATGCGATGAAAACGGCTATGCACAGACTAAAATGCTCCCTTACGGAATCTATGTCGTTCATCAAATTAAGGGTTTGGAAAATACCGAACAGATGGAGGACTTTGAAGTCAATATCAGCGAAAACGAAAAAGAATATTTCTATTTGCTCAATGACGCAGTAAAAAAATCCTTTGTTAAAATCGTGAAAAAGGACGCTGAAACAGGCAATATAATTCCCGTTTCGGGCATCGGCTTCAAGGTTTGGGACTGTGCAAATTCCGAATATGTTTCGCAGGAAATCAACTATCCCTCAGAAATGATTCTCAACACATTTTACACCGATGAAAGCGGTTCTCTTATGCTCCCGAACGAGCTTGTTTACGGCGATTACGAGCTTCACGAAGTGCAGTCGGCGGAGGGTTATGTCCTTGATAAAAATCCTGTTCCATTTACAATTGACGGCTCAGTAGAGACCGTAGTTGTGGAGAAAACAAATACCGCACAGAAGGGCAAAATTTCTGTTCAGAAAACAGGCAATGTTTTTGCAAGCGTAACTGCTCTTGGCAGCGCAATATATATCGATGAAAACGGCGAGGTTCACGAAAGTGGGCAGACCGCCTATACTCCCGTTTTTGCAAAAGAAAATCTCAGTGGCGCAGTATTTCAGGTAATTGCAAGCGAGGATATCATAACTGCCGACGGCACGATCAGAGCCAACGCAGGCGATGTTGTGGCAGAGCTTGTAACAGACGAAAACGGGTATGCAGAAACTGATTTACTGTATCTTGGCAAGTATGAAGTCAAGGAAATTACTGCTCCTGACGGCTATGTTCTGAACGCAGAATCTCAGTTTGTTGAGCTTACCTACGCAGGGCAGGAAATCGCAGTTCGTGATACCGTTGGCACAGCTTTTGAAAATGACTATCAGGGCATTGAAATTTCTCTTTCTAAGGTTATGGAAAATGATGAAAAGTTCGGAATTTCAGCGGAAGAAAGTTATAAAAATGTTCGTTTCGGATTGTTTGCCGCAGAGGATATTACTGCCGCTGACGGCTCGGTAATTCCTGCCGACGGTCTGATTGCGGAGGTTTCGCTGAACGAGGATATGACGGCTGTAATTGCAGAAAAAATTCCGTTCGGCAAGTATTATGTTCAGGAAATTGCAACCGATGAGCATTATGTTTTGAACGGTAAAAAGTACCTTGTAAACTTCGAGTATATGGGACAGGAAGTAACTACTGTTTCAATCGACTGCGGGCAGTTCGTAAATGAACTGAAACGTGGTAAAATCGAGGGAATCAAGGTAAATGAGAGCAATGAACCTCTTGAAAATGCTGTGTTCGGGCTGTTTACTGCCGACTGCGTGAAGTTCAGCAGAGATACTGCAATAATGACTGCCGCCTCAGATGAGAATGGCTGTTTTGAGTTTACAGATGTTCCTTTCGGACAGTATATCGTTCGTGAGATAGAAAGTCCGAGTGGATATATTCTTAGCGACAAGGAATATGCTGTCAGCATTTCAGAGGACGGAGAGGTTATTGAGATAACTACGGAAAACAAACCTATTACTGTTGAGATCTCCAAACGTGATGTGTACGGAAACGAACTTGTGGGTGCTGAAATGGTGCTTGAAAATGCTGACGGTGAGAAAGTTGATAAATGGACTTCCGACGGCACAAATCACATTGTTTCAAAGCTTGGTGCAGGTGAATATGTGCTTAAAGAAATTGCCGCACCCGACGGTTATATTATTGCGACAGACATTAAGTTCAACGTTGATGTTTACGGCAATGTTACCGTAGAAAACGTTGATTCAACAGCCGTTTCAGATAACGGCTATCCGCTTATCGTTATGGTGGATGATACCACTAAGGTTCGTATTTCAAAGCGGGACATTACAACAGGTGAGGAACTGCCTGGTGCAACGCTCCAAATCATTGACGAGGACGGAAATGTTGTTGAGGAATGGGTATCCACGGACGAGGCTCACTTCATCGAAGGAAAGCTGATCGCAGGCAAGGAGTACACGCTCCGTGAAACGATCGCTCCAGACGGTTATGAGATTGCAAGCGAGATAAAGTTTACTGTGAATACTGACGGAAGTGTAACCGAGGTCGTTATGTACGATGAGCATACGCCTGAGCTTGAAATTCCTCCTACAGTCACAATAGATACTCCTAATACAGGTGTATCCGCAGACAATAGTGCTGAGTTTTATCTCGTAGCCGCAGCGGTTGTTGTGGCTTTCGGTATGGTCATATGCAAGAGAAACGATAAGGAAAAGAGAAAGGATGATGTGAAATGAGATCTAAAAAGAAATTGATCGCAGCAGCAAGTTCGGTGTGCTTTGCTGCGATGATGTCGCTAACTGCTTACGCATCGGGCGATGTTGCGGGAGCGGTTACAAGCACTTGGACCACTGCAAGATCGCAGGTGGTGTCGGTTGTAAACAACGTTGTATTCCCCGTGATCGACGTAATATTGGCGGTTTTGCTGTTTGTTAAGATAACGCTGGCATACTTGGATTACCGCAAACATGGTCAGTTGGAGTGGACGCCGATCGCTATAATTTTCGGCTGTCTGATCTTTTCTCTGACCTGTCCGCTGTACATCTGGAGTATTATTTGATAAGGAGTAGGAACGGATATGAAAACAAAAGTAATAACCGCATTTTTAGCAGTGTTTATGCTGGCAATGACCGCCTGCGGAACGATCAGTCCGCCAATACAGACGGTGGAAACTACAACAATTCCGATAACAGCCGAGTCATTGGATTCGGCTGTCTCTTCGGAGGTCGAAAGTACCGTCAACAATGAACAGGTAAAGTCCGATACCTTTATCGCTGAGTTTTTTGACTCAAATATCAGCTTTGAAGATACAAGCGAATTGGTTACTGAGTCGATGAAAGGCTGTGCCTTTGAGAACGAAACCGATAATTTCAATGGAGTGAATAAGGTTACTTTGAAAGGCAAAAACGGCGGCGGAATAATTAATGTTCTCTGCGTTGATCTGTCACAGTCACAGCTTGATTACGATATGAAATATATCCTCGAAAACTTCGGGGATTACTATTTCGGTCAGACCTCCGCACAGATGAACGGTGTCACTGAGGACGATTTTGTGTCAAATTATCGTATGACAACAAATGTATATTCAAATGGTAAATATCAGCGTTACAGTTCCGTTCAGAAAACCGATGGTATGGCGACGCAGTTTGGGTACACGGAAACCTATGCTGTGCTTTCTGAGAACAAGCTGACAGTAGTATCAGGAGCATATCTTGGTACGGATATGATGGAAAGGCAGAGCTTTTCGCAGCTTATGGGTAAGCTTGCGGAAAATGTCAAGTATTAAAGGTTGGTGTAGTTATGCCATATATCCCATTTACAGAAGAACAAAAAGTAATGGCAAACTCCGTAGATTTAGCGGAGTTTTTGCGTATGCGGGGCGAAAAACTGGAACGTGTCGGCAGAGAGCATAAACTCATTTACTACGACGGTTCGGGCAAGCATGATAGCATCACAATGTCGGGTTCAAGGTGGTTTGACCACAAAAATCAGGTTGGCGGCGGAGCAATAAAATTTATGCAGGAATTCTATGATATGGACTTTCAGACAGCTGTGCAGGAACTGTTGGGACAGACGGTAACTTCCCTCTCTCACGCTCCTCCAAAAGCAGTTGTGCATGAAGAAAAAACGAAAGAATTCAAGCTTCCCGAAGCCAATTCAAATATGCACAGAGTGTTCGCATACCTCATAAAACAGCGGTTTATTTCTCCAGATATTATCAGCCATTTTGCAAAACAGCATACACTTTATGAGGACAAACAGCACCACAATGCAGTGTTTGTAGGACTTGATGAAAACGGCGTTCCACGTCAGGCAAGCAAGCGTTCAACCAATTCTTTCGGGAAAACTTTCCGCATTACCTGCGAGGGTTCAGATACCCGTTACAGCTTTTCCCACTTTGGCAAGTCGGAAAAGCTGTTCGTGTTTGAGGCTCCCATTGATATGATGAGTTTTCTTACACTCTATCCGCAGGAATGGCAGAAAAACAGCTACATTGCAATGAACGGTGTGTATGAAAATGCCGTTTTAACAGCGTTAAAGAACCATTCTAACCTGTCAGAAGTCATTCTCTGCGTTGATAACGATGAGGGCGGAATCGAGGCTGTTGACAGACTTCGGGATATTTTGAGAGAAAACGGCTATGAAAATGTACGGCGATTTGCTCCCAAATTTAAAGATTGGAATGAAGATTTAAAGGCAAAAAACGGAGCGAAATTTTTGCCTGCTGTTCCTCATAAGCGAAAGGAAGAATATCATCGTCAGGCTGAAAATTTGCAGTATCTCAAATGCCGTCCGGATAAGCTGACGTCTCAGATCTATGCCGCCTTCAAAAACGAACAATACAAATATTTCGCTGAGTATGCACTTGCAGGCTCGGCGTTTTTTATTGATAAAAGCTGTGAAAAGGATATGTTTGCAAAGCTTAGAGCCAAGCTGAAAGCAGAGTACAAGCCGTACACAGATAAAGGCAAAATAACCGCTAAGCAAAGAAATTTGCAGGAATGTGTTACGGCAGTAATGAAAGATCTAAGGCAAACAGCTCGTACCCGTGAGCAGTGTATAAATACTGCGAAACTGCTGTATCAGCTTGCGGATAGTGCTGTCAGGTTATCTGTTGAAAAAACTCTGTCTGAACCTGTGGCAGAACATATCGAATCTGAGGACATCGTTTCCGAACCTGAACCTTTTATGGAATTTGGTTGATGCGATACCCCCTGCCTCACACTGCAATACCTTGAATAAAACAAACTAACTGTCGTATTAAATACAAAAGAAAGAATATTTTATACAGATCGGAGATGAAATTTTGAATGAGAAACAGATGATTTTGATAGGCGTACTTGTTGTAATTTTCATTGCCTTTTTAGTGGTAGTAAATCTGCTTGACAACAAGTCGCTTAACGGAATAAAGGCAAAAAAAGTCGGCAATGGACAGCACGGAACTGCGAGGTGGGCGACAAAAGCTGAGATAAAACGTACTTTTATCCCTCTGCCATTCGAGCCTGATAAATGGCGTAAGGGAGAAAATCTTCCGCAAAGCTCTAACGGAGATGTTATTCAGGGAACTGTGGTCGGGTGCAGAGGTTCAGGAAAGAAAACTGTTGCACTTGTGGATACTGGCGACGTCCATACTCTTATGATAGGAGCGGCAGGTGTCGGAAAGACTGCATACTTCCTGTATCCGAATATTGAGCTTGCCTGTGCAAGCGGAATGTCGTTCATCAGTACGGACACCAAAGGGGACGTAGCACGAAATTACGGAACTATCGCAAGCAAATATTACGGTTACAATGTTTCTGTGCTAGACTTGAGAAATCCTACTCGTTCAGACGAAAACAATATCCTGCATCTTGTAAACAAGTATATGGATATTTATCTGTCCGATAAAAACAATCTTTCAGCGAAAGCAAAAGCGGAAAAGTATGCAAAGATAACAGCAAAGACAATTATCAATATCGGCGGAGGTGACAGTGCAAGCTACGGTCAGAATGCGTTCTTTTACGATGCAGCGGAAGGCTTGCTTGCCTCTGTTATCCTGCTTTTGGCGGAGTTTGGCGACAAAAACGAACGGCATATAGTTTCCGTTTTCAAGCTTATTCAGGACTTGCTCGCTAAGTATCAGCCAGACCCGAAAGTAAAACCTAAAATGTATTTTTCAAAGCTTATGGACAAACTTCCAAGCGAACACAAAGCAAAATGGCTTGCAGGAGCGGCTCTGAATGCGTCTGACCAGTCTATGCTGTCGGTAATGTCGACTGCACTTTCAAGGCTCAACAGTTTTCTAGATTCTGAACTTGAACAAATGCTGTGTTTTGGAACGGCGATAGACGCTGAGAAGTTCTGCAATGAAAAGTCTGCTATCTTTATCGTTCTTCCCGAAG
>ERZ1026956.1029-NODE-1029-length-14619-cov-7.737915_pt1 | contig 14619 bp, 9 predicted proteins | sample MGYA00519301_ERZ1026956 | MGnify/ENA primary metagenome ERZ1026956 (study PRJEB26926, sample SAMN06164521) | human gut metagenome | biome: ENVO:00009003; feature: ENVO:2100002; material: ENVO:00002003 | host: Homo sapiens | place: USA | collected 2012 ...
CTTGACCTTTCCTATGCGCCGCCCTATTCCTCTGCCAAGGATCCGGTCAATATGGCCGGTTTTATGATCGAGGATTTGGAGAGCGGGAAGGTACGGCAGTTCCATTGGAATGAGGTTGAGGACTTGCCTTTCTATGGCAGTGCGACGCTGCTGGACGTCCGTACGGAAGGCGAATATCGGCGTGGCCACTTGAATGGATTCCACAATATTCCGCTGGACGATCTGCGGGAGCATTTGGACGAGTTAGACCGGGGTAAGCCTGTCTATGTGAATTGCCAGACAGGGCTTCGCAGTTATCTGGCCTGCCGGCTTTTGACGCAGTACGGCTTCACCTGTTCCCATCTCTCCGGCGGATACAGTTTTTATCAGGTCGTAACACAAGAGCAGCAGACAGCGCGGAGCGCCTATCCCTGCGGAATGGAGAAGCTATGAGTGAAAATCTATTTGGTTTGACGGTTGCGGCAGATAAAGGCTTGGATGACCTGCAATGCCAGCGCCTTTTAAGCGAAAATCGCAGGTATCAGGAAGTCATGCTGCAATACCGCTGCGCACTGAAAGCACTTGAAAGCAGGTTGGAAATTCTGAACGAAGAGTTTTCATTGCAGCATGATCGCAATCCGATAGAAAGTATGAAAAGCCGCTTGAAGTCGCCGTCCAGCATTATGAATAAGATGCAGAAGCGCGGACTTTCTCTGGATTTTCCGACCATGCAGGCAAATATCATGGATATTGCCGGTGTGCGGGTGATCTGCTCTTTCGAGGAGGATGTGTTCTTTTTGGCAAAGTGCTTAAAAGATCAGTCTGACATTGAAATCATCACAGAGAAAGATTATATTTCACACCCTAAGCCAAATGGCTATCGCAGTCTGCACCTGACGATCCGGTTGCCGGTATTCTTTGCGGAAAAAGAGATCCATGTGCCGGTGGAGATACAACTCCGTACAATCGCTATGGACTTCTGGGCAAGCCTTGAGCATACCATCCGCTATAAGAAAAATCTGCCGATAAATGCTGAAATCGAAACCGAACTGAAAGAGTGTGCTGATTCCAGCAGAGAATGGGACAGCAAAATGGAACATCTACTGCACATCTTAACATAATGCGTTGGATATAAAAGGACAAGCATCCATTTTAGATGCTTGTCCTTCTGTATCATCAGCTAAATCATTCCAAAATGCTTCAGCGCTTCCGTAATGGCTCTTTCCTTCTCCGGCGGACATTGGGGCTGTCTGGCATCGTCAGACTTGGGCTTGTTGTAATTCTCCCGCTCAATGATACCACACTTCTGCTTTACCTGAGCAATATACAGGCTGCTGACCTTCAAGCCACTATGTTCAAGAACATAATCCTTGATCTGCCCATAAGTCGCCAGCCCTCTTTTGTCCTGCACCATTTCTTCCACATCCACATCAATGTGGATATAACTGTCGGCTTTTTTGTGGGACAAAAGTACTACCGTCTCCACATTCGCCGTACCGGGGAACATATCCACCGCCGCGGCGCGGACGGCGGCATACCCCTCCTGTGCAAACAGCTTCACATCCCGGGCCAGGGTCGCCGGATCACAGGAGACGTAGACGATACGCTGCGGCGCCATCGATGCCGCTGCTGCGACCACCTCCGGGCTGAGCCCCTTGCGGGGCGGGTCCACGCATATCACGTCCGGGCGCAGGCCCTTTGCGGCGAAGTCCGCTGCGGCCGCCGCCGCGGCGCCGCAGAAGAATTCCACATTCTCTATCCCGTTGCGGCGGGCATTCTCCCTGGCATCGGCAATGGCCTCCGGCACGATCTCCGCGCCGATGACCCTCGCCGCCCGCCGGGCCATCACCTGGGTGATGGTGCCCGCGCCGCAGTACAGGTCCAGCACCGTCTCGTGCCCGGTCAGTCCCGCGAAGTCCACAGCGGTATCGTACAGCACCTCCGCCATGTCATGGTTCACCTGATAGAAAGACGGCACGCTCAGCCGGAAGGACAGGCCGCACAGGGTATCCTCCAGCACGTCCGCGCCCCACAGGGTGCGGTATTCACTGCCCAGTACAGCCCCGGTGGGCTGGGTGTTCACGCCCAGCACCACACCCACGGCGTCCGGCAGCGCCTGCCGCATAAGCGACACCAGCGTGTCCTCGCGGGGCAGCTTCCTCCCGTTGACCAGCACGCAGACCAATGACTGCCCCGCGCTGTTCGTGCGGACATACAGGTGCCGCACCAGACCCCGCCGGGTCCTTTCATCGTAGCAGGGCACGCCGCATTCCCGGATGTACCGCCGCAGGGCCTCCGCTGCCGCGTCGGCCTGGGGCTTCTGTATCCGGCAGCAGTCCACCGGGATCACCTGATGGCTGCGGGCCTTGTAGAACCCCACCTGCCCATCGGCGGACACGGGGTACTGGCTCTTGTTGCGGTAGTGCAGCGGTTCGCCGGAGAGGATACCCTCCACTGTCACATCGCTGCCGCCGATGCGGCGCAGGGCGTCCTGCACCCGCTGGCGCTTGGCCTCCAGCTCCTCTTCCCTGTCCATGTGACGGAAGTCGCAGCCGCCGCACCGCCCATAGTACGGGCAGTCCGGCTCCACCCGGTGGGGCGAGGGCGCGTATACCCGCACCGCCTTGCCGAAGGCGGCGTTTTTCAGCACCTTGAGGATGAGCACATCACAGTCCTCGCCCCGCAGCGCCCGGTGGACGAACACCGCCTGCCCGTCGATGCGGGCCACGCCCAAGCCCTCGGAGGTATACCCCTCGATGCGGGCGCGGTAGGTCTTGTTCTTCTCCGGCACGGCTCAGAACTCGAACTTGCTGATGACCTTGCCGATGGCATCGGCAAAGGCGGCCAGCGTCTTGTTGTCCCGGCCCTTGCTGCGGCGGATGAGGCCGATGAGCATATCGCCCAGCTGGACCAGCTTCTGGTACGCCGCCGTGGCCTTGGGCGCCCCCTCGTAGGCCCGGGTCTTGCGCTCCGGCAGGTAGCCGGGGGCAAGCTGCTTGTCGGCGATCAGATCGTACTCCTCGGTATACTGGGGCGCGTGGGCTGCAAAGCCCAGCCCCTTTACCGTCTCGGCATAGACAGGCGCCACCTCGCGGTCGCCGTGGACCACGAACACATGAGTGGTCTTTGCCGGATCAAAGTGCTTGATCCAGTCCACCAGATGGTCATGGTCAGCGTGAGAGCTGAGGCCGGGGAAATTGACGATCTTGGCCCGGACGGCCACGTCCTCGCCGAAGAGTTTGACGCTGTCGACCCCGTCCAGCAGATTGCGGCCCAGGGTGCCCGGGGACTGGAAGCCCACGAACACCACGGCGCTGTCGGCGCGCCAGAGGTTATACTTCAGATGGTGGCGGATACGGCCCGCGTCGCACATACCGGAAGCGGAGATAATGACCTTGGGGGTCTTGTCCACGTTCAGCAGCTTGGACTCGTCCACCGTCTCGGTCAGGTGCAGGCCGGGGAAGCTGAACATATGAGTGCCGTCCTGCACCAGCGCCAGGGCGTCCTCGTCCAGATAGCCCCGCAGATCGCCGCAGAAAATCGTGGTGGCCTTCTTGGCCAGCGGGCTGTCCACATACACCGGGAAGTCCTTGACGGACGTGACCAGATTTTTGTCCTTGATCTCGCGGATGAAATACAGCAGCTCCTGGGTGCGGCCCACGGCGAAGGAGGGGATGACCACGTTGCCGCCCTTGCCCAGCGTTTCGTCGATGATCTCCGCCAGCTGGCCGGTATAGCTCCACACCTCGGTGTGGTTGCGGTCGCCGTAGGTGGACTCGGTGAGCACATAGTCCGCACTGTCGAAGAACTGGGGATCGCGGATGATGGGCTGATCCACATTGCCGATATCGCCGGAGAACACCACGGTGCGCGTTTCATCACCCTCATGGCAGGTGAGCTTGATGCTGGCGCTGCCCAGCAGGTGGCCGGCATCGATGAACTGCGCCGTCACGCCCTCCACCACAGGAATGTCCTGGCCGTATTCGCAGGTCTGGATAAACTCCCGCACCCGCAGGGCATCGGCCACGGTGTAGATCGGCTCCACCTCCGGCCGTCCGGCGCGCTTGTTCTTGCGGTTCTGGTACTCCGCGTCCTGCTCCTGGATATGGGCGGAGTCCTGGAGCATAATGTCCAGCAGATCGGCGGTCAGGCGGGTGGTAATGATCTTACCCTGAAAGCCGTTTTTGATGAGCATGGGGATGCGGCCGGAGTGGTCGATATGGGCGTGGGTCACCAGCACCACATCAATGCTGCCGGGGTGAAAGGGCAGCGCGGTGTTGTCGATCTCGTCCCGGCCCTGCTGCAGGCCGCAGTCCACCAGGATATGCTTGCCGTTGACCTCCAGACAATGGCAGCTGCCGGTAACGCACCGGTCAGCGCCGTAAAAACGCAGCTTCATGGCGAAAACTCCTTCTCTTTGATAATACCGTCAGTATACCACACTTTTCCGCGCTGCACAACCGCAAAGCGGCACGACTGACCGATAACTGTTCACAGAAAATCTTTTTGCATTAGACAAAAGAGTGTGGTATACTCTACTGGTATAATTATGTACGATTATCTTTTTACTTAGAAAGGATACAGAATATATGGGACTGTTTACCAAGGTCTTCGGCACCTACAGCCAGCGGGAGCTGAAGAGCATCTACCCCATCGTGGACAAGATCACCGCCCTGGAGGACGAGTACAGGCAGCTGACCGACGCCGAGCTTCAGGCCAAGACCCCGGAGTTCAAGGAGCGTCTGGCCAACGGTGAGACGCTGGACGACATCCTGCCGGAGGCCTTTGCCGCCGTGCGGGAGGCCGCGGACCGCGTGCTGGGTATGCGCCCCTATCCCGTCCAGCTGGTGGGCGGCATCGTGCTGCACCAGGGCCGCATCGCCGAGATGAAGACCGGCGAGGGCAAAACGCTGGTGGCCACCCTGCCTGCCTATCTGAACGCGCTGACCGGTGAGGGCGTTCACATCGTCACCGTCAACGACTACCTGGCCAAGCGTGACTCCGAGTGGATGGGCAAGGTCCACCGCTTCATGGGCCTTACCGTGGGTCTGATCATCCACGACATGAAAAAGGAGGAACGCCAGAAGGCCTATCAGGCGGACATCACCTACGGTACCAATAACGAGATGGGCTTCGACTACCTGCGTGACAATATGGCCCTGTACGCCAACGAGCAGGTCCAGCGGGGCCACGCTTTCGCCATCGTGGACGAGGTGGACTCCATTCTGATCGATGAGGCCCGTACCCCCCTGATCATCTCCGGTATGGGCGAGAAGTCCACCCAGCTGTACGATATGGCCGAGATGTTCGCCGCCCGGCTGAAGAAATTTGTGGTGGTGGAGAGCGATGACAAAGAGGAGGAAGCCACCGACATCGACGCCGACTATGTGGTGGACGAGAAAGCCCGCAGCGTCACCCTCACTGCCCGGGGCGTGAAGAAGGCGGAGGAGTTCTTCCATCTGGACAACCTGTCCGACCCGGAAAACAGCACCATCGCCCACCACATCAACCAGGCCATCAAGGCCCACGGCATCATGAAGCGCGACGTGGACTATGTGGTCAAGGACGGCGAGGTGGTCATCGTAGACGAGTTCACCGGCCGCCTCATGTTCGGCCGCCGGTACTCCGAGGGTCTGCACCAGGCCATCGAGGCCAAGGAGCACCTGTCCGTCCAGCGCGAGAGCAAGACGCTTGCCACCATCACGTTCCAAAATTACTTCCGCCTCTACCGCAAGCTGTCCGGCATGACCGGTACGGCGCTGACGGAGGAGGAGGAATTCGCCACCATTTACGCGCTGGACATCATCGAGATCCCCACCAACCGCCCCATCGCCCGTATCGACAACGAGGACAGCGTGTACAAGACCGAGAACGGCAAGTACCGCGCCGTCATCCAGCAGGTAAAGGCGTGCCACGCCAAGGGCCAGCCGGTGCTGGTGGGCACCGTGTCCATCGAGAAGAACGAGCTGCTGGGCAAGATGCTGACCCGCGAGGGCATCAAGCATAACCTGCTGAACGCCAAAAACCATGAGCGCGAGGCTGAGATCGTGGCCCAGGCGGGCCAGTTCGGCGCCGTCACCGTGGCCACCAACATGGCCGGACGCGGTACCGATATCATGCTGGGCGGCAACGCCGAGTACATGGCCAAGAACGACCTCCGCAAGGCCGGCCTCACCGACGAGCTCATCGCCGAGGCCACCGGCTACGCCGAAACGGATAACCAGGAGATCCTGGACGCCCGGAAGCTGTTCGCCGAGAAGCTGGCCCAGCACAAGGCGGAGATCGCCGGCGAGGCCGACAAGGTCCGCGCCGCCGGCGGCCTGTTCATCGTCGGCACGGAGCGCCACGAGTCCCGCCGCATCGACAACCAGCTCCGCGGCCGTGCCGGCCGTCAGGGCGACCCCGGTGAGACCCGCTTCTACATCTCCCTGGAGGATGACCTCATGCGCCTGTTCGGCGGCGACCGCGTCACCGGCATGATGGAGCGCATGAACATCGACGAGGACACCCCCATCGAGAACAAGATGCTCTCCCGCGCCATCGAGCAGGCCCAGACCACGGTGGAAAGCCGCAACTTCCAGGCCCGTAAGTCCGTGCTGGAGTACGATGACGTGATGAACAAGCAGCGCGAGATCATCTACGGCCAGCGCAAGCAGGTGCTGGACGGCATGGACGTCAAGGGCATCATCATGGGCATGATGGAGAGCGCCATCGGCCACCAGGTCCGCAGCGCCTTCATGGGTCAGGAGCACCTGGACATGGTCCAGTGCAAAGAGCTTCTCCGCGGCGTGGAGGGCGTGTACTTCACCAAGTACACCGTGAAAATCGACGAGAGCCAGCTCCCCACCCTTACCGAGGACGATTTCATCGAAATGTTCACCAAGGCCGCCGCCGACTTCTATGAGAAAAAGGAGCAGGAGATCACACCGCCCGTCATGCGTGAGCTGGAGCGTGTGGTGCTGCTGCGGGTGGTGGACGAATACTGGATGGACCACATCGACGCCATGCAGGACCTGCGCCAGGGTATCCGTCTGCGGGCCTACGCCCAGACCAACCCGGTGGACGCCTACAAGAAGGAGTCCCTGGAGATGTTCGAGGAGATGATCGACGCCATGAAGGAGGAGACGGTGCGCCGTCTCTACTCCGTCCGCCTGCGCCAGAACGAGGAAGTCAAGCGCGAGCGCGTGGCCAGCGGCATGACCGAGAACGTGGGCGGCGACGGCACCGTGAAGAAGCGCCCCACCAAGGTGGTCAAGGTCGGCCGCAACGACCTGTGCCCCTGCGGCAGCGGGCTGAAATGGAAGAAATGCACCTGCAAGGAGTACCACTCCTGATTTCGGCCTATGCTTCTCCCCTGTACGCTGCCTACGGTCGCACGGCGCCAGCCAAATCAAAGATTTGGGCCGCCAAAGTGCCTGCGGCAGCGGGCTGAAATGGAAGAAGTGCACCTGCAAGGAGTACCACTCCTGAGTAACTTCAAACGACACCCGCTTCGCTGGGCTGTCGTTTGAGCGGGCTGCGGCCTGCTGCAGCGCACGACGTGCGCGTCAAAGTCGCGCACGCGCACGTTTGCAGGCCGAGAAGAATTTTCGGCGACGTACACGCCGCCGCCGAAAATGGATTTGATTTTATTTGCGTCTGCGGACGCAAACTCTGCGAGGCATTGTAAAATGACGGGCGGCGGCTGAAGCCGCCGCCCGTCTCATCTTATGCAGGGAGCGGCGTCCCCGACGCCCCGTTCCCCTCCGGAAGGAGACACTATGTTCCACATCCACACAAAAAACGACCTGGTCTATCTGACCTCCGACGTGCTGGAAAACAACGCCATCACCCACGGCTTTTCCACCCGTAAGGGCGGTGTCTCCCCCACCCCCTGGGACAGTCTGAACCTGGATGACCGCCGGGGCGATGACCTGGCCAATGTACAGGAGAACTTCCGCCGCCTGTGCACCGCGCTGGACACGGATGTGCAGCGGGCGGTGCTCAGCCGTCAGGTGCACCGCAGCGATGTGCGCCGCGTCACGGCGGTGGACTGCGGCAAGGGCCTGTGGCAGCCGCAGGACTACGACAGCGCCGACGCCCTGGTGACGGACGTGCCGGGCATCCCCCTGATCGTGTTCTCCGCCGACTGCAACGTACTGCTGCTCCACGACCCGGTGCGCCGGGTCATCGGCGCAGCTCACGCCGGCTGGCGGGGCACCGCCGCCGGCATCGCCGCGGAGACAGTACGCGTCATGGCCGAGGATTACGGCTGCGACCCGGCGGACCTCCGCGCCGCCATCGGGCCGGCCATCGGGCCGTGCTGCTTCGAGACGGACGGCGACGTACCGGAGGCCCTGCGGGCCGCACTGGGTGTGGCGGTGGAGCCGTTCATGGCATGGAACGGCAGCAAGTGGCACATCGACCTGAAAGCCGTCAACGCCCTGTGGCTGCAAAAGGCCGGGGTGACACACATCGACATCTGCGATCACTGCACCGCCTGCCGCCCGGACCTGTACTGGAGCCACCGGAAGATGGGCCTGCGCCGGGGCGAGCAGGCCGCGCTGATCGCTCTGCGGGAGGATACGCTATGAAACGTGCACTGCTGTGCCTGCTGCTGGCGCTGACCATGCTGCTGGCCGCCGGCTGCGCCGACTGGGAGGTCACCGAGGATCCCTTGGGGGAGCTGTCCGACTTCTATCAGAATGAAAACGAAGAACCGGAGCCGGAGCCGCTGACCGCCTTTACCCTGCCCTATATCGCCGGCGGCACCCTCGACCCCGTCCGCACCACGGACACTATGCAGCAGACCGTAGAGTCCCTCATGTACCAGGGGCTGTTCGCCCTGGACGAGCAGTTCCGGCCCCAGGCCGTCCTGGCGGACAGCTGGACGTATGATTCCGCCCAGCGCACCTGGACCATCCGCATCAAGGCCGATGCGGCCTTCTCTGACGGCTCCGCCGTCACGGCGGCGGACGTGGCCGCCACGCTGGAGCGCGCCCGCACCTCTGAGCGCTATGCCGCCCGGCTGCGGGACGTGACCTCCGTGTACGTCCGGGAGGACGCGGTGGTCGTCGCCCTGTCCGCCCCTCTGGCCACACTGCCCAGCCGCCTGGACATCCCCATCATCAAAGCAGGCACCGAGAACCGCACCGCCCCCACGGGCAGCGGCCCCTATCTGTTTGCCAAGGATGACACGGGCGCCTACCTGACGGCCAACAGCCGCTGGTGGCAGGGCAGCAGCGTTCTGCCGCTGTCCACCATCCGCCTGCAGCACTGCAAGGACAAGGACTCCGCCCTGTACGCCTTCACTTCCCGTGAGGTGCAGCTGCTGACGCTGGATCTCACCGGCAGCAACAGCACCGGTGTCTCCGGTGCCGGCGACTACGCTGAAGCGGCCACCCCCGTTATGCAGTTCCTGGGCATGAACACCCGGCGGGAGGCTCTGTCCGACCCGGCCCTGCGCCGGGCCCTCAGCGCCGGCATCGACCGCGAAACGCTGGTTTCCTCCTGCCTGCTGGGGCAGGGCACGGCGGCCCAGCTGCCTGCCTCCCCCGCCTACGCAGGCTACGATACCGCGCTGGAAACGCCTTACGACACCGCGGCCTACAACCGCCTGCTGAACGCCGCCCTTGGCGAACAGACGGAGGATGAGACACCCCTGACGCTGACGCTTCTGGTCAACGAGGAGAGCAGCTTCAAGGTCTCCGCCGCCCAGGAGATCGCCATGTACCTCAATACCGCACGCCTGACCGTCACCGTGGAGGCTGTTCCCTGGGACACGTTCCTCACCCGGCTGGAAAGCGGTGACTTTGATCTCTATTACGGTGAATGCCGCCTGACCGCCGACTGGGACCTGACGGCCCTGTTGTCCACCGAGGGCAGCCTCAACTACGGCGGCTGGTCCGATGAGACTACCGACCGGCTGCTGCAGGCCTATCGATCCAATGGCGCTGACGCGAACCTGGTGGCCCTGTGGCAGCAGCTGCTGGACACCGCCCCCTTCGCCCCCATCTGCTTTAAGTCCGTATCCGTTGTCACCACCGAGGGCGTGGTGCAGGGCCTGTCCCCCACGGAGACAGCCCCCCTCTCCCCCCTGGGCAACTGGTCCGTCCGGCTGGACGCATAAAAGGAGCGTATGCCATGTCACAAGTCACCAAGCGGGCGCTGGAGGCGTCGCTGAAAAAGCTGCTGCTGGAAAAGCCCCTGCATAAGATCACCGTCAGCGACATCACCGACGACTGCGGTATCAACCGCATGACGTTTTACTATCACTTCAAGGACATCTATGATCTGGTGGAGTGGAGCTGTCAGGAGGACGCCAGCCGCGCTCTGGCGGGCAAAAAGACCTACGAGACGTGGCAGCAGGGCCTTTTGCAGATCTTCGAGGCCGTGCAGGAGAATAAGCCCTTTATCCTCAACGTCTATCGCTCCGTCAGCCGGGAGCAGGTGGAGAACTATCTCTACAAGCTGACCTACGACCTGCTGGAGGGCGTGGTGGAGGAGCAGGCCCGGGGAATGTCCGTCCGGCCGGAGGATAAGGCCTTCATCGCCACGCTGTACAAGTATATGTTCGTAGGCCTGATGCTGGACTGGATCAGATCCGACATGAAGGGCGATCCCCATCTGATTGTGGAACGGCTGGACCAGGTCATCCACGGCAGCGTCGACGCCGCGCTGGCGCGTCTGCGTACCGACAAGCCCTTATCAAACGAGGCCAAATGATAAAAAACTGAACATCTGCCGCCCCGGTGATAAAAAATTTATCACCGGGGTTTTTCTGCTTATTGAACAAATATTCATTCAGATGTATGCTTTCATCATCAAAGGAAAACATACAGTGGATACTTGAAAGGAGTTTATTTATGTATTATTCCAGCGGTAACTATGAAGCCTTTGCCCGTCCCAAAAAGCCCGAGGGCGTGGACAACAAATCCGCCTATATCGTGGGCAGCGGTCTGGCTGCCCTGACCGCCGCCTGCTATCTGGTCCGCGACGGCCAGATGAAGGGCGAGCACATCCACATTCTGGAAAAGGGCAGCCTGCCCGGCGGCGCCTGCGACGGCTATAAGTTCGAGAACCTGGGCTACGTCATGCGCGGCGGCCGCGAGATGGACAACCATTTCGAGGTCATGTGGGACCTGTTCCGTTCCATCCCCTCCATCGAGACGGAGGGCGTCAGCGTTCTGGACGAGTACTACTGGCTCAACAAGGAGGACCCCAACTACTCCCTGTGCCGCGCCACCGTTGACCGTGGTCAGGACGCCCATACCGACGGCAAGTTCGACATCTCCGACAAGGGCGCCATGGAGATCATGAAGCTGTTCTTCACCCCCAACGAGGATCTGCAGGACAAGAAGATCACCGATTTCTTCGATGACGAGGTGCTGAACTCCAACTTCTGGCTGTACTGGCGCACCATGTTCGCCTTTGAGAACTGGCACAGCGCGCTGGAGATGAAGCTGTATATCCAGCGCTATATCCACCACATCGGCGGCCTGCCCGACTTCACCGCCCTGCGCTTCACCAAGTACAACCAGTATGAGTCCATGATCCTGCCCATGGTGAAGTATCTGGAGAGCCACAACGTCCGGTTCCATTACGGCGTGCAGGTCACCAACGTGGAGTTCGACTGCTCCGATCCCGCCCACAAGCTGGCCAAGCGCATCGATGTCATCGAGAACAACGAGCCCGGCGCCATCGACCTGACGGAGAACGATCTGGTGTTCATCACCAACGGCGGCTGCGTGGAGAACTCCTCCATGGGCAGTCAGGATAAGCCCGCCGCCTACAACACCGAGCTGAAGCCCGGCGGCGGCTGGGATATGTGGCGCAAGATCGCCGCGCAGGACCCTGCCTTTGGCCATCCCGACAAGTTCTGCCATGACCCCGAGCAGACCAACTGGATGAGCGCCACCGTGGAGACTTTGGACCAGAAGATCATCCCCTATATCAAGAACATCTGCAAGCGCGACCCCTTCACCGGCCATGTGGTCACCGGCGGCATCGTCACCGTCAAGGACTCCTCCTGGCTGATGAGCTGGACCATCAACCGCCAGCCCCAGTTCCGCGACCAGCCCAAGGACCACTGCCTGGTGTGGGTCTATTCCCTGTTCACCGACAAGCCCGGCGACTATGTGAAAAAGCCCATGCGGGCGTGCACCGGCAAGGAGATCTGCATGGAGTGGCTGTACCACATCGGCGTGCCCGAGGATCAGATCGAGGATCTGGCGTCCAACAGCGCCAACACCGTACCCGTGATGATGCCCTATATCGATGCGTTCTTCATGCCCCGCGCCTACGGCGACCGGCCCAATGTGGTGCCCGACGGCAGCGTGAACTTCGCCTTCCTCGGTCAGTTTGCCGAGACGCCCCGCGACACCATCTTCACCACCGAGTATTCCATGCGGACCGGCATGGAGGCCGTCTACACCCTGCTGAACGTGGACCGCGGCGTGCCCGAGGTCTGGGGCAGCGTCTATGACGTCCGCGACCTGCTGAACGCCACCGTAAAGCTGCGGGACGGCAAGAAGGCCACCGACATGGAGCTGGGCCTGATGGAAAAGCTGGCCGTCAAGAAAGCCCTCAGTAAGATCGAAAACACCGATATCGAAAAGCTCCTGAAGGAATACCACGTCATCTGACAGCCCCCAGCATCACCCCCAAAAAAGGAAGACCGGCTCTCGCCGGTCTTTCTTTTTTATTCTCATGCGTCGGCGGGGTAGGACCGCCGCGGGAGAAACTCAGTTCTCGCGCTTTTTAGCGGTCCACGCCATACCGGTCACGGACAGCACCGCCGTCACGGCGTACACGCCGATACCCGCGTCAAACGTCTTGGGAGAACCCTTGGTGGTATCGGTAGTAGTGGTGGAGGGAGAATAATAGTAGTAGTTGTTGGACGGCTTCTGCTCCTCCGGTACGGTGTACTCGCCGGACGACACCTTTTCCCCGTTGACCGTCACATCACCCACACCATCGGCAACGGTGATCTTGACATTCGCGTTAATGCCGGTGATCTCGCCGCCCTTGGTTACAGTCACCTTCTTGCCACTGTTGGCCGCGGACGCGATCGCCGCGCTGCCCACTGCATACATGGTATTCTGGCCATCCACCACGGTAGCACATGGGCCGTTGACGGCATCGCCCATCAACTTCGTTACCATTTCCTCAGAGGTAAAGATACCACCTGTAACTGTAAGCTGATTTTCGTTGTGGGGGCAGAAGCGAGCGGCACTCACCTGTGCAAATTCACCGTTGGAGATCGTGACTGCACTGGTATCCCCTTGAATATCGATCACTTCATTCGTAGTCGTGTTAAAGGTGAACTTGCCACCCTTGATTTCCACCTTGCCGCCGTCTTTTGCATGTACTTCACCACCGAAAATACCACCGGCTATCGTCAGCTTCCCTCCCTCAGTGGTCACATCCGTTTCAAGTTCACCGCCGTTGATCGTAGTTTCGCCGTCCTCCGTTGTTCTGACGCCGCGTTCGAAGGTTCCGCTATTGATGACCAACTTATTGTGGTTTATGAAATTCTTGTTGGCATCAAACGTCCCGCCGTTCACGGTCAGGCTGCCCTTGTTCTCGATGCTGCCGGTGTAGCTGCCGCTGGAGATCTTCAGCACCGCGTACGGATGCACCGTCAGGTTAAGCGCACAGTTCCCATCAAGCGTTGCCTCACTTTCGGAAATACTGCGGCTCTTGGTCGCAGCGATCTCACCGCTGTTGGTATTTGGTGCACTGGACACGTTGCTAAATTCGTTATAGGAAATTGCCGAACACAAACTGCCCTCGATCTTCCCTTCGTTGCGGCAATCCTTGATCGTAAGTTCATTGCCCTTGGAGTTCACCGCCACAATACCTGCTGCGGCATTACTATCACTTGTCGATTTCACGGCACCGGTATTCACACAGCTCTCCACAACACCAGTTCCATCGTCACTGACGTTGTACACAATTCCGCTCGCCCCTTTTCCGCTGATGCTGCCGCTGTTGGTACAATTCTTTACAATGAAATTCGCACTCTCTGCGTAAGTCACGATACCCGCAGCCCCATTAGGAGCCTCATCACCGATACTTCCCTCATTTTTGCAGCCGATAACCTCAACGCCGTTGCCTTCGATCTTGACAACAACACCTGCCGCCTTGCTGCTGCCGGTCACGCTCGCCTTATTGGTACAGTTGATGATCTTGCTTCCTGCTCCGGCTTGGCCCACAACGCCCGCAACACTTGCACCGCTGACCGTACCCGCAACAGTAACATTCTGCACCGTTGCGCCCTCGATTGCCTCGAACAGCGCGCCATAATCTGTGCAATTTGTGATTTTCAATGTTATCGTCTTGTTCTGACCGTCAAATGTTCCCTTGAACTTTATACCACCAGTTTTCCTTTCGCCGATAGGTGTCCACTCCTGTGTGCTGATATCAATATCATTGTCCAGCACCACTTTTTCGCCTTCGAACGTCTTACTGTCGTCATTCACCATTTTGGCAAAGGCAAGCAGCTCCTCACCGCTTTTGATATGGTACACCCCATCTGTCTCTGTCGTCAGTCCCGCCGCCCAGCTGACGCTGCACAGCCCCAGCGCCATGACCAGCGCCAGAATGGTTGCCAACAATTTCTTCATGTCTCAAACCCCATTTGTTTTAGATTTCCGCAGG
>ERZ1026956.1033-NODE-1033-length-14548-cov-5.593942_pt1 | contig 14548 bp, 9 predicted proteins | sample MGYA00519301_ERZ1026956 | MGnify/ENA primary metagenome ERZ1026956 (study PRJEB26926, sample SAMN06164521) | human gut metagenome | biome: ENVO:00009003; feature: ENVO:2100002; material: ENVO:00002003 | host: Homo sapiens | place: USA | collected 2012 ...
CCTGCTACCATGGAATCTCCGGCTCCTACAGAATTAACAACTTTTCCTTTTGGAACGCCCATTCTGTATGTCTCTCCGGTCTCTGTGAGCAGCATAGATCCGTCTCCTGCCATGGAGATCGCTACGTTTCTTGCTCCAAGTGTCTGTAATCTCTTTGCATATTCTTCAATCTCCTCATCGGAATGAAGTGTTACGCCAAACATTTCTCCAAGCTCGAAGTTATTCGGCTTGATAAGAAACGGATGATACTTGAGAACATTTAACAGGAGATCTTTCGTAGCATCGACTACGATATCAACCTTCTTGCCTGCAAGTCTTGCCATGATCTTCTCGTACACATCAGATGGTAAAGATGGTGGGATCGCTCCTGCCAGAACCAGACAGTCACCGTCTGTTAAACCATCTAATTTCTTATAAAGTTCTTCCAGTTCTGCATCGCTGATATTGGGGCCTTTTCCATTGATCTCTGTTTCTTCTCCGGCTTTCAGCTTAACATTGATTCTGCTAACGCCATCTGAAACCGTGATGAAATCAGCTTTTACACCAAGGGCAGCGACTCCTTCTTCAATCGCTTTTCCGGTAAAGCCTGCAACAAATCCAAGTGCTACAGAATCTACGCCCAGATTCTTAAGGACTGTCGAAACATTGATTCCCTTTCCACCGTAGAACAGGGCTTCTTCTCTGCTTCTGTTTACCGAACCGATTTCCAGTTTTTCCATTCTGACAACATAATCGATTGCCGGATTGAAAGTTACTGTGTAGATCATTCCTTCATTACCTCCTTTATGACTGTTGCATCTGCATACTTATCATTTACAAGTCGGTCGGTGATAATACACGCCTTCTTGATTCCTGCAAATGTAACCGCTGTAACCTTGTCAAACTTCGTGTGATCGGCAAGGACAACACTCGCATAAGATCGGTTGACCGCTTCCATCTTTACAAGTGCTTCTTCTACATCAACTGTCGTGAAACCGTAATCTGTATGTACACCGTTGGTTCCAAGGAAGCATTTTGAGAAATTGAACATCTTCATATTATTTACAGCATCTGCACCTACCGTAGATTCTGTGACCGGCTTTCCGAGTCCTCCGATCATGTATGCCCGAAGTCCTTTGTTCATCAGCCGTTTGATATGTGCAATTCCGTTTGTGACAAATGTCGCTCTGGTTGATTCCAGATACTCGATCATCCATCCGGTACTTGTTCCTGCATCTATGAAAATAAAATCGTCATCATTGATCATATTCACCGCATACCGCGCAATTGCTTTCTTTTCTTCCACACAGAGCTGCTCTTTTACACTGACCGCAATCTCATCTGCAATAAACTGGTGTGCAACTGCTGTAGCTCCTCCGTGTACTTTATTCAGTTTTCCCATTTCATCGAGAGCGATAAGATCCCGCCGTATGGTTGATTCTGATGCTCCTGTGCACTCTGTCATTTCTGCAACTGTGATCGTTCCTTTGTTCTTCAGAGCTTCTAGTATCTTGTTATATCTTTCTTCCGTAAGCATATATAGGTCTCCTTATTATCAAATCATTTTATTATTTGCAATTCAATTCATATATATGCATTATAACCGTTTTTTCGTTCAAAATCAATCATATTCGTTCAACTTAGGTTTATATTAACACACATTTCGTTCAAAATCAATCATTAATTTGCATTTTTTTGAAGTTTTTTGAACAAATATGAAAGAAACGGAATTAAAGAAAGCAGGCAGTCTCGTTATAAGACTTCCTGCTGATTGATATATGACATCAGCCAAAGGGTCATAGCTGCGTCTCTTCCAAAAAGGATCTCATTATAGAGTTCTTTTTTGCATACGAAATTCTAAAATATAAAATGGGACGTCACCATATATTTCCGGTTGTTCCTGTCTAAAATTACATATATAATATAAATATCTGCATTAGCTGATATGGGGGGACTTATTAAGTTAACAGATCAAATATTTTCATTACATAATTCGGAGGTAATTTCTATGAAACATTCCAATTCTTTCTGGAAACGTACAATCATCGGATGCAGCCTGCTCGGTATGGTTATCGTAACTGCATTGCCAGCACAGGCAGCAGTTCAGGCAGCAACTTTAAATGAGCGCACAGTTTCCGCTGTCAGTACATACACAGGCACCAATGCTGCCCTTGCCACAAGTAAGACCGCAGCTATAAACACTGCCACTTCTACTACAAATACAACCACAAATGATGCCACCCTTACCGCAAACAAGACCACGGCCAAGAAAGCCGCGCTGAATAAAACATCTTTAAAGCTGAAGAAGGGCAAAACTTACCAGTTAAATATAGTGCGTCTGTTACAAATCTGGCTTCCCAAGCAGTAGCCATCCGAAGCGGCTATATGCCACTCTGGACAGATTCATTTGGAACACGCTAATCAGCGCACTATAAGTATAAAAAATAACCTCCCAGCCTTGAAGTGAACCCCTTTTATTAGACAAAAAAGGTCTAATAAAAGGGGTTATTTTTAACTCATCATATCAAGGCTAACCGTCTATCGGTAGCACTTTTTATTTATGAACGATAATCACCGTTGATCTTAACGTAATCATAAGTCAGGTCACAGCCCCACGCCTTGGCGGATGCTTCGCCCTGATTCAGATTGACGTTGATATAGATATCATCCTCAGATAATACCTCAGAGGCTTTTTCCTCAGAAAATGGAATACCGGAACCGTTTCTGCATACCTCTACGATACCCTTCTCAGATTCAAGATCTACATCTACTTTATCGATATCGAAATCCGCTTCTGCATATCCGATCGCACAGAGAATACGTCCCCAGTTTGCGTCTTCACCAAACATCGCACATTTGGTCAGTGGGGAACGGATAATACTCTTTGCAACGATGATCGCTGTATCCTGATCCGGCGCTCCAGATACTGTACATTCCAGCATCTTGCTTGCGCCCTCTCCATCACTTGCGAGCATCATCGTCATACACTCCATAACGATGTACAGTGCTTTCTTGAAAATTGCATAGTCGTCATTTTCTGTTACAATCTCTTCATTTCCTGCAAGTCCATTTGCCATAACACTTAAAGTATCATTTGTCGATGTATCACCATCTATGGACAGACAGTTATACGTTACCTTTACGATCTCACTCAGAGCCTTCTGGATCATATCGGCTGAGATTGCAACATCCGTTGTGATAAAGTTCAGCGTGGTTGCCATATTCGGATGGATCATACCACTTCCCTTTGCCATTCCACCCAGACGGCAGGTCTTGCCACCAAGTGTGAATTCTACTGCAACCTGCTTATCAACTGTATCTGTCGTCATGATTGCATTTGCTGCCTTATCATTGCCATCGGCACTTAAACCGTCAGCAAGCTCCTTCATATGCTCTTCAAATGGTTCGATCGGAATGATCTGACCAATCACACCGGTCGATGCATTGATGATCATATCTGCATCGATTCCCAGTGCATCTGCTGCCAGCTCACAGATCCGTTCTGCCTTTTCCACGCCGTCTGCATTACAGGTATTTGCATTCTTTGAATTAACGACAACCGCCATGGCTTTGCCGTCTGTTGTCTTCAAGTGTTCCTTAGTTACAAGGATCGGTGCACCTTTTACCTTGTTCTGTGTATATACAGCTGCTGCATTACATACTGTACTGCTGTAAACCATACCCAGATCGTTCTTATTCTTATCGGAATTCAGTCCGCAGTTTATACCATTTGCCACAAATCCCTTTGCCGCACAGACACCACCGTCTACATATGTGTATCCTTCGTATGTTTTCTTCTTCATAATTATCCGTAGCCAAATCCTGTCAACTTCCACGTTTCATTCCGCTGCTGCCGATCAGCGATTCGCCACTGCCTCCTTTTTAAGATATATAAAACTCTGCCTGTATTTCTATTATCTTACTTGCCGATCGCTGTCAGGAACTTGTCCAGTCTTCCGATCGTACGATCCTTGCCGATTACGTTCATGATCGTAGCAAGATCCGGTGAATTCTTCTTACCGGTTACTGCCACACGAACGATCGTGCAGACATCTGTGATCGATCCCTTATAAGCATCCGGATTCTTCTTATATTCCTTGACATTCGGGCAATAGCCAAGCTTATCACCCATTACCTTCATCTCGGCAAACCAGTTCTCTGCATCTAAGAACAGATCCTTCTTATATTCATTGATGATCTCTGCCATCTGATCTGCATTATACTTCTCGTCGATCTCGTAGGAAAGCTTCAGTTCATCCTCCGGCACATAGAGATAGCCGAACATCTCTGCCAGATCCGACCACTTACCAACATCCTTACGGACTTTATTTCCTGACATCTTCCAAAGGCTGATCGTCTTTAAGAAGCTCTCTTTATCATTTGTGCCAAATTCATACAGCTTCTCATCAAATTCTTTTGCCCATGCCATGATCTTCTCATAGCACTTTCCTTCTGAAAATGTGGAGATCATCTCTTTGCTGACATCATTTAACTTCACCATGTCAAATAATGCACCGGATGCCGGCATCTTCGCAAGTGACAATGTGAAATCATCGATCGTCTTATCAGGATTTGCTGCATGCCATTCCTCATAATTGGAATTGGCGATCGTCATCAGATATTCCAGTACACTCTCGGATGGATAGCCCTGCTCCTGATAGAAGCCAACGGCTGCCTCCGGGTCTTTTCTCTTACTAAGCTTTCTCTTATGCTGATGTTCATTTCCATCCTCATCAACGGATATTTCCATCTTCATAATTGGTGAAATATGTGCATACTCAGGAAGTTCAAATCCGCACAGTTCAAATAACTGCTTATGAAGCGGATAGGATGCAAGCCATTCATCACCACGGATGACCATATTTGTTCTCATAAAATGATCGTCTACTGCATGTGCAAAATGATAGGTTGGGATTCCGTCAGATTTTAACAGTACAACATCCATCATGTTCTCAGGCATCTCGATCTTACCACGGATCGGGTCACTGTAAACAACCGTCTTGCCTGCCTCGCCCGGGCTCTTAAGTCTGACAACATAAGGCTCTCCGGCTGCCAATTTCTCCTCGATCTGCTCGTATGTCAGATTTCTTCCAACTGCATACTCTCCATAATATCCGATATCTACCTTTGCAGCCTCCTGCTTTGCTCTTATCGCATCCAGTTCTTCCGCAGTTGTAAAATCAGGATATGCATATCCCTCCTGCATCAGCTTCTTAACGCAGATCTGATAGATCTCTTTTCTCTCGCTCTGCTTATATGGTGCATATGTGACAGGGCTGCCTTCAAATGGTCCCTCATCAAATCCAAGATCAAACTTGTTTAAGGAATTGATGATCTCCTCCACGCCATTTTCAAGCTCTCTCTTTCTGTCTGTATCTTCTATTCTAAGATAAAACACACCACCGCTCTGCTTTGCAAGTTTTCTTGATATCATAGCAGCATATAAACCACCGATATGCATATATCCGGTTGGGCTTGGCGCAAATCTCGTTACCTTCGCACCCTCCGGCAAGTCTCTCTTTGGAAATCTTGCTTCGAGATCGTCTACCGTTCCTGTTATATCCGGGAATATTAATTCTGCTAATTTGTTATAATCCATCTTATCTGCCACCTCTTATATCAAATCTATTTTTCGTTTCTTACCGCCTGACAGCACCTAATCGACTGTCAAAACACATATAGTAAAAAATACCACAAACCCCACATTTTGTACAGTTGTTTATTTCCTGTACACCACCGTACACCGTACGCCGTACAGTATGGGTTGACGGATATCTCCGATACGCTTCGTTTTCTATTCGGTTCACGCGCCCATTTGCCTGCAGTCGCCCAAACTCGCCTTTCAGGCTCAAACAATGGGCTTAATGCAGGCAGCTAGCGCAAACCTCATTACGAAAGCCTCGCTATGATCGTTGATATCCGTCAACCCATACTGTCGGCTGGTACCGACTTGGGAAATTAACTTGCGAAAAATTTCTGGTGTGCTTCCTTATACCGGCATTGGCTGGCAATGCTTTTTCTGAACGGAGTACGTCTTGAAGATACTGCTCGAAGTTCGCAGAACTTATATTATATCTACAGTCTCCAAAGCGCAAATAAAATGGAAGACAGTTTTACATATGATTCGCAAGTCTTGACATCCAACTTGTTACATATAGTAAATACTGTCTTCCATTTTTATTTCATATATTATTATCTGCCAAGCTGAACAATATCTGTAATACAGCACAAGCTACTACTCACAGTTGCTTACTCGCGATAAAGTAAGTAGCTGTACATGTCAGCGTATTCGTGTTTGCCCTGTTTGATGAAATCAATGGCATCTCTTGGATGCTGGTTCAGCATACCGGTCAGCATGTAAGGTACATCATAGCCCCATACAGCATCACCCTTTTCCTTTAACGGAACCATGTAACGCTCAATAAACTTCAGGATATGGTACAGATTGTACTTTGGATTACGAAGGAAGCCAAGCAGCAATTCCATCGCGCAATTTCCTGCACCTCGTCCCATAGAGCTTACCGTTCCATCTAACATGCTTGCTCCATGTCTCATTGCTTCAACAGTATTTGCATATGCCATCTTCATGTTGTCATGTGCATGAATACCAATCTTCTTACCGTATTTCTCTCCAACTGCCACATATTTCTGTGTCAGTCTCTGGATCTGCTCCGGGTATAAAGAGCCGTAGCTGTCTACAATGTAGATTCCATCTACATTTGATTTGCCTAACATCTCAAGGGCGATATCGATCTCTGACTCCTGATCCTTTGAGATCGCCATAATGTTACAGGTCGTCTCATATCCCTTTGCATGTGCATCCTCTATCATCTCGATCGCAGCAGGCATGGTGTTGATGTATGTAGCCACACGTATCATGTCAATAACACTGTCTGCTCTGTCAATAATATCTGTCTTGTAATCGCATCTTCCGACATCCGCCATAACAGATATCTTCATCTCTGTATTATTCTCTCCGACTATACTGCGAATGGCTTCTTCGTCACAGAACTTCCACTTTCCGAACTTTTCTACATCGAACATCTCCTTGGAAGCCTTGTAGCCGAATTCCATATAATCAACACCAGACTTCAAATTTGCTTCATAAAGTGCTTTTACAAATTCATCTGTAAAATAAAAATCGTTGACAAGTCCTCCATCTCGAATTGTAGCATCAAGCACCTGAATATCAGGTCTGTACGTGATCATATCTCCGCCTATCATCGCTGTTTCCTCCTAAATCTTTTTTATCACCTGATGAGTCGATCAAACTCCCAGGGTTATCCAACGCTCTTTCTATTTATTTTCTCACTTTAACGCGTTGGCGTGAGTATAGTATAACAGCTTTTTGAAATAATGCAAGCACTTTTTTACTTCAACGCAATAAACTTTTTCACTTTAAAGCTCCGCGATGACTGTCCTATCATAGAAAAAGCTCCCGGACATCCCACCCCTGCTGCATACTGCCTATACGAAATAACATTGCGAGAATTTTGTTGTTCACTGCACATTGTCAGTAAATGCGGGCGCAGGTTCTCACCGAAGGTGAGTTTGCGCAGGAGCATTTACGAATCAGACATGTGCAATGAGCAGAAATCGCAGCAAGTTATTTCGTATAGGCAGTATGCAGCAGGGATGGAGTGCCCGGGAGCTTTTAATAATAATATATCATTACGCCCGCTTCAGACTTCCAACCCGGAGTTCGAATTCATCCAGTGCTTCCTGATCCGGATTCTCACATTTCAGATGAACCAGATTGATCAGTCTGGTATGTGGTTCATATTCGTATTTATTGTCAATATCCGCCGGATCAAGTCCCAGTCTGAGCCACAGATGATTCATATGCGCTTTCGTCACAGAATTCTCATACAGCACCTTGATCGGTGTCTGCAGACTGTAGCTGTACTCTGTCTTCGCATCCAGATAAACAGGCATACTGCACACGATATTTCGTGAGCTGTTGCCGATCAGAATATTATAGACGCCTTCCTCTGCTACCCACTGATGCAGGTCACTGTCAAAGGATGCAAAATCCTCCTTCGTCAATGTGAATGTCACCTTTTCACGCTCACCATATGCCAGCCGGATCTTCTTAAAAGCTTTCAGTTCCTTTACAGGCTTTGATATCGTCGCATACGGATCACTGATATAAAGCTGAACGACTTCCATACCCTCTGAAAACTCTTCCGGTCCCTGATTGATCACATCCACAGCGATCCGGAGAGAATCCGTCAGCACCGGCATCTTCTTATTATCCACTTTGCCATCCGGATAAACCAGTTCCACCGGAACAGAATCCGCAATCGCACGCTCATTGCTGATCTCAAAATGACTGTAGGATAATCCATGTCCAAATGGATACAACGGCTCTACCATCTTCTTATCATAATATCTGTATCCAACGTAAATCCCTTCTCCATAATTGACCTGATATCCATCCCCGGGGAAATTCAGATACGTCGGTGTATCCTTATGCTTCTTCGGGAAGGTCAGCGGCAGCTTTCCGGATGGATTAACACGTCCGGTTAAAATATCTGCCATCGCATGTCCGCCCTCCATTCCCGGAAGGAACATACAGAAAATACCATCCAGCTCATGCTCCCAGAGTGCCAGATCAACCGGGCCGCTTACATTTAAGATCAATCCTAATTTGACCATAGGATTTTCCCGTTTCAGATCTAACATCTGATTCAAAATCTGTGCATCCTCCGCGGACAGCTTCATATTCTTCCGGTCATTTCCTTCCATGCCCGGTATTCTGGCAACGCAGATATAGGTGGAAATGCCTGCACGCTTCCCTGCTGCCGGTATTCCGATACTCACCTCGACACCATTCTGGATCAGCCCCTCGTAGATGCTGCTGTCCTTATCTGTCGTAATACCTGCACTTCCGGTACCACAGTCATATAAACGGATAGCTCCGCTTCCGCACAGAACAACCCCAGACATTACCTCCTCGTCTGATACAGTTTCAAATACAGAATCATTGCCCGCCTTTCCTTTCGACCGGATTGGGAAGATTTCATTTTCATTTTTCAATAATACAATTCCCTCACAGGCTGCCTTATATGCTGCCTGCTTCGACATATCCATAATATACTGTGCTGACATATCATAGCATTCCGGTGAACCATAGGTGTCCATCAGCTCCAGCACTCTCGCCACATTCCGGTCAAGCTCCTCCTCTGTCAGCTCCCCGGCTTCCACTGCCTGAACAACCTTCTCCGGATCTGCTGTGATTCCCGGCATATTCAGATCATTGCCTGCCTTTAACGCTGCGATCGGATCATATACTGCCCCCCAGTCTGATACGACCATACCTTCAAAGCCCCAGTATTTACGCAGAATACCGTCTAACAGCCATTCATTTGCCGTACAGGCTGTTCCATTGATCTTATTATAGGCTGCCATAACTGTCGCAGGCTGCGCCTGCTCTACACAGGCACGGAAACCAGGAAAATAAATCTCCTGCAATGCCCGTTCTGATATCGTTTCATTAATTCCCTGACGGTTCTTCTCCTGATTATTGGCAGCAAAATGCTTGATATTTGCTGCAACACCTTCCTCCTGCACACCCTTTACATATTCCGGGGCAAGTTTTGCTACCAGACACGGATCCTCAGAAAATCCCTCAAACAGTCTTCCGCCCAGTGGATCTCTGTGGATATTGATATTCGGTGTTCCAAGAAGCATACTCACGCCATACGCTCTTGCTTCTCTTCCAAGTGCATGTCCTGTCTGATTGACAACATCGGGATTAAAGGTTGCTCCCAGCATCATGCCACACGGAAAGCATGCCGGGGACATAATATCAGCCGCCGCATCGCCTGCCATTTCAACAAATGCAAGCGTCGTATCATTATTGGTTGTATGCTTTATAAATTGTTCCTTCAGATATTCCCGGACTTTTTTCCAGACCTTTGTCTCCTTTTCTGTCAGCTTGTCCGGACGGAAATAATCAAATATAACATTTCTTTCTTCTGTTGCACTAAAATTCTTCATCAGCCATGCTTCTTCCTCATCGCGTGGATTTGTACGCCAGGAAAGGATCAGATCTGCGATCAACTGTTCATAATTGATCCCGGTTCCGCCATCCAGCATACGGATCGCAGGCACCCCATATCTGGAAGCATCTGCTGTGCAGAAATTACTTGCACCGCATACCATGTCAGCCTTTTCTTCTATTGTCATTTGTTCCAGTATTTTCTTGATCTTATCTGTCATATTTTTATCTCCTGCTATTTGCAGCTATTTTCTATTCATCTGAAAACAGCTTACAAATTCTATCTACTAAATTCTGATTTTATAGAAGCACCCGCTTTACTGCGGTTTCCCAGCCGGAAAGCAGCATCCTCCGCATCTCTTCATCAATCTGCGGCTCAAATATCCGCTCCACCTGCCAGTTCTGCTTTATCTCTTCTATACTGTCATAATATCCAACAGCCAGTCCTGCCAGATATGCCGCACCAAGTGCTGTCGTTTCTGTTACGACCGGACGCACAATTTCCCCTGCTAACAGGTCAGCCTGAAACTGCATCAGGAAATTATTTGCACTCGCACCGCCATCTACACGCAGCCGTTTCAGCTCCATGCCGGAATCATTCTCCATTGCCTTTAACACATCATAGGTTTCATATGCCAGTGATTCCACGGTCGCCCGGACAATATGTTCCCTTGTGGTGCCTCTGGTCAGTCCCAGGATCGCACCTCTGGCATATGCATCCCAATATGGTGCGCCAAGTCCTGTAAATGCCGGAACCACATAGACACCATTGCTGTCCTTAACGGATAATGCTATTCTCTCTGTATCACCGGCTTTCTCGATCAGCTTCATTTCATCGCGCAGCCATTTGATCGCCGCTCCTGCGACAAATACGCTGCCTTCCAGTGCATACTGTACCTTGCCGTTCAGCCCAATCGCTATCGTAGTAAGCAGTCCATGTTCGGAATAAACAGCCCTGTCTCCCGTATTCATCAACAGGAAACAGCCGGTACCATATGTGTTCTTCGTATCTCCCGGTTCAAAGCAGCACTGTCCAAATAAAGCTGCCTGCTGATCTCCGGCAACACCTGCAACCGGTATCGAACCGCCAAATAACCGTTCATCCGTGTATCCATAGATCTCACTGGAATTATGCACCTCCGGCAGCATACTTTCCGGTATCCGGAATTTCTCCAGCAATTCCTTATCCCACTCTAATGTGTGAATATTAAACAGCATCGTTCTGGATGCATTTGTATAATCCGTTGCATGAACCCTGCCGCCGGTAAGCTTATAGATCAGCCAGGTGTCCACTGTACCGAAATACAGCTTGCCCTGCTCTGCCATCTCTCTTGCTCCGTCAACATGATCGAGGATCCACTCGATCTTCGTAGCGGAAAAATACGGATCTGCGATCAGTCCGGTCTTTTCCCGGATCACAGTATCATACCCTTCTGCCTTTAATGCATCGATCCGGTCAGCGGTTCTTCTGCACTGCCATACAATAGCCGGATAAATCGGTTCTCCTGTTTCTTTATTCCAGACAACCGTTGTCTCTCTCTGATTCGTAATTCCGATCGCTGCAATCTCTTCTACTGGAATACCAAGTGTCTCTCTTGCTTCCATCATTACGCTCATCTGAGATGCCCATATTTCCTTCGGATCCTGCTCTACCCAGCCATTTTCCGGAAAATACTGTGTAAATTCCTTCTGTGATACAGCAGCCATCTCTCCATTTTTTCCAAATAAAATTGCTCTTGAACTGGTCGTACCCTGATCCAGCGCCATTATGTATTTCTGCATTGTATATCCTCTTTATAAATAACAATTTTTCAGGCTGATCTAACTTCTGCCTGTCTTATGCTGCGTTTTCCTCGTTACCATAACAAATGAACAAAATACGGAGGCAGGTTTTGGTACAAGACTTCCCTGCCCCCGTATTTTATTGTGTTAACTGTTATATTATAATAAACAATTTCATATTGTGACTATATTTTGTGTTTTATACATTTAGCTTTTTTTATTCCAACATCTGGCTTGCTGGATCTGTTGGAAGCATATTACTTGAAGTTGTAATAATATCCTCTGCCTCAAATTCTACGATCTCCATAACTGGTGATTCATACTGTTTTTTCATTTTTTAAACCCTCCTTATATTTTCAATATCTTTATATTAATATCTTATCGTTCTTAGTTTGCAAGCCAGTAGTTTAATGCGGAATTACCGTATTCCATGATATCCTGCAGTAATGCAACCAGCTTTGTATTGCTGTTGTTTCTCATATTATAGGCATAAGCAGATATACCATAGGTCATACGTGCTGACGCTTCACCATTTACCTGAACTGTAAATGTATAAGTTTCATCCATCTTTGTCGGAAGGATCTCATATGTAACACCATAATATTTGTTTGTGCTATATGGCTTTAGATCCTGACCTGCTATAACATCTGAAACTCCTGTTCCGTTGACATTGATCGTAATATCAGCAATATTCCCTTCATATTCAGATGTATCAATGATCACCGCAATACCAACACGGTTCTCAAGCACCAATGTTCGTCCACTGATCTTTACATTACCGGAATTTGTAACTGAACTTCCGGAATTTGTAAATCCTGTTAATGAATGTTTTGCACTCGCATAGGTCTGATAATCATCAAAATCTGCATTTGCCAGATCTGAAGTGTTATATCCAAAATAGGTCTGAGCGGATGCACCATAGTTTACCAGATCAACCAACAGTGTCTTTAATACTTTACTTGTGCCATCCATTGCGATCAGCCGTTTTGCATAATCAGCAACACTGGTTGTATAAGCCTTGCTGTAGCAATTTGTCATTCCACCATCACTGGTACCTTCAAGCGTTGCTGTTATATCTTTCGTCATTTCCTTTGCTGCAATTCCTGTAAACTCTCCATACAGATATGTCTTGCCATTTACAGTCTTTGTAAGTTCTTTTGACAAGCCCGATGCTCCCTGTACTGTTCCGGATGCATCCCGGTACACAATTGTCGCATTCTGATAACGTTCCAGAACAGCCGGATCTACCAGATATACCAGAGAAATATCACTATCCAGTGTGATCGATACCTGTTTTATATTCAACAGTGAATCCACATAACCTTCTGTCAGTGGATACAGATTCAGGTCTTCAGAACCAACAACTGAATTCTCATCATATATTCTTCCCTTGCTGTCTACCCATGCAATATAGGAAGGGTCTGCTGCCTCCGGATATACGAGTTTTGCGCCCTCCTCCATAAAGCTTGAACCGCCGCTGATCACATTATTGTCTGTATCATAAAATGTTACTTTTCTTGTAACCTTGGTTTCTGAACTGAATGTCAGTGAACCATTGTCCGTTTCTACAAAAGATTTCCATTCGGATGTATGGTATTCTTTCTTCTCAGCATCTGTCAAAGAGGCTGCATATCCATTCAATTTGTAAGAAGCATTACCGGCTGCGATCTCTGATGGCTCCATGAATGCACAATCGGTAACATTGCCTGCTACAGCTATCAGATTCATCGGTTCCATAGCAGTATTTGCAATACAGTTTGCAACTTTATTACCGTTACCATTTCCTCTGAAAATACCTGTTGTAGTACCTGTTGAACCATCTGTTAATGAAAACTTACCATTTGCAAAGCAGTTAACTATCGTTCCTGAAGTCGATGCCTCTCCTGCAAAAGCACTACAGGTTGTAAAAGCAACCGCAGTCATTGAACCTGAATAGATACAGTTTGCAATCAGACCATTATTAATTCCAACAAATCCACCCGTATATACAATTGCACCAGTGCCCTTGATCGTTCCCTTAAATACACTGTTAATAATTTGGGAACCATTTGCCTGATAAACATAACCACCAGACGGTGCCTGTCCATTCAACTGAATGTCCGCAGCAACCACACAATCCTTAACCGTACTTCCTGTAAGCATACATGCCAGACCACCGATCAATGCACCATCACTTACGATTGAACAACTGCTATCAATCGTACATCCGCTGATCTCGGTCTTCTCAGCCAGACCGCATAAAATACCACTGCCCGAACTCGATTCTCCGGAAAGTACTACATTGCTCATCTTCAGATTCTTGATCGTTGCTCCCTGTGTCTTTCCAAATAAACCAAACGGAGCTTCAGGACTATATTCTGCAGCCGTTATACTTGCCGTAAGTCCTGACACTGTATGTCCCGCCCCGTCAAATACTCCCGTATATGGATTAGCAGCACTACCGATTGGTGTCCATGTGGTTCCTGCCGGTATCGTAATATCCGCTGTCAGCTTTACACTTGCATATGACTCTGCCGTACCTGCATTTACCGCTTTTGCAAAAGCTGCAAACTGTTCATATGTACTGATCTCTACTGCCGTACTCTCAGTCGCTGCATCTACAACAAATGCCCCAGCCTGTCCCCCTGCATACGGAAGTCCTGCCGGATTCATTGAGAAAACAGTAGCTGCTGCCGCAACGCAGGCAACGGTTCTCTTCATCTGTCTTACAAATAATTTATTTCCCATACTTCCTCCTCCATATCTGTCTCTTATACACATCTGACGCTGCCGACGATAAGGCTC
>ERZ1026956.1056-NODE-1056-length-14330-cov-17.637548_pt1 | contig 14330 bp, 19 predicted proteins | sample MGYA00519301_ERZ1026956 | MGnify/ENA primary metagenome ERZ1026956 (study PRJEB26926, sample SAMN06164521) | human gut metagenome | biome: ENVO:00009003; feature: ENVO:2100002; material: ENVO:00002003 | host: Homo sapiens | place: USA | collected 2012 ...
TGCCTATACAGAACGAATTACCTTAAAAGAAGCATTAGACCAAGCCTTAGACCGTTTCTTTGAGGACGTAGACCAAGACAAACTTTTACCGCATAAATAAGGGGGATAGCGCATGATTGAAATAAACGGAGAAAAGGCATATACCACGAAAGAAGCCGCAGCCATTCTTAATAAAACAGTGCCGGTTATCCGTAAATATGCCAGAGAGGGGCGGCTTAAAGCCGAAACAATGAGCAATAGAAAATATATACCGGAAAGCAGCTTGCGGGCTTTTGCACAGAAAGCAGGTGAGTAAATGCCGCATTTAATAGATGAACTCACGCCGGAAGAAACCAAGAAAATAGAGAGAATAGACGCATACTATAGGCCGTTGCTCAATGCTTCCATGTCGCGGCTTAATATTGCCATGAAAAAATGGACAGAAAGAACGGCAGACTATGACAAAGAGTTAGCCGACGAGCTGGAAGCGGCCAGCAGCGAAGAAACCGCGCTTAATGCGGAATGGCTGGAAGCAAGAAAGACCATTACAGACGCAGCCGAAGAAAGGCTATTTTTAAGAGATTATGACGGACAGACGGAAAAAATTGTAAAGTTTATAAAAACGGAAGTACCCCGCCTTATTGCAATAAACAGGGTATTTGCAGGAGAGGAACCCACAGAGATTGAAAGGCAGGAACAGGCCGAAAGAGCCAAGAAAAACCAGAAAGAAATCATAGAAGCCATAGCCTTTAACGAACAGCAGCTAAAAGACCGGCCAGACGACGAGGAATTAAAGAAGGCAACGGCAGACCTTAAAGAAGTGCTTTCCAGCGGTTCTTATGAAATAAAACCGCTTTATGACGTTATTCATTCAGACGACAATTTGCGGGCTGAAATTCTGCAAACATTCGCACGCTATCTTGATTATCTGAAAAAGAACGCGCCGGACGAATACACAAAAGCCTTAGCCTATATTGACGCTTGCATAGAAGTAAAAAAGCAGATTTACGAAGAAAAAATACAGGGGGAACCGCAAAGGAAAAAAGACGCATACCGCACAAAAGCAAAAGCAGGAGATGTTTATAAAAAAATACCCCAAAATTTAGCCGTAACGACCTTACCAAATTTCCAGCACAGTATAAGCCTGTACCAAAACGGAAACGCCTATTTGCAACCACTTTCAAGCACAGACGGCCTAAAATTCCAAGACGGGAAAATGTATTTTGCAGGTGAGCGAATGCGGCCGGTAAGTGAAGTAGAACTACAAAACATGAAAACTAAAGAGGGAATAGAAAACATAGACCTTGCTTTATTGCGCGTATTTTACAGCATTGTATTATCAGCCTTTGAAGATAGCGGTTACAAGACGCTTAAGCCTATTATATCAATGTATGTTCCAAATTTAGCGGAGCATTTAGGCATGAAGCGGAATTTAGACAAGCAGCGTATTGCACAGGTTATTTCTAAAACACAACAATTTCATAATATTGTCGGAGTTCTTCACGGAACAAGAAACGGGAAGCCAACGCAAAGCCTTTTCCCCGTTCTTAACTTTGAGGGCTACAATGAGAAAACAAACACAATAGCATTTAGCAGCCCTTATATGAACCATGTAATAGAAACCGTTTATAACATTGCCATTCGCAGGGATAAGAAAGGCGCACCGCGCCTAAAATCAAACGGGGAGCCTATGCGCCTTGTCTCTCACTCTTACCTTGTAAAATCCGAAATCAGCAAAGAGCGAAACAAAGCCGCCGTTGAAAATGTAATTATCATTACAACACTTATAGAACAGGCCGGGGAAAATGTACCACGCATAAAAGCCAGCACAATTATAGAGAGAAACCCGCAATTACAACAGCGACTTGAAAACAGCAGCAATAAACGGCAACTACTAAGGAACGTGTTTACAAAAACGTGGGAACTTTTACGGACGAAAACCAGATTACAGGAAGTCTATAAAAATATACAGCTTCCAGACCCTAAAGACCCCGCAAATATACCGACAGTTACAACGCTTGAAAGTACGGTTTTTTCATTTCCTCACGACGGTAAAAGGCAAGAAAAGTAATACCGTATTATTATGTTTACAAATTGCCCCGAACCCTTACGCAAATTGCCCCGAACCCTTACGCAAATTGCCCCGAGCCCTTACGCAAATTGCCCCGAACCCTTACACCCCCAACCCCGCAAACCCTTATAAATACTGGATTTAGGAGCAAAAAATTTTTCCTAATACTATAATACTTTAATATTATAGTACCGGCGGGCGGCTTCCCTTTACAGCCGCCGCCCGTGTGGATACTATATAAGCATAATATATCCCAGATATAGGCCGCCTATACCTGTGGGAACATGAAAGGAGCGTGACCGCATGGCGCAGCCGATTTTGCCGCGCGAGCTGGACGAGCTGAAGCCCTTAAAACAATGGGTATGTTATCAGCTTGTATGGAATGAAAAGAAAGGTAAATATGGAAAAGTGCCAAAGAACCCGGCGACGGGGTACGGCGCGAAAGCCAACGACCCGGAAACATGGGCGACTTATGCCGAAGCAGTGAGCGCAATGCAGAGCCGACAGCTTGACGGCGTGGGCTTTGAATTTGCCGCCGGTTATATGGGTATTGACCTTGATAATGTGATAAACGAAGTCGGAGAGCTTAACCAGCTTGCGGCAGATATTGTAAAAGAGCTTGACAGCTACACGGAATATAGCCCAAGTAAAAAGGGGCTGCATATTCTTGTAAAGACCGCCTTAGAGCCTGTAGGAAAAAGGAACGATGAAATAGGGCTTGAAATGTATAATAGTGGCCGTTTCTTCACAGTGACCGGCGAAGTATACGGGCAGGCCAAACCGATACAAGAACGGACTGCACAGGTAAAGGCTATCATTTCCAAGTACCTACCGGACAAGCAAAAGCAGCAAGAGCCTAACAACACTGTGGGGGCATATCCTGTAGACGAAAGCGCAGCGGAGATATGGGAAAAGATGTTTTCCAGTAAAAGCGGTGTGGAAATCCGGGCTTTGTATGACGGGGATTTATCCGGGCATAGCGGCGACCATAGCCGCGCAGACCAAGCCTTAGCAAACCATTTAGCATACTGGACAAATGGCGACGCGGCGAAAATGGACGCAATGTTTAGGCAATCCGGGCTTATGCGTGAGAAATGGAACCAAAGGCGCGGGGCGCAGACATACGGCGAAAGGACTATAGCAGAAGCTTTAAGGGGCTTTATGCCGTACATACCGCCCGCCAGAACAACAGCGAAGCCAAAAGCACAGGAGAGGGGGCAGGAAAAACCCGTGAATAATTCAGCCCAACAGGGTATACATGAAAAGAACGATATACAGAGTAATACAAGCCCCTTTGCGACGTCGCAACAGCCGGACGGCGTAAGAGCTTATATTTACAGGGCAATGGGGGCAGAGCTTAGCCACTTCCAAAGTTTTAAGGACAGGAAAACAGGATATAGAAACCTTGACGCTATAACGAGCCTTTACCCCGGATTATATGTTATAGGGGCAATAAGCAGCTTAGGCAAAACCACCTTTGTACACCAGTTAGGCGACCAATTAGCCGCGACGGGCGACCATGTTTTATATTTCAGCCTTGAACAATCCCGGCTTGAAATGGTAACAAAGGGAATGAGCCGCATAACCGCACAGCGCAGCTTTTCAGATGGATTTGAAATGGCGGTAAGTGCTATTGATATAAGGCGGGGTACGGTAACGGAAGCTGTAAAAGAAGCGGCCAGAGAGTACGGGGAAAAGGCCATAACAGAAAGTATTATAGAGTGTGGATTTGATACCACGATAGATAGTATAGTGGGCTATGTAAACAGCTATATGGAAGCGAACAAGGATATAAAGCCCGTTGTTATCGTCGATTATTTACAGATAATCAGACCGGCAGACCCACGGCAGACGGCAAAAGACGCGGTAGACGCTCATGTGAGAGCCTTAAAAATGTTGCAACGGAATAATGATTTAGTTGTGCTTGTGATATGCAGCTTAAACCGGCAAAATTATTTAACCCCTGTAGATTTTGAAAGCTTCAAAGAAAGCGGGGGCATTGAGTATACCGCAGATGTGGTATGGGGCTTGCAGCTTGCCATTATGAATGATGAGCTTTTCGACAAAGATAAAAAGCTTAAGGAAAAGCGCGAAGCGGTAAAACAGGCAAAGCTTGAAGTGCCGCGCAAGGTAGAGCTTGTTTGCTTAAAGAACAGATACGGGCGCAGCTCCTATTCCTGTGGGTTCAATTATTATCCGCAGTATGATTTGTTTGTGCCGGAAGATGAATTTACGCCAATATCCGACGCGGATTTACCCGCCGGGTGGTAAGATTTAGGCGCACTTTAACGGTGCGTCTATTTCTTTGCTTTTTATGTATACATTGTATTTGACAATTACAAGATAATATGCTATTATCATTGTGAGGTGGTATAAATGAAAACAATGGTAACACCGCCGGAATATCCGGACTTAAAAATAAAAAAGATTGTTACAGACGAGGGCGACGCGCTGGACGATTTTATTTACAACCCGTGTGCAATGCCTATTCCCGGCTTTGTGCCGTTAAAACGAAGCACAGAAAGCAAAAGTACGCTTTATCTTAATGCGGATAAGATTTTAGCTTTTGTGATTACAGACGAAGAACAGCAGCACATGAGAACAGACCTTATAAAGCCCAAAGAATATAAAGAAAGGGGCTAACCAATGGGACTTTTTGACCGTATTTTTAGGCGGCAGGAGAAAAGGCCGGTAGTTCAGTTTATCAATGAGCAGACCGGGGCTTTCACTTCAACCTGTGGGGACGCTTACAGCAATGATATTTACCGGGGTGCGGTTGACGCTATCGCCCGGAACATGGGAAAGCTTAAGGGTAGCCATGTATTAAAATATGCCGACCATAACGAAATTGAGGGAGATTGTAAGCTTAACCGTTTGTTACAGGTGCGGCCAAACCCGTATATGAGCGCATACGACTTTTTATATAAGCTTGCAACTCATTATTACCTGTACAATAACGCTTTTGCTTTGCTATGCAGAGATGAGCGCGGCAATATTACAGGAATTTACCCGATTACTTCAACCGGCGTAGATATGCTAAGCGACGCGCAGGGCGGTTTATATTGCCGGTTTTATTTCAAAAGCGGCCAGCAATCTATTTTTCCTTACCGGGATATTATCCACTTGCGCCGGAACTTCAACAGCGACAGCCTTTTAGGAGACGACAACCGCGCATTATTCCCCGCGCTGGAGCTTGCGCATACACAAAATGAGGGGATTATAAGCGGAATTAAGGCCGGGGCAAATATCCGGGGCATATTGAAATATACACAGATAATGTCACCGGAAAAATTAAAAGAAGAAAAGGCGGCTTTTATCAATGATTATCTGCAAATCAGCAATGACGGCGGCATAGTGGCATTAGACCAAAAAGCCGAATATCAGCCGATAGAAAGTAAGCCGGTTATCCTTAGCGCAGAGCAGACACAGGAAGTAAAAAGCAAGATTTACGACTATTTAGGGGTTACGGAAAGCATTGTAAACAGCAGCTATACAGAAGATGAATTTAGCGCGTTTTACGAAAGCACAATAGAACCCTTTGCAGTAGCTCTAAGCATGGAGTTTACAGCAAAAGTCTTTACAGACCGTGAACAGGCTTTTGGAAATTCCATTGTATTTGAAAGCGGGCGGCTGCAATTCAGCAGCAATAAAACGAAAGTAGAGCTTATAAAGGAGCTTATGCCTTTAGGCTTACTTACAGTAAATCAGGCCTTAGAAATCCTTAATATGCCCGGAATCGAGGGCGGCGACAAGCGTTTACAGACTTTGAACGTAGTAGACGCAAATAAGGCAAATCAATACCAGCTTACAAAGGCGGGGAGTGATACAGAATGAAATACATTTACGGTGTATACATAAAATACAGATATTACAGAGTATGCCCGTATTGCGGGGCGCATTTAGACCCCGGCGAAAAATGCGACTGTAGGAAAGGCGGTGCAGCATGAGTAAAGATTTTAATTACCAGATAACCCGCCCTGTGGCAGTTCTTAGCCGCAGTAATAACGGGAGATATACAGCAGAAGTAAACTATATCAGCTATAATGGCGACGAGCCTAAGCTTGATATAAGAAAATGGGACAGGGAAAACAATAAAATGCTTAAGGGCATTGCGCTTAACAAAGCGGAAGCCGAAGCCCTTAAAGAAGCCCTGTTAGGGGGTATGGAGCCATGAAAGAAATCAGAGTAGCGGAAATTAGAGCAGAAGCCCCGGCAGGGGCAGAAAGCCTAACTTTGTGGGGGCAGCCTATTGTATTTGACACGCCCACCACGATACACGACCCGGCAGGGGACTATATCGAAATTATCCAGCGTGGCGCGCTGGACGGCGCAGACCTTAGCGACGTGAGATTATTTTATAATCACGATTTAAGCAAAGTGCCGCTTGCCAGAACGCCTAAGACAATGCAGCTAAGCATGAGCGCGGCAGGGCTTGAAATGAAAGCGGCATTGCCAGACACAGAAGAAGCGCGGGCGGTATATGAAGCTGTAAAACGCGGGGACTTATCCGGCATGAGTTTTGCATTTAAAGTACCGGCGGGCGGCGATAGATACGACGTAAGCACAAATACCCGAACAATTACAAAGATTGAAAAAGTGTTAGAGTGCAGCGTTGTGCCTTTTCCGGCCTATCCTACAACCAGCGTAGAAGCCCGCAGCGCAATTTCCAACGGCCTTAAGAACCTTGAAGCAAGGCGACAGGCTAAAATACTTTACAACCAGATTATGAAAGAGAGGTTTTAACCTATGAAATTTAAAACTATTGCAGAAGCCTTTAACCATTATCGTACTATGAGCGTTGAGGATATGGAAAAGAGGGCAAAAGAAATTAGCGACCTTATCGACACCGACGCAAGCGCAGACCTTGAAGCCCTTAATATCGAACTGAAAGGCATTAAGGAAGCCCGCGAAAATGCGGAAATGAGAGCCAGCGCAGCGCAGACCTATAATTTCATTACCGGTATGCACACCGGCAGACCGTCTTTTGAAGCCACAGAGGGGGACATTGTAGCAAGCCCGGAATACCGCAGCGCATTTTTTAAACGTCTGTTAGGCCGTGAGCTGAACGAGGGCGAAACCGCCGCATGGAAGAAAGCGCAGGACGAAAAGAGAGCCGACGCTTACAGCACTGTTTCAGAAGTGGCCGGGGTTATCCCTACACAGACACTTAACGAGGTTATCAGCAAAGCCCGCACAATGGGCGGCGTACTGGCAAATTGCCGCGCGTTCAATATCCCGGCAAAGACCCGTATCCCTGTGGGTACGCCACTTTCAGCCGCAGAATGGAACGAGGAAGGAACCGCAGTAGAAAGCGGGGAGCCGTCTATTTCCTATGTGGAGTTTGGTAATTATGAAATTATCAAAGTGCTTAGCATTTCCGCGTCTGTGCGTAAAATGAGCGTTCCGGCCTTTGAAAGCTATCTTACCACGGAGCTTAACAGTAATGTTATGGCGACCCTTGCAAATGGCGTAATCAATGGAACCGGAAGCGCACAGGGAACCGGCCTTGAAAAAGGTATCACATGGGACGGCACCAACAGCGTAACATTTACCGGCAGCACAAATACTAAGCTTGCATGGGACGACCTTGTAAAAGCTATGGCATTGCTTAAGCGCGGATATGCCAACGGCGCAAAGTTCGCTATGAACAATGCCACCCTTTACAACCATGTTTACAGCCTTATGGACAACAATAAGCGGCCTGTATTCATTCAGGACACGCAGACGGACAGAGTAGGTAAGATTTTGGGCTTTGAAGTTATCGTAGATGACTACATCCCGGACGATACTATTTACTTTGGCAACTTCCAGTACATGGGTTACAACATGGTAGACGGTATCGCGGTGGAAGCTTCCACACAGAGCAGCTTTAAGAGTGGCCGCATTGACTACCGCGGAATGTGTATTGCCGACTGCAAGCCTATTGTAACAGAAGCTTTTGTAAAGCTTTCTAAGGCCAGCGAGTAAACAGCTTAAAGGGGGTGCAGGGTGCTATAACGCCCCTGTGCCCTTTTCTTTATGAAAGAGAGGTTTTTACAATGCTAAATCTTACAGACGCATTAAATGTGCTTAGACTGGACAGCGGGGCAAATGACGCGCTTGTAGGCTCTTTATTAGACGCTATACCCGGATATATCGAGGTAACAACCGGAATGAGCATAGAACAGCAGGAAATAGAGCCTTTAGTTGATACGGTAAGCGGCTTTCTTCTTACACTGTGGTATTACAGCGACCATACAGACGACGTAAAATTACAGCGTACTATAGATAACCTATTAAAGTGCATTACGCTTAAGGTACAGCGGAACCCATGAAAGAATATGCGAAAACCTTTTACAAGGGGAAGCAATGGAAGAAAATAAGCCGCCTGTATATGGAACAGCAGCACTATATATGCGAAAGGTGCGGGGGTGTAGCCACGATATGCCACCACAGAAAATATATATCTCCGGCAAACATCAATAACCCGGCCATAACTCTAAATTTTGATAATTTAGAAGCCTTGTGCCAAGAGTGCCACAACAAAGAGCATTTCCAGAAATACAACACGGCCATATTTGACGCAAACGGGAATATGACCGGCGTAAAAGAGAGCGCAGAGCTTGAAGAATATAAAAAAGCGATTGAAGAATTAGAACGCATGAAAAAAGGCCGCGTAGAAAGCCCGTAGAGCCATTTTAACGAGTGCGGCAATATAAAACCTTGTCTAAGCATTAAAAGGCCGTGTACGGGCTTATATGAGCCTTAAACGGCCATTCTTAAATTAAAGGGGGTATATTATGAATTTTGTGGAGCCTATCAGAGATACCACAACAGTACAGGACATTGCCGACTATCTGAAAGAGAAAGCCCCTAAATACTACATTATGTACATGATAGGCATATACAGCGGGCTTAGGGTATCGGACATATTAAAGCTTAAAATCCGGGACGTGAGGGGAAAGGACAAAATAAAAGTACGGGAGAAAAAGACCGGAAAAGAAAAGCTCTTTCCAGTGAACCGGGAATTAGCCGCAGCCATTGAGGACTATTGCAAGGATAAGAAAGATTATGAATACCTTGTACCAAGTGCCAGAGCTATAAACAAGGCGGTAAGCAGAGAGTACGCATACAGGGTAATACATGAAGCAGGGCAGCACTTTGGCCTTGATAACTTAGGCACGCATACAATGCGCAAGACCTTTGGTTATCACTTCTACCTACAAACAAAAGATATTGTGCTGCTTATGCGTATCTTCAACCACAACGACGAAAGCAAAACGCTTAGATACATTGGCATAGAACAGACCACAATAGACGCGGCTATGATGAAGTTCAGCTATAAAAAATAGGGTACAACTTCACATATTAAACGCCTGTGAAGTGTGAGTATGTATACATGATAATAAAGCCTTATTCTGTGGGCTATTTTCGCATATCTGCAATACTTCACACAATGACCATTAAGTGAACGAGAGAAAGAGAACCAGACAGCGCAGGAAACGGCAGGCAGATTATTTTTAATCCCCCCGGCCTTTATAAAAGGGCATGGGGCTTAGGTACCGGCGTGGGTACTTAATTAAACCCCTACAAGGTATAACATAGAGGGGGTTATTGCGTATTTCCTGTAAGTATGGTATACTATGTATACATGATAATAAAAGTAAGGAGGTATTTTTATGGCGCGGAAGAAAACAGCCCCGGAGCTGGAAGCAATCTTAGAGCGCATACCAGAAGATAAAAAATATATCGGGCGAAAGCTCATTGACGAACTTGTTTTTATGCAGGACACCTTAACGCAGCTTAAGCGGAAAATCAAAGAGAACGGCACAGAGGAAGAATTTATACAGGGGAAACAGAACTTTGTACGGGAAAGCACAGCCCTTAAGAGCTATAACACCACAGTACAGAGATACAGCACGCTATATAAGCAGCTTACCGACTTAATGCCTAAATCTGTGGAAGCAGAAAAGAGCAATGCAGTATATGACTTTCTGAAAGGCGGCAACGCATGAACTATATAGAGCAGTATTTACAACAGATACAGCGCGGGAAGTGCATTGTAAGCAAGAGGGTTAGACGGGAATATGAACGCCTTGCAGACGATATAAAGCGCCCTAAAAAGGGCTATGTGTTCGACCAAAAGAAAGCGGAACGGCCTATAACCTTTATAGAAACATTCTGTAAGCACTCTAAGGGGGAATGGGCGGGCAAGCCTGTAAGATTAGAGCTTTTCCAGAAAGCTTATATAAGTGCGTTATTTGGCTTTGTGAGTGAAACCACAGGGTATAGGAGATACCGCGAAACGCTATTCTATGTAGCCCGGAAGAACGGAAAAAGCCTTTTGCTTAGTTGTATTGCCCTGTATATGCTCATTGCAGACGACGAACCCGGCGCAGAGGTTTACAGCGTCGCCAGTAAGAAAGACCAAGCCCGCATTATCTTTGACGAAACCTGTAATATGGTACGGCAAAGCCCGGACTTGCTACAGGTAGTAAAGAAGCGGAAAAGCGACCTTTATTTTTCGCTTACCTTTTCAAAATTCCAGCCATTAGGGAAGAACAGCGACACGCTGGACGGACTAAACAGCCATTTAGTAATCATGGACGAGCTGCACAGTATAAAAGACCGGAATTTATACGAGGTAATGAAGCAGAGCCAGAGCGCAAGACGGCAGCCCCTTTTGATTATGATTACTACCGCCGGAACAATCCGGGAATGTATCTTTGATGATATGTATAAATACGCCTGTGGCGTGGCCGACGGCACAATACAAGACGACAGCTTTTTACCGATACTGTACGAGCTGGACGAAAAGAAAGAATGGCTTGACCCTATGGCATGGGAAAAGGCAAACCCCGGCTTAAACCGGATAAAGAAGCTTGACGACCTTATAGGAAAGGTGGAACGGGCAAAGAACAGCCCGCGCGACCTTACCGGAGTTTTAGTAAAGGACTTCAATGTAATTCAGTCTGTGGGTACAGCATGGCTTACCTTCGATGATATAAACAACACAGAAACCTTTGATATTGCAGATTTTAAAGGCAGCTATGCCATAGGCGGCGCAGATTTAAGCATAACAACAGACCTTACCTGTGCAACGCTCTTACTCATGGATAAGCAAGAAAAACGGTACGTTATTCAAATGTATTGGCTACCGGCAGATAATTTTGAAAAGCGCGTAAAAGAAGAAAAAATACCCTATGATAAATGGCTGGAAGCCGGACAGCTTAGACTATGCGCCGGTAATAGTATCAACTACAGCGACGTTACAGCGTGGTTTATGGAAATGGTATATAACTATGAGATAACCCCCGCATGGATTTATTACGACAGCTACAGCGCAAAATATTGGGTTCAAGAAATGGAAAGCAACGGCTTTAATATGGTGCGCTGCATACAGGGGGCTAAAACCTTGTCTTTGCCTATGCAGATGTTAGGCGCAGACTTAAAGGCCAAAAAGATAAACTACAACAACAGCAGCTTGCTTAAATGGTGCATGACAAATACCGGCGTACAAGAAGACAGAAACGGCAATATAGTACCCATTAAGGCACAAAGCCCTAAATACCGCATAGACGGCTTAGCAAGCCTGTTAGACGCTTATGTAGGGCTATACGAGCATTACACCGAATACAAAGACGCTATTTAGAAAGGGGCGCAGCTATGCAAAATCAATATTATCTCAAAGACAAAAAAGCACAGATTTATAAAAAAATTAGCAATGGACAGGACGAAAGCGGTTTTCAACTTCCGGCCAGCTATTACCCGATTGCGCCGGCGCAAATATGGTGCTATACACGCCAGCTTTCGCAAACCGATATATTTCAATCAGCCAGTTATGGGGAAAATGAAACGCGCTTTTTCGTCTTTAACTATTATCCCAAAGTAGAAGTATACGACATGATTTTATATAAAAATCAATGGTATAGAATTACCAGAGTAGACACCGCCGACGATTACAAGGGAGACTTATTTATTTACGTTCAAAATGCGGTAGGCGGCTGGATTCCAAGCGACGACGAAATAGAAGATTATACCCCCGGAAAATGGGACGAATGAACCCACAGAGTATAGGCGAGTAGTTGCGGCTACCCGCCTATTTTTATTTTTACAAAATAATACTTGACACGCAAGTAATACGGTATTATAATGTATACATAAAAAGAAAGGAGACAAAACCATGAAAACAAAACTTACAGCGCAGAAAGCCTTGAAACTTTTTCACCTGTGGGAAGAATTGATTATATCCGGCGAACTTCCCGACCCTAAACGCTTTAACCAAGACTTTCTAAAATTTTATGGGGGGGGGGTGAAATCAGAAAAAGCACCCTATGCGCTCATGTTCAACGCTTTTGTGGGTGCATTAGACCTTATGGAACTTGCAGAAATAAAAGAAGCCCCCGCACAAGAGCAGGGGCAAGCATAGCCGGAGCTATACCACTTCACAAATAGTATAGTATCACATTTCCGGCAGAAAGGAAAGTGTTATGATTACAAAACCTATAACGAAAGAAGAAGCTTACCAGATTTTTAAGCGCGAAGCTGTTTTAATCGGTTTTGATAACGGAGTACCAGCCAGTAAAGCTAAATTTTACTTTGGAAAAGAAGCTTTAGAACACGCCCAAAGGGTTGGAAAACTGGAAGCTTGTAAAATTTACGGAATTGGAAAACGCTGTGATATGTACAAATACTTTACTTTAAAAGGCATTGAGCTTGCAGCTACTTGCCGCAACATAAACCTATTGTTAGACGAGGAAGAAGCTACAAAGTAATATCAAAAATACATGTATAGGCGGCTTACTCTTGACAATGGGTTAGCCGCCTGTTATTATGTATACATCAAATAAGAAAGGCAGGGCTATTATGACAGAGTTTAGATTTTATCTTAGCACAGAAGATACAGAAAGGCTTTTCGCACTAAAAGAAGAAGCCGGAGAAACACAACTAACCGGCAACGAATATGCCAGACAACTTTTAGAAGCTACTTTATACCGTCTGCACCCGGAACAGGTACGGTATGACGATGAAACCGGCGAAAGAATACCAAGAAAGAGAGGGGCGGCGCATGATTAAAAACATGGATACAATAGCGCAATATAAAATAATGCAATTCATACAGGCCAACTTTTACGAGGAAGCTATAACAGTAACCAAAGTAGACGAAGCCGCCCTAAAAGTAACAGACAAAAACGGGGAAAGCCTAATATTTGAATATGTAAACGGCGAAATAAAAGAAAGGGGGTAAACCTATGCAAGTAATAGCCTTTGTCAATCAAAAAGGCGGCGTAGGCAAAACAACGTCATGCCTTAATGTGGGGGCAGGGTTAAGCCGCAAAGGTAAACGCGTGCTGCTTATCGACACAGACCCACAAGGCAACCTTACTATAAGCGCGGGCATACACCTTAAAGACGGGGAACCTACAGTACATGAGGTACTAAAAGGCAGCACCAATATAAACGACGCTATCAAGCCCGGAACCTATGACGTACTACCAGCGGATATTATGCTAAGCGGCGCAGAAATAGAGCTTGCCAGCGTTCCGGGGCGGGAAATGATACTGAAAGAAGCCATAGGAGAGCTTAAAAAGCCTTATGACTATATTTTGATTGACTGCCCGCCGTCATTAAGCATTATAACGCTTATGGCACTTACCGCAGCTAATAGCGTTATTGTGCCGGTACAGGCGCATTATTTAGCCCTTAACGGCATTGCGCAACTTAGGGACACTATCAGCCTTGTAAGAAAGAGAATGAACCCACAGTTGAATATAGGCGGCGTTATCGTTACTCAATACGATAACAGGCGGCTTATTGATAAAGAGGTGCTGGAAAGCCTTACAGCGGCGTTTCCGGGCAAGGTATTTGAAACCACAGTAAGCAATAGCGTTGCCCTTGTGGAAGCCCCAAGCTTTGGCAAAGATATATTTGAGTATAAGCCCAACAGTAAACCGGCGGCGCAGTATGAAGCCATAGTAAACGAAATTATGAAAAGGAGTTAAGAAAAATGACAAACAGATTAGGGAACAACCCACTTTTTGACACATCAGAAACCCCGGAATTTGACGCAGAGAAAGAGCGCAAAGCTTTAGGCATAGAAGTACCGCAAGAGGGTACTAAAAAGCGCGGCAGACCCAAAAAAGACGGCCTTGTGAGGAATAACGCAGCGCAGGAAGGCTTACCGGAAGACTGGACACGGGCAACCTTTATAGTTCAGACCGATAAATTAGAGCTATTAAAAGACTATGCCTATACAGAACGAATTACCTTAAAAGAAGCATTAGACCAAGCCTTAGACCGT
>ERZ1026956.1064-NODE-1064-length-14228-cov-7.811402_pt1 | contig 14228 bp, 9 predicted proteins | sample MGYA00519301_ERZ1026956 | MGnify/ENA primary metagenome ERZ1026956 (study PRJEB26926, sample SAMN06164521) | human gut metagenome | biome: ENVO:00009003; feature: ENVO:2100002; material: ENVO:00002003 | host: Homo sapiens | place: USA | collected 2012 ...
CGAGATCCTGAGATGTCTCGTGGGCTCGGAGATGTGTATAAGAGACAGGGTTTATCGACAGTCTGAGACAGCGCCGTCCGGCACTGCCTTTAATGTTTATAAATTTATTGCAATTACGCCTGTTCGCTTGGAGCAAAGCCTGTTCTTTTCAGAGCCTTTGAAATTGCGAGAGCGGCAAAGTATGCGAGAACTACGCTTGCTATATCCTTTATAAGATAGGGAGCGGATACGAGCAGGAAGCTGGATAACAGATCCTTGCCTGCAACGAGAGCGTACTGTACAAATCCGCAGATATGGCAAGCGGCAACGCCTAAGATGCCCATTGCTATTCTAAGCGGTATACGGAACTTTTCGGGCATATTTCTGAATGCGATTCCGCTGATGGCCGCCATAGCGATAAAGCCGATTATAAATCCGCCCGTAGGACCTACTATTGAAGCGATTCCGCCCTTGAAGCCGCTGAATACGGGAACGCCTACCGCACCGAGCAGAACATAAACGACCGTTGAAACGGTTGCTCTTGCCGTGCAGAGATAAAAGCCGCAGAGGGCTATCGCAAAGGTCTGTAATGTAACCGGTACGCCGGAGGGCATCGGTATTGCTATCTGCGAAAGTACCGCCGTAATTGCCGCCAAGAGCGCACAAAGTACGATTGTTGTGATTTTCTGTCTGTTCATATTTTTTGTTTCCTTTCCATTTTGTCAAACGACTTTAACAGAATACCACCGACAGCGCCTCGTGTCAACCAAACCGCACAAATGGGTGACAATCGAGAATGGTCTGCGTTATAACTTAATAACATAATTGTACAAAATAACTAAAAGTTATGTGGTAAATGTGTGAAAAATGCAAATTGATTTTTTGGCGGGAAGAGGTTATAATAAATTTATTGAGAATGTTGTAAACTTTTAACAACACTCATAAGAATGAAACATATACAATTTGTTTGGAGGTAATTAAAATGAAGATGAGAAGATTCATCGGTGCAGCAGCTGCAATGGCAGTAGCAGGCACACTTACAGTAGGCGCAGCAGCAGAAACTTATAATGCTTATATCGGTTTCCAGACAGCACCCTACTCATTTAGAAACTCTTTTGATGACGCTTCATATGGTAAGGACGTTGCAGACGGCAAGTACTTCAACAGCGTAATCGTATGGGGCGGTAACGACCCTGAAACATTCCCTCAGTATGAAGACAAATTCGATGATGATATGCCGGATGGTAGTGGCGGCTATGTTATTCCTGCTACATACACAGATGTACAGATCGACAAGGACGGCACATACAAGGTTGGTATTACTGACTTTGACTGGGCACTTGACAGTGCATCTGCATTCAACCTTCTGTTCGTTTCAACAGATATTCCTTTCAACAAGGACGCAGGCGAAGACGGTGAATCTATCGCTAAGTTCTCTGACTGCAAGATTATCGTTGATGGTACAGTAACATCAGAAGTTGCTGCTCCTATCATTGATACAGAAGACGGTAAGAAGTCAGGCCATACAAAGCTTCTGTTCGCTAACATCTGGAACGATGCTCTTAAGACAGATGGTTATAAAGGTGCATATCCCACAAAGTCTTTAGAGATTGAATTCACAGTTTCAGGTCTTGATGCTGCTAACCAGCCCGCTGATACAACAGCTCCCGCTGATACAACTGCTCCCACAACAGGCGATTCTACAAAGCCCAACACAAACACAGGTGTTGAAGGCGTTGCAGCAGTTGCAGGTGTTGCACTCCTCGCAACAGGTGCAGTAGTAGTTGCTAAGAAGAGAAAGTAATCTTAAAAAGATTAACGAATAATGACAGCCCTCATTCGTGAGGGCTGTTTTAATATCACGACCGAAAGAGGAAATATGAAAAAATCTATAATCAGACGTGCGATAGCTGTATTTATTGCGGCGGCTATGCTTGCAGGCTGTGCGGCGCAGGACAGTGGTGTATTATCGTCTGTCGGAAACAGCTCGGCGACCGAAAGCAATGTATCGTATGTTGAGAATACGAGCAGTGTTGATGAAAATTCCGAGGTTACTTCCGTTGACAGCTCAGCAACAGAGAGCGACACATCTTCCGATACCTCCGAACAGGAAGAAAGTAATACTTCAAAGCAGGAAAATACATCAAAGGCAGAGAACACCGAGAAGCCTGCCGATGCAACAAAAGCACCGGCAACTGCCGACACGAAAAATAACAGCCAGAGCAAGCCTGCTTCATCTGCAAGCAATTTCACTGTTCAGTGGAAGAAGTCGAGCAGCTGGGAAGAAGGCGGTAAGAAGTGCGGAGGTTATGAGATTGTTATAACCAATAACGGCGATACGGTGAACAGCTGGACGGCAAAGGTAACCGTCCCCGGCAATACAAAGCTGATGTCGCAGTGGAACGGAATATTCAGCATTTCGGGAAACACAATGACGGTCAAGAACGAGAGCTACAACGGAACTATAGAAAAGGGAAAGAGCGTTTCATTCGGCTTCAATTATTCGGCTGACGCTTATATCAATGAGGGTAAAGTGACTGTGAACGGAAGTACCGCAGGAACGAGTGCCGGAAATAACAGCAGCAATAATAACAATAATAATACGTCAACGACCAAAAAGCCGGCGGCAACAGTTCCTCAGGCACCGAGCGACCCTAAAGGCACTACACCGGTATCACAGCACGGTCAGCTTTCGGTAAAGAACGGACAGCTTGTTGATAAGAGCGGCAAGGGTTATCAGCTCAGAGGAATGAGTACGCACGGGCTTACATGGTTCCCCGAATTCGTAAACGAGAGCGCATTCAAAACGCTCCGTGACGACTGGAATACGAATGTTGTCCGTCTTGCAATGTATGTTGACGAGTGGGGCAACGGTCAGTGCTATATGGGCAACAAGAGCGGAAGCCTTGAACTGCTTGAAAAGGGTGTTGACATCTGCATCAAGCTGGATATGTATGTTATCATCGACTGGCACGTTCTTAATCCCGGTGACCCGTCCAAGTATACAAACGAGGCAAAATCATTCTTTGAAACGGTATCAAAGAGATATGCAAAATATCCGAATGTAATTTACGAGATATGCAACGAACCGAACGGCGGTGCATCGTGGAGCGGCAATATCAAGCCGTATGCGGAAAAGATAATACCCGTTATCCGCAAGAATGCGCCGAACTCGGTAATTATAGTAGGCACGCCAACATGGAGTCAGGAGATCGACAAGCCGCTTTCCGACCCGCTGAACTACAAGAATGTAATGTATGCGTTCCACTTCTATGCGGCAACTCACGCAGGACTTCGTTCAAACGTAGAAAACTGCGTGGCACAGGGACTGCCTGTATTTGTGTCGGAATTCGGTACTTGTGATGCATCGGGCGGCGGTGCGAACGACTTCAACGAAACGCAGAAGTGGCTTAGCTATTTTGACAAGCAAGGCATAAGCTACTGTAACTGGAGTATATGCAACAAGGATGAAACCTGCTCGGTACTGCGGCCTGGAACATCGGCAAACGGTAACTGGAGCGAGAGCGATCTCACCGAAAACGGCAAGTGGATTCGCAACTGGCTCCGCAAACACTAATGTGCCTGTGAGGCACGGCAAGTTCCGACCTTTTGAGAGGCTTGCGGTTGGCTGGGCTTTGTGGGACGGTCGGGGGTTGACGGTAGCTGAAAACAAGCTATCGAAATACTTGTTTGTTTACTCCCGCCGTCGAACAATCGTGAATATACAGCAACCGTATTTAAAGGCGAAAATGCGAGCCGAGGCACTCGGCTTCCGACCTTTTGAGAGGCTTGCGGTTGGCTGGGCTTTGCGGTAAGGTCGGGAGTGGACGATAGCCCGCAATAATCGGTAATAAAAAATCCGTGTCAGGCGACACGGATTTTTTCTGTTATAGCTGTTTTTATATGTGCAAGACCGTTTGCAATAAGGCATTGACCGGGGTAATAGAGGGCAAGGCAGAAATTCGAGAACGGGAAATCTATTTTTGAGAAGTACGCCATCAGGAGCATTATATCGGATATAAGGAACAGCACACTGCCGAGCGCAAGTATAAGGTTGAATCTGTTCTTTATGCGGATAAAGTTCATTATTGCTTTGCCTGTCATAATGCAGATTATAACAGCGTATGAAATGCCGATGATTTTCATCATAACCGAGCCAAAGTCAAGAAGCGGTGAGAACATCATAAACAGCACTATGGGGATAAATATTATAATTGCGGGGATAAAGTCGGTCGGACGGGGCTTTTGAATCAGCGAATATGCTATGAAATAACAGATGTGACCTAATGCGAAAATCGCCGCTCCTGCGATGAAATTTAAGTTTATCGCTATATCTGCGCTCATTGCGAAGAATACGCCGACGGTCAGTATTACTGACGGCAGTTTCTTATCGGGGAAGTATTTCAGAGCGTATATCAGGTTTACTACGGCAGCAAGCATAAAGAAAACGCTTGCGGTTATTTTTATCGGGTAGAGATGAGTAATTATCAGAGCTGTATCGCAAGCAAGCGATAAGCCGAGAAAAATAATGTTGAGCGGTAAAACGAGTTTTTTCATATATTTGTTTCCTCAGTCTGATCATTCAGTTCGATATTGATTTTTCTTGTGTATCGGGATAGCGGATATTCTCCGTCGTGGGATTCTCCGAAAAAGTAAGCGGACATATTTCCCGCCTGCGTAACTCTTGTAACTCCTGCACATAGCAACAGGTCGGTAAGTTCTGCTCTGTCAGCCTTGTCGCAGATAAGCCCTGCGGTCTGCAAAAATCCTTTTGCGTTTCTCAGTGTACGCATTATGTCCTTTCTCGGGAGCCTTTTTACAAGCACATTGCACATCATAGGCGACAGTTCAAGTTCAAAGTCGTCTTTTATGATAAGGCTGCAATTCTTACCGTAAAATACGTCGGGAGAAATTTGCCGTATCCCGATTGCCTGTTCAAGACGGGCAGAGTAGCTTATGAGCGTATCTCTCGCCCGTGTGCCTATAGAGGTGTTCCTGTGTTTTCCGACTGCCGCTTCAAGATACGGAAGGAACATTTCGCAAAATAGGGTAAGCTCGGTTTTATCATCGGTGTCGATAAACACGGTCTGGCAGGAACTGCAGAGCAGTTGCTTTGTAGAGGCTATATGCTCGGCAAAAGCCGAAAATTCATCTGTATGATTTGCATAATCGGCAATGTAGCAGAAGCCGAGCTTGTGTCCCCATTCAATCAGCTTAACTCCCGGCGGAGCAAGTGAACGCACTGCTTTTACGGCTTCAGTACCGCCCCATACCACTATGCCATCGGCAAAGCCTGCAAGCGTTTGGATGGTACGCACATCGCTTGACGGGGTATCAAAGACATATATGTAGCGTGACAGCAAAGGCTCATATTTGCAAAGCCGCTTTATTATGCGGATTGACAAGCCCTTATCGGCGGACGGAAGCTTCAGTATATTGATATTGCCTGCAAGAAGTCCTTCTGCAACGCTCATCACGGGTAAGCCGTCGGCATTTCCTGCGGCTATGTGGAACAGAACGCCGAGAGGTTTTGCCTGAATTTTTATTTTCGGAGTGATGCCGTTCGGAGAACCGATAAAGCCGTCTGAATCTCCGAGTTCGGTTTTCAGCCTGTATTCAAGATTTTCACGGCTGAGGCAGGCGAGTATAAGCTGTTTATAGTAACTCACATTTTCAACGTCAAGCGCTGAGAGCATATCGTCAAAAGCACCGTTTTCTATATCAGTGCTGATTTTTTCGGCGGCAAGCATGACCTGTTTAGCAGAAAGCCGACAGTTTCCGAGAGTGTCGCATATTCTGTCTTCAAAACGGGCTAACAGCTTGTCGCACATATCGTTTTCGTATATTTCGCCATCAAAGAAAATCATACGTTCACACCCTTTATTATCTCTTCTGCGCCTGCCGCACAGGTCTTTATATCCTCCGGCGCAACTCTGCCGACAATTTCAAGAAACGGCGTTTTCAGCCCGCAGGAACATTCGCTTCCGTTATGAAGTATGCCGAGGTCATCTGTCATTACGGAAAGCACCGGGGTCGCTTTAACCATAGGAGTTATCAGGTTTACAAGTCCTGTCTTGCCGTTTTCAAGCGGTTTTAACGTATCGACATCTCTGATTATAACTCTGCTGTAAGCGGGAACGTGGAAGTGATGTTCCTTGCAATCGCAGTATAAAATAGGATGCTCTACCGCTCCGAAAAATTCGATAATATCGTTTTCCTTTATGCCGAGTACCTTTTCGGCAAGGCTGTAAAAGGAATTTTTATCGGTCTGCTCGGCATAGAACTGTTTCCAGCCGCCGCCGAGCATTATGCGTGAGCCTTTCGGCATTTTAAGATAAATTTTACGCTCGTCCATTATTCTCAGCAGAAAATAAGTATAAGCGGGAAACCCCATGAATCTTGTCGGGAAACGTGAACGTGAATGCCTGACAATAAGATCTATAATCCTGTCAAAGTCGGGGGAATAGCCGCCTTTTTTATATGTCAGGATATAATTGCGGCTCAATGCAGGAGTGAAGAATGTCGCACCGAAAGCCGTCTTTGTTACGGCGGTCTTGTTTCCTCTGTGGTGCTTGTAACCCATAATGATATAGTGGCACGGAACGGGAGATAGCAGATTTCTCAGCTTTGATACACGCATGACCATTTTAAGTCCGCAGAGAAGGCCTCCTGTGTCAAAGGCTACCACGCTTTTCCTGCCGCTTGTGCCGGAGGAAGTCGCTTTTATAAGCGGAATACAGCCTTTATTGAAAATCTGTTTTTTCTTGAACAGCAATGTGGGTATCACGGGAAGTCCGGACGCATCCGAGGGAGAGGATATACCGAGATTTTCGCATATTATGCGGTAATCATCGCAATGGGAAACGCAGTAGGAGAAATTTTCTTTTACGGCTTTGGTGAACAATTCGTCGGAACTATCGGAATACGGGTCTTTTACCCCAAAGAGCAATCGTCTGTATTTCATCGGTCTTCCTCCGCTGTTTAAATATTTGATACAGTAAAATGATAACATAAATAGCACGGTGTGTCAATAAACGGTAAAACAAATGCGTTTTACTTAATTACCGTGTAACCTGTTACATCGCCTTGCTGATAATTTTGTGTGAAAACGGCGTAAAATTATCGGAAATCTGTAGACAATGACGATTATTTGTGATACAATAATAATAACACCTGTCGCAGAGGTTTTTTGTTTTATGACTACAAGTAAACGATTACTCAAAACGTAATCGGTACATAACAAAAAAATGCGGCGGTATTATGACAGATTTATAAAGCAGAGAATAAACTGCACAGAAAGGAATTTTTGCTATGAAGAACATACCCGATGTAAAGCTCGGAATTGCGGCTGTAAGCCGTGACTGTTTCCCCATGAGCCTTTCAGCTTCAAGATGTGAGGCTGTTGTAAAGGCATGTAAGGAGATCGGTGTTGACGTATTTAAATGTCCCACCACTATCGAAAGCGAAACACACATGATGCAGGCTCTTGAGGAGCTTAAGGGCGCAGGCTGCAACGCACTGGTTGTATACCTCGGAAACTTCGGTCCCGAGTCGGCTGAAACACTGCTTGCAAAGTATTTTGACGGTCCTGTAATGTTCGTTGCTGCGGCAGAGGAAACACAGGATAACTTAGTAGGCGGCAGAGGCGACGCTTACTGCGGCGTGCTGAATGCAAGCTACAACTTAGCACTCAGAAACATCAAGGCATACATACCCGAGTACCCTGTAGGAACAGCTACAGAGGTTGCAGATATGATAAAGGAATTTATCCCTGTTGCAAGAGCTGTTATCGGTCTTAACAACTTAAAGGTTATCTCATTCGGTCCTCGTCCTCAGGACTTCCTTGCTTGTAACGCTCCTATAAAGCAGCTTTACAATCTCGGTATTGAGATCGAAGAGAACTCGGAGCTTGACCTTTATGCCGCATTCAACGAGCATAAGAATGACGCAAGAATCCCCGAAGTTGTTGCAGATATGGAAAAGGAGCTTGGCGACGGCAACAAGATGCCCGGTATCCTGCCCAGACTTGCACAGCTTGAGATTACGCTTCTTGACTGGATGGAAGCGCACAAGGGAAGCAGAAAGTACGTTGTATTCGCCAACAAGTGCTGGCCTTCATTCCAGACACAGTTCGGCTGTGTTCCCTGCTATGTAAACTCAAGACTTACAGCAAGAGGAATCCCCGTAGCGTGCGAGGTTGATATTTACGGTGCAATCAGCGAATATATCGGTGCCTGCATTTCAGAAGACGCAGTTACACTGCTCGACATCAACAACTCTGTTCCTGCAGATATGTATGTTGAATCCATCAAGGACAAGTACAACTACACACTCAAGGATACATTCATGGGCTTCCACTGCGGTAACACAGCTTCGTGCAAGCTGACAAGCAAGACTATGAAGTATCAGCTCATCATGCACAGAGGTCTTGAGCCTGACAAGGAGCCTGATATTACAAGAGGTACGCTCGAGGGCGACATCGTTCCCGGCGACATCACATTCTTCCGTTTACAGAGCACAGCTGACGCTAAGCTGAGAGCTTATGTTGCCGAGGGTGAAGTTCTCCCTGTTGCTACACGTTCATTCGGTGCTATCGGCGTATTCGCTATCCCCGAAATGGGTAGATTCTACCGCAACGTTCTTATCAAGAAGAACTATCCTCACCACGGTGCAGTTGCATTCGGTCACTACGGCAAGGCTATCTTCGATACACTGAAGTACCTCGGTGTTGAGGATCTTGAATTCAACCGTCCTGCTGGTATGCTGTATGACGGTGAGAATCCTTACGCTAAGTATTGATTTATCGGACGGCAATACGAAAGTAGATAAAGTTGATATAGTATAGTAAAATCCCTGAGAGCTGAGCCTCTCGGGGATTTTGTTTTGTAGAAAATGCGGTTCTATAATTAATAGGTTTTTTCAATAGAATTGGGGCACTGCTAAGATTGTGCAGTATCGTTCTTAATCGTATGTTTATAACGTTAATATTCGCCGGTAACGTAGGTAAAGTAAAGCCCGAACGACAGAACGGCGAATTTGAAGCGGCACACAGCCGCCCGCCGGTAACGGAGGTAAAGCAAAGCCCGAACCGACAGAACGGCGAATTTGAAGCGGCTCACAGCCGCCCGCCGGTAACGGAGGTAAAGTAAAGCTCGAACCGATAGAACGGCGAAATGTCAGCGGCAACCTGCCGCACGGCGAATTGTCAGCGGCGACCCGCCGCACTTGCAAAAACGGGGGATTTGTGGTACAATAAAACTACTTATTGACTAAAGTTTCGCTGTGCGGGGGAGTACGGCGGTTGAAAGGATAAAGCTGATGGCAAAGAAAAATTATGACGACAACAGTCTTAAACAGCTGAAAGGACCCGATCAGGTACGACTGCGTCCCGGTGTTATATTCGGCTCTGACGGGCTTGACGGCTGTTGTCACTCCGTGTTTGAGATACTTTCAAACTCGATAGACGAGGCGAGAGAGGGCTTCGGAAAGAAGATAATCGTTACACGCTTCCTTGATAAAAGCATTGAAGTGCAGGACTACGGCAGAGGTATACCGATAGACTTCAATAAAAACGAGGAGAAGTACAACTGGGAGCTTGCCTTCTGCACACTGTACGCAGGCGGTAAGTACGATAACAACAGCGGAGATAACTACTCATACTCGCTCGGCCTTAACGGTCTTGGCCTTTGTTCGACGCAGTTTGCGGCTGAGTATATGGAGGTCGAGAGCAATAACGGAACGTGGATATACGACCTGAGATTCGAAAAGGGCTATAACGTTGAAAAGGAAGAAAGAGGCTTCCGTCGTCACCAGTCGGACGGAACAACGGGTACTAAAATCAAGTGGAAGCCCGACCTTGATGTATTTACAGATATTGACGTGCCGTTTGAATATTTTGACGATGTTCTGCGCAGACAGGCAGTGGTAAATGACGGGCTGACCTTTGTGCTGAGAAACGAAGTGCGTGACGAGGAAACAGGGGAAACTCACTTTGAAGAACATATCTACTGTTATGAAAACGGCATCAGCGATTATCTGAAAGAAATCGTAGGCGATACCGCACTCACGACCGAGCAGGTATGGAGCGCACAGCGTACAGGTAAGGACAGAGAGGACAAGCCGGAATACAAGGTAAAGATGAAGGTCGCTTTTGTATTCTCAAACAAAGTACAGCTTATACAGCACTATCACAATTCAAGCTGGCTTGAGCACGGCGGAAGTCCCGACAAGGCTATGCAGGCGGCATTCACAAATCAGATAGACGGCTGGCTGAAAGCTAACAGCAAGTACAACAAGACCGAGGGCAAGATAAAATTTACCGATATTGCCGACTGCCTTGTGTTCATATCTTCAAACTTCTCAACGCAGACAAGCTATGAGAACCAGACGAAAAAGAGCATAACCAATAAATTTATACAGGAGGCTATGACCGACTGGCTGAAGCATCAGCTTGAAGTGTACTTCCTTGAAAATCCGGATGAAGCGGTCAAGATATGCGAGCAGGTGCTGATAAACAAGCGTGCCCGTGAAAATGCCGCAAAGGCAAGAGATACAATAAAGAAACAGCTTTCGGGCAAGATAGACCTTGCGAACAGGATACCTAAGTTCGTTGATTGCAGGAGTAAGGATACGGCAAGACGTGAGCTTTATATAGTGGAGGGTGACTCGGCTTTGGGCGCTGTAAAGCAGGCGAGGGACGCAGACTATCAGGCGGTAATGCCTGTAAGAGGTAAGACGCTCAACTGCCTTAAGGCAAGCTATGATAAGATATTCAAGAGCGAGATTATCACGAACCTTATGAAGATACTCGGCTGCGGTGTTGAGGTAAAGGCTAAGGCGAATAAAGACCTTTCAACATTTGATTTAAATAATCTCAGGTGGGAAAAGATAATAATCTGTACCGATGCGGACTATGACGGATACCAGATAAGAACGCTTATTCTTACTATGCTGTACAGACTTGTTCCGACCGTAATAGAAAAGGGCTTTGTGTATATCGCAGAGTCGCCGCTTTATGAGATAAACAGTAAGGATATGACCTATTTTGCCTATACGGAAGCGGAAAAGCAGAGGATACTTGCCGATATAGGCGAGCAGAAGTATAAGATACAGCGTTCAAAGGGTCTTGGTGAGAACGAACCGGAAATGATGTCGCTGACGACTATGAACCCCGAAACAAGACGGCTTATAAGAGTAATGCCGGAGGACGCACAGAAAACGCAGGAGATATTTGAGCTGCTGCTCGGTGATAACCTTGACGGAAGAAAGGACTATATCCGTGACTACGGCTATAAGTACCTTGACGATATAGACGTATCTTAAGCGGAGGATATATGGAAATTAACAGGATAGAGGTAATATCTGCCGTAGTGTCGGAGATGATAGCGACACTGCCCGAGGAAAGACGGCAGAAGGCATACATACATCTTTTCGGCACGGCACAGACGGCAGGGCTTATCGCACTGCGCAGAGGTGTTAACGCAGAGCTTGCGCAGATAAGCGGACTGCTCCACGACTACCGTAAATATCTGACGGGCGTTGACGAAAAGCACGCAGAAGAAGGTGCTGACGCTGTAATGCCGATACTGGCAAAGACGGGGCTTTTCAGCGTGTGCGAGATAGGCAATATCACAAGAGCGATAGCGAACCACAGCGACAAGGAAAATGTCGGGCTTCCGCTTGACGAGGTGCTGAAAGACGCAGATATTCTGCAACACGTTTTACAGAATACAACGCTACCCATAAGAGATAAATACGAGAAACGCTTTGAAAAGCTGAAAAAAGAGTTTTCGCTCTGAGCAAGGTATAAAGCTAAAAAGAGGTATAGATTTTGAGAAAAGGAAAGAACGAAAAGAGCGAGAAGAAGGTCGCTCCGAATAAAAACGCTTATATAGAGGGCGCAGGTATTGTCGAGAATCAGCCGATAACCGATACGCTGACCGAAAACTATATGCCGTATGCAATGAGCGTTATAGTTTCCCGTGCGCTCCCCGAAATTGACGGTTTCAAGCCGTCACACAGAAAACTGCTGTATACGATGTACAAGATGGGTCTGCTTACGGGAGCAAGAACGAAGTCGGCGAACATTGTCGGACAGACGATGAAATTAAATCCGCACGGCGATATGGCGATATACGAAACGATGGTAAGACTTGCAAGGGGCAACGAGGCGCTTCTGCACCCGTATGTTGACAGCAAGGGTAACTTCGGCAAGGCATATTCAAGAGATATGTCGTTTGCGGCATCACGATATACAGAGGCAAAGCTCGATCCTATCTGCGCAGAAATATTTGCGGATATTGACCGTGATATAGTTGACTTTGTGCCGAACTACGATAACTCAATGACAGAGCCTGTACTGCTCCCCACAAGATTCCCTGCGGTACTGGTAAACAATAACGTCGGTATCGCCGTATCTATGGCGAGCAATATCTGCTCCTTCAATCTGTCGGAGGTATGTGAGACAGCCGCCGCGCTTATGAAAAATCCCGAACACGATATTGTATCCACGCTTAAAGGACCGGATTTCCCCGGCGGAGGCTTCATATTGCAGGACGAGAACGAGCTTCGCCGTATATATGCCACCGGACGTGGAAGCGTAAAGGTGCGCAGTAAGTATATCTATGACAAAACGGCAAACTGTATCGAAGTGACCGAGATTCCGCCTACGACGACTATTGAAGCGATAATCGACAAGATAGTTGAGCAGGTAAAGCTGGGCAAGCTGAAGGAAATCTCCGATGTGCGTGACGAGTCGGACTTATCGGGCCTTAAGATAACTATTGATTTAAAGCGTGGGCAGGACAGCGAGGCGGTAATGAAAAAGCTGTTCAGGATAACTCCTTTACAGGACGTTTTCTCCTGCAATTTCAACATTCTTGTAGGCGGTATGCCGAAGGTTATGGGCGTTGCCGAGATACTTGAGCAGTGGACGGATTTCAGAATTACCTGCGTAAAGAGAAAGACAAAGTTCGAGCTTGCAAGAAAGAAAGAGAAACTCCATCTGCTGACAGGTCTTAAGAAGATACTGCTTGATATAGACAAGGCTATAAAGATAATCCGTGAAACAGAGGATGACGCAGAGGTCGTACCGAACCTTATGATAGGCTTCGGCATAGACGAAACACAGGCGGAATATGTTGCGGATATAAAGCTGAGAAATATCAACAAGGGCTATATCTTGAAGCGCATCGAGGAAATAGACAGCCTTAAGGAAGAAATAGCCGATATGGAGGATATTCTTTCATCTGAACGCAGAGTGAAGCAGATAATCATATCGGAGCTTGGCGATATAGCGAAGAAATACGGCAAGCCCAGAAAGACAATGTTCATCTACGGCACTGAGGACGAGGAGAACGAGGCGGAGGAGGAAATACCCGATTATCCCGTAAATCTGTTCTTCACCCGTGAGGGATATTTCAAGAAGATTACTCCTCAGTCTCTGAGAATGAGCGGCGAACAGAAGCTCAAGGAAAACGATGAGATAATCGAAACCTATGACGGCAGTAACCGTGCGGAGCTGTTGTTCTTCACAGATAAATTCCAGGTATATAAGGCGAGAGCCTGCGACTTTGAGGACGGAAAGGCAAGCGTGATGGGCGACTATCTGCCTGTAAAGCTGGAGCTTGACCCGGACGAGAAGATAATAAAGATGATAGCCGCAGAGGACTACAGCGGAACGCTTGTAATGTTCTTTGAAAACGGTAAATGTGCAAAAGTGCCTATGGCATCGTTTGAAACAAAGACAAGACGTAAAAAGCTGGCGAACGCATATAATGACGGCTCGCCGCTTGTGTCTATGACGCTTATTGACGGCGACTGCGAGTTTATGCTAAGCTCGGACGCAGGCAAGGTCATGATATTCAACACCGTGCTTATCCTGCCCAAAGCGGCAAGGGATACGCAGGGCGTGCAGGTAATGAGGCTTACCAGAGCAAAGCTCAGATCTGCGGTTAAATACAAGGACGGTATGATAAAGGACGCAGACAGCTACAGGACAAAGACCGTGCCTGTTGCGGGAACGCTGTACGATGAGGATACCGACCAGCTCAAGTTTATGTAACGCATCGTAACAGCCGACAAAAAATATCAGAATTTAGAAAAATATTTTTATAAGTAAAAAAGGGGTCGCATATTGCTTGCTTTGATGATTTTGCATCGTGCAAAATTTTTTTGCAAGCACTCAAAGCGTCCTTGCTTTGGGGCGAAGCCCCCGGCAGGGACTAGGGCTGTCTCTTATACACATCTCC
>ERZ1026956.1074-NODE-1074-length-14147-cov-6.690179_pt1 | contig 14147 bp, 10 predicted proteins | sample MGYA00519301_ERZ1026956 | MGnify/ENA primary metagenome ERZ1026956 (study PRJEB26926, sample SAMN06164521) | human gut metagenome | biome: ENVO:00009003; feature: ENVO:2100002; material: ENVO:00002003 | host: Homo sapiens | place: USA | collected 2012 ...
GAGATCCTGAGATGTCTCGTGGGCTCGGAGATGTGTATAAGAGACAGTATTATAACAGATGCTTCGTCCTATTTCTGTTGTCATGACCACAAAGAGAGAGGAAGTTTTTCTCAGTAATGCACGACATTGCCCGCATTGCGGATGCGTGCCAGCACCGGCTCTGCCTCCGGACTGCGGAAATAGTCGAGGCTGGTCTTGGGCAGCAGCGTCCCGAGGGTATCCCAGTCGCCGCTCTGCAGGCACTGGCGGACGGTGGAAGCACTGATGGCCTTGCCGTTTGCTTCTTTGCGGGGTACAACGACACACTCGATACCCGCTTTGGGCAGCTGCTCGCACATAATCTGGTTATAAAGCCCCGTCACCTGACTGGTAGGCTCCTCGCCTACATAGCGGGCAGTGATGTTCAGCGCCGCCGCGATTTTCGTAAAGACGGCGAGGTCCAGCCGGGCGTGGCCGTCGATGACAGCTGCCTCATCCTTCAGGAAGTAACTGGGGAAGGTGGCATTCGAGATGATGTAGGGGCCGCTGTCGTGGAGCACCACATTCGGCAGATGAGCCACGCCCGCCTCCACCAGCTTCCTGCGCACGGCAAAAGGCACGAGGCTGGCGTCCTCACTGACCACGAACAGGTGGAGCGTGTCGCAGGCGGCAGCAGCTTTTTCCACAAGATACTGATGACCGAGGGTAAAAGGGTTCGCGTTCATGACGAGGGCCGCACTTTTACCCTCGGTCCTGGTCTTTTCCAGATCGCGCAGATAAGCCCCGAAGCCGTCGCGGCGGTTCTCCATGAAGACAAGGGTATCCTCCACCCGGGCGATCTCGTAGAAGCCGAGGTCGCCGAAAAACTTGGAGCTTTTTACCTTAGTGTAGAGAAACAGATGCATATTCCCCCGCGCGCACTGCACCTCGATGAGATGGGTGATGATCTGGTTCAGCAGACCCTCGCCCTGATGGGCACTGCTGACGGCGAAGCACCGCAGGGTGTTGCCGAAGCAGCTGCCGGTACCGATGACGTTGTATTCCTCGTCGAACATGGCGCAGATGTAGTCCAGATTGCCGTCGCGGCGGATGCCCTCCTGACCCAGCAGTGTGTCGATTTGGGCCAGAACGGTTTTATCGGTCGGATAGACCTGCGAAATGGTATATTCACTCATTGATATTCCCCTCAGTAGTAACAAAATGGAGCAGCCAGGTCAGCGCCAGCAGGTCGGCACTGCCGCCGGGCGAGAGATTTTCCGCAATGAACCGGTCATCCAGCGCCGCGAGCGCATCTTTATCCGGGTAAGGTGTCTGGGCGAGAAGGGCTTTCAGCTCTTCGGTGAGGGCCAGCTGACGCTCCCGGCTCGAGCGGGAGATGATGTTGGTATCGGTGCTGTTGGCCAGGATGGCCAGCAGTGCGCCGCCGCCGACGCGGTCGAAGTCGTAACCCTTGGCAAGGCCCTCTTCCAGCACCGGCAGACCGACATTCAGCACCGTGGGAAGTCCAGCTTCCACCTGCCCCCGCACACCGGTGATGCCGTACTGAATATAAAGCTTCTGGCCCACGGTGGCGGCGTTCTCGGCAGTGACGCCTGCAAAATCCTTCTCGGTCAGGCCCGCCGTCATTGCGGATACTTCCGCCAGAACGCGGGCTGCTTCGGCCCAGAGGGAGCGGTCGAGGCGTCCCAGAGCCGCGCAGACGATGCCCACCGAAAAGACCGCGCCCTTGTGGGTGTTGACGCCGCCGGTGGCGTCCAGCATCTCGCCCTCGGCCTCACAACCCAGAGGCCGCAGGGCCGCGAACGTCTCGGGCGCGGGCTGTTCCGCCGTCTCGCGGCCCGTCCGGGCGCAGTCTTCAAAATAGGGGTAGAGCGCCGCGGCGCTGTCCATGAAGGTGAAGACGTCCATGTCTTTATGGCTTCCGCTGTTACGCCGGTCCACAAGGCCGGGCTTCGGGGTGGTGGTCACTTCGTAGAGCAGGGCGCGGACGGCCAGACGGGCCGCGTCGGCAATGTCCTGCGCGTCCCGGGCCTCGGTCAAGATCTCCGTCGTCTTTTCCTGCAGTTCGGCCACGGTATGGATGCGGCGGCTGCTGCACACCTTAGCAGGCCCGCCGCAGATGAGACAGCGGCGGCCTTCGAGGTTTAGCTCTTCTCTGTCCACTTTGAGGCCGTCCGGACGGATGACGTCCATGTCGAACAGCCGCCCCAGCGGGGTGGCGTCCTCGATGTCGGTGGTGAATTTCTTGATGGTCAGCGGGTCGGCGTCCAGCACATAGAACGCCTCGCAGCCGGTCACTTCCCAGACGGCGTCCTGATGCAGCGGCGTCAGCTTTGCCCGCAGAAACTGCTGGCGCAGCAGCTGACGCCCCCGCGCAAAGCCCCGCCGGATGAGGGGCGAATCCTTTATCGGGCCGCAGATATTCATGGTAAAGCAGATGAGCGGCTTGTGGTACTGGGCCAACAGCTCCTGCTGATGCTGCACCCGGCGCTCCCGTGCATCCAGCATCTGGACCAGTGAAACAGTCGTTTCCATGTTTTTCTCCTCTCAGCGGTGCTTTTTGAGCATGTCCATAAAGAGCTGCACCTGCGGCAGGGCGGCTGCGTCTCTCTGGCAGAAAATATAGGTGCGCCGGACGAAGGGCTCGCCGTTCTCGAAGGTGCAGGGCTTGACATATCCCTTGAAGTTATCCAGCGCCACTTCCGGCATCAGCGCCCAGCCGAGGCCGCGCTCCACCATCTCGCGGCAGACCATGATGTTATCCACCACAAAATTGCCCGCATCGTTGGTCACGCCGTTCTCGTAGCGCCAGCGGGCCATCTGGGCGCTGATGGTGGCGTCGCTGCTGTGGTCGATATAAAGGTAATCGGAGATGGGTCTGTCCTTGTTCTCCTCGCTGCAGATCAGGCAGATATTCTCCTGCGAGAGCAGGAACTGGGTGCCGTCCCACGGATACTCGCCCCGCAGCACTGCCACGTCCAGCGAAGAGTCCAGCATCTGCTGGTAGATGTTCCGGCTGTGGCCGGTAGCGATGTCGAGGCGTACCTTCGGGTAGGCTTTGTGGTATTCCGTCAGCACCTCGGGCAGGCGGTAGTAGGAGAAGTTCACCGAGATACCTGCCCGCAGGGTGCCGCAGGCTTCGCCCCGAATGGAAGCCAGCTGGCGGCGCATCTTTTCCATCTCGCGGGCGGCTGCGGCGCTGTGGAGCAGCACCTGTTCACCTGCCGGCGTGAAGCGGATGCCCTGCCGCGAGCGCAGGACGATCTCCACCCCCAGCTCCTGTTCCAGTGCCTTGATGCGCTTGGAAAGTGCCGACTGGGTCATGTACAGTTTGTCCGCTGCGTGGGTGATGTTGCGCGTCTCGTCCAGTGCGTGCAGCAGCTCGTAATCTTTTTCGTCCATCGTAGCTCTCCCCCTATTGCCCTTTATTTTTCTTATCATTCCTGTTTGCGCTTCATCGCGGCGCTTTTTTCTCTGATTCCATATCTGTTATTCATAATACAACAGATTTCAGCAAATGAAAAGGGGGATATTTGTCTTGATTTTCCCGAAAGTCCATTCCAAGATGGAATAGCTCAGCACTTTTCTTGCGGTTTTCTTAACCCTACCTTAATTCCATCTTAATGCGGTGTTGTTGTACACAACATCTTCATTTTTTCTTTGCTGATGGGCGGTCTTCCTCCCGCAGTACAGCAAACGCAGTTCTCTTTTCATTTTTGCCTGAAAAAGCAGCAAAAGTCCAGTTTATTGGACATTATTTGTATTATTATAAAAACATGAAAATACTCGTTTCTTTCTTCTTTGGCACATTGCAGATTTTCCGTCTGCTTTTTTGTGCAAAGTCCCAGAATTTTTCGTCGAAAAGCGCGTTTTGTTGACAGCCGCTTTTTGAAAAGCGTATCCTTATTGCAAACCAGAGTCAGGAGGTCATTTTATGGAGCACTCCACACGTCTTGCCCACATCAGCGAGGACGGCACCCGCACCCAGACCGTCTACGACCATCTCGCCGGCACTGCCAGACTGGCCGGTTCCTTCGCAGCCCCCTTCGGGGCACAGAGTGAGGCCGAATTTGCCGCGTGGCTCCACGACGTCGGCAAATACAGCGACGCCTTCCAGCTGCGGCTCAAAGGCGGCCCCAAGGTGGACCACTCCACCGCCGGGGCGCAGGAGGCCTGGGTTCGCCAACATCTCCACACTGCCTTTGCCGTGGCCGGACACCACAGCGGCCTGCCCGACGGCGGGATCCCCGCCGATGACCCGGGCGACGCCACCCTGTTTGGCCGAAGCAAGAAGCCGGTAGCCCCCTACGACGGCTGGCAGGAAGTAACGCTCCCCGCCTCGACGCCGCCCGCGTGGGCCTGCGCCGACCCGCTGAGCCTCGCGTTCTTTACCCGGATGCTCTACTCCTGCCTCGTGGACGCCGACTTCATCGACACCGAGACCTTCATGGACGGCAAGGCCGCACCCCGGGGCAGCGGCACGGACATCGCCGCACTGCGGGACATCGTCTCGGCACAGGCGCAGCGCTATCTCAGTGCCGAATCGCCCTCGCCCGTCAGCGTCCAGCGCAACACCGTCCTCCGTGCCTGCCTCGAGAAAGGCGCGCACGGCCCACAGGGGCTCTACACCCTCACCGTACCCACCGGCGGCGGCAAGACCTTTGCCTCCCTCGCCTTTGCGCTGGAGCACGCCGCCGCCCAGAAGATGAAGCGGGTCATCTACGTCATTCCTTATATGTCCATCATCGACCAGACCGCCGCCGTCTTCTCGGGCCTGCTGGGCGCAGAAAATGTTCTGGCTGACTTCTCCAACGCCGAGTACAAGACTGTTGAGCAGGACGACCTGACCACCGCCCAGTACCGCCAGATGCTGGCCAGCGAAAACTGGGACGCCCCCGTCGTGGTGACGACGGCGGTGCAGTTCTTCGAGTCGCTCTACGCCAACCGCAGCAGCCGCTGCCGCAAGCTCCACAACATCGCCGACAGCGTCATCATCTTCGACGAGGCGCAGACCCTCCCGGGCGACTACCTTGCCCCCTGCGTCAGTGCCATCGCCCAGCTCATCCAGCATTACCACTCCACGGCCGTCCTCTGCACGGCCACCCAGCCTGCCCTTGAGCCGCTGTTCCGGCGCTTTGCGCCTGAGCTCCACCCGCAGGAGATCACGCCCGACGCGGCCCGCCTCTACGAAGTGCTCCGGCGCACCACACTGCAAGACCTCGGCACCCTGCCGCAGGAGGAGTTCGCCGCCCGGCTGGCCCGGCACCCGCAGGTGCTCTGCGTGGTCAACCGCCGCAAGACGGCCCAGCAGCTCTACGCTGCTCTGCCCGCCGAGGGCAGCTACTGCCTGACCACCCTGCTCTGCGCCGCCGACCGCCGCCGTCAGCTGGACGGCATCCGCCAGCGACTGAAAGAGGGTCTGCCCTGCCGGGTGGTGTCCACCTCTCTCATCGAGGCGGGCGTGGACATGGATTTTCCCGTCGCTTACCGCGAGCAGTGCGGTCTTGACTCGCTCTTACAGACTGCCGGGCGCTGCAACCGCGAGGGGCGGCGGGGCGCAGAGGAAAGCATCGTCTACCGGTTCCGGCTGGACGAGTGTTCCACGCCCCAGATGCTCAGGCAGAACGTCAGCGCGCTGGACTACACCGCCCGGCATCAGGACACACTGGACACGCCCCGGGCCATTCAGCTCTACTTCAACGAGCTTTCCGACCTTCGCGGCCCCGACGCCGTGGACAAACACGGCATTCTGGATGCCTTTCTCCGGGGCATCCGGGGCTGCCAGTTCCCCTTTGCACAGGTGGCGGAGGAATTCCGCCTCATCGAGAACGCTGCCCGCACGGTCTATCTGCCCGTCGGCGAGGGCGCAGCCCTCTGTGAACAGCTGCGCAGCGGTCATGTTACCCGGACGCTGCTGCGGAAGCTGGGCGTTTACAGCGTCTCCTGCTATAAGGACCAGTTCGACAAGCTCGACGCCGCCGGGGCGCTGGAACTGCGGCCCGATGGTTCCGCCATCCTCACCGACACCAGCTGCTACAGTGAAAAGACCGGCCTTGCCATGGATGTGGAGACGGGCATCGGCCTTTACTTCTAAAAAGAGAGAAGCGGCAAAGCATACACCGCTTTGCCGCTTCCCCTTGACATCTCCGACATCAATTAAATATTTCAATCCTCATCAGAGGCATCCAAACCTCCAACGACACCAACAGTATACGGAAAAACGAACTTTTTTTCAACATTTTCCAGATAATTCCTCATAACTCCTTGACAGCGCTTTCGAAAAAGAATATACTAAGCTCAGAAAGGATATAGAGACATATCCGACTATCAAATAAATGAAGTAAAATAGTGAAGAGGTGGTTGCAATGGCTAACATTCATCTTAGTCTGAAAATTCAACTTCACCTAGAAAGGAGGCGATGCTGATGTCCATGCTCATTGAGGTGTGGGGCGACTATGCCTGTTTCACTCGTCCGGAAATGAAGACCGAGCGTGTGAGCTACGACATGATCACTCCATCCGCTGCGCGGGGCCTTGTGGAGGCCATCTACTGGCACCCCGGGCTGCGTTATACGGTTGACCGCATCTATCTGCTCAAGCCCTTCGGCCTTGACCCCGAGGATGAAGCGTCCACCGAGGAATACACCCAGCGGCCCATCCGGTTCACCAACATCCGGCGCAACGAGGTCAAGTCCACCCTACTGTCCTCCGCCGCCCTCAGTGCGGCCAAAGGCGGCACGCCGCCGGTGCTCTACACCTCGGAGGACATCCAGCAGCGGGCCGCGATGGTCCTGCAGGACGTCCACTACGTCATCGAGTGTCACTTCGATTTGACGGACAAGGCCGCCCCCAGCGACAATCCCGGCAAGTTCCAGGACATCCTGCGCCGACGCCTGCGCAAAGGTCAGTGCTATCACCAACCCTGTTTCGGGTGCCGGGAGTTCCCGGCCAACTTCCGGGAGTGGCCGGGCGGCAGCATTCCGGCGCTGAAGGTCACGCAGGACCTCGGCTTCATGCTCCACAGCCTCGATTACTCTGATTCGGCCAACATCCGCAGCCAGTTCTTCCGCGCAAAGCTGGTGGACGGCGTGATGGAATGCCGAGACGTGGAGGTGTTTACATGATACTCCAAGCACTCACCGCCTATTATGAACAGCTCTTGAAGCAGGGCAAGGTGGAGGCCCCCGGCTGGGACAGTAAGTTCAAAGTCAGCTATGAACTGCGCCTCGGCCCCGACGGCCAGCTCCTCGCCCTCAACGACCTGCGGCAGGAAGTCCCCAAGGGCAAAAAGACCGTCATCGCCCCCCGGGAGCTCCCTGTCCCCCACCGGGTCAAGCGCGCCTCCGGCGTCGCCGCGAACTTTTTGTGCGACAATACGTCCTATCTGCTGGGCGCAGACGAAAAGGGCAAGCCCGAGCGTTCCCGCCAGTGCTTCGAAGCCTGTGCCGCCCTCCACCACAAGGTGCTCGACGGCGTGGACTCCCCTGCCGCCAAAGCCATCCTCGCCTTTTTTGACAGCTGGGAGCCGGATACAGCCCCCACCCACCCGCTGCTGGCAGAGCAGTGGGCCGACCTGAACAACAACGCGAACCTTGTGTTCGGCTACGAATCCCCCGACGGCGCCCACTGGCTGGCCACCACAGATGACGCCATCCGGGCCGCATGGCAGTCCGCCTTTGACACCTCCGATGCCGACGCCGAGACGGCCCGCTGCCTCATCACCGGCAAAGAGGCCGGCATCGCCCGCATCCACCCCGCCATCAAGGGTGTGATGGGCGCACAGGCCGCCGGTGCGGCACTGGTCTCCTTCAACGCACCCGCTTTCTGCTCCTATGGCCATGAGCAGGGTGCCAACGCCCCCGTCAGCGAGTACGCGGCTTTCGCCTACACCACGGCCCTCAATCTGCTGCTGGCAGACCGGAACTGCTGCCAGCGCATCGGCGACACCACCATCGTATGCTGGGCCGAAAACGCCGCTCCCGCCTACTCAAACGCCATGCTGATGTTTTTCTGCGGCGGTGCCGAGGCGCGCGGCGTCTCGGAAAGCGACCTTGCCGCCGCACTGAAAGCCCTTTCTCAGGGACGCCCCGTCTCCTTCCTCGACGACAAGCTGGACCCGAATCAGGACTTCTATGTGCTGGGCATCTCGCCCAACGCGGCCCGGCTCTCCGTCCGGTTCTTCCTGCACAGCAGTTTCGGACAGTTTGCCAAAAATCTGCAGGACCACGCCGACCGGCTCAGCATCACCCGCCCCGCCTTCGACAAGCGGGAAAACCTGTCGGTCTGGGCGCTGGCGCAGGAGACGGTCAACCAGAAATCCCGGGACAAAAATCCATCGCCCCAGCTGGTGGGCGATCTGCTCCGGGCCATCCTCACCGGCGGACCCTATCCCACCACCCTGCTCAACGGCGTGACCCTCCGCATCCGGGCCGAACGGGAAGTCACCCGGGGCCGCGCCGCTATCCTGAAAGCCTACTATCTCCGCAACTACCCCACCGAGCTCAACAAGGAGGTATTTACCGTGAGCCTGAACGAAATCAGCAATGTCCCCTATGTTCTGGGGCGTCTCTTCTCTGTGCTGGAGACGATCCAGAGCGTCGCCAATCCCGGCATCAACGCCACCATCAAAGACCGGTACTTCAACTCGGCCTGTGCCACCCCGGCAACGGCCTTCCCTACGCTGGTCAAGCTGGCTCAGAAGCATCTGCAGAAGATGAGCACCCCCAACGAGGTGCATTTCAGCAAACAGCTCACCGAGCTGATGGCCCAGCTGCCCGAGACAGGCTTCCCGGCGCGGCTCAGCCTGCCGGAGCAGGGTGCCTTTGAGATCGGCTACTACCACCAGACCCAGAAACGCTACGCCAAAAAGAATGAGGAGGAATAAACCATGTCTGAGCCCATCAAAAACCGCTATGATTTCGTCATCCTGTTCGACGTCGAGAACGGCAACCCCAACGGCGACCCCGATGCAGGCAACATGCCCCGTATCGACCCCGAGACGGGCTACGGTCTGGTGACTGATGTCTGCCTCAAGCGGAAGATCCGCAACTATGTCGAGACCCTGAAAGAGGACGAAAAAGGCTATCGTATCTACATCAAGGACGGCGTTCCCCTCAACCGCAGCGACGCCGAGGCCATCAGCACGCTGGGCATCGACCCCGACCTGAAAGCTGCCAAAAAGGCCGACCCCGACATCGATGCCAAGCTGCGGGACTATATGTGTGAGAACTACTTCGACATCCGCACCTTCGGTGCTGTCATGACCACCTTCGTCAAGGGTGCGCTGAACTGCGGTCAGGTGCGCGGCCCCGTCCAGCTGAGCTTTGCCCGCTCGGTAGACCCCATCGTCCCGCAGGAAGTCACCATCACCCGCGTGGCCATCACTACCGAGGCCGACGCCGAGAAGAAGGGTACTGAGATGGGCCGCAAGCATATCGTGCCTTACGCCCTCTACCGCGCCGAGGGCTATGTCTCGGCCAATCTCGCCCGGAAGACCACCGGCTTCTCCGAGGATGATTTAAAACTTCTGTGGACTGCCATTCTGAACATGTTCGAGAACGACCACAGCGCTGCCCGGGGCAAGATGGCCGTGCGGGAGCTCATCGTGTTCAAGCACGATTCTGAGCTGGGCAATGCCCCGGCCTATAAGCTCTTCGACTCCGTCGCCGTCCAGCGCAAGCCCGATGTGGACGCCGCCCGCAGCTACCGCGACTACACCGTCACGGTGGCAGACACTCTGCCGGAAGGAGTCACCTGCGAGAGGCTGTCCTGATGGGCGGCGCAGATGACTTGCTGCCCCTGTCGGGCATCCAGCACTTCTGCTTCTGCCGCCGCCAGTGGGCGCTCATCCATCTGGAACAGCAGTGGGCGGAGAACCGCCGCACCGTCGAAGGCCAGCTCGACCACGCCCGCTGTCATGACGCAGACCAGACCGAACGGCGCGGCGGCCTGCTCATCACCCGAGGGATGCAGGTGGTCAGCCGTCGGCTGGGCCTGAGCGGAAACTGCGATGTCGTCGAGTTCCGGGCCGACCCGGAGGGCATCTCCCTGCAAAGCACGGAAGGGCTCTGGAAGCCCATGCCTGTCGAGTACAAGCATGGCCGCGCCAAGGCCAGCGACGCTGACCGGCTGCAGCTCTGCGCACAGGCCATGGCGCTGGAAGAGATGCTGGTGTGCAGCATCCCGGAGGGTGCGCTCTTCTACGAGGAAACGCGGCGGCGGGAGGTCGTGCCGCTGACCGAAGAACTGCGCCAGACCACCCAGAAGATGGCCGATGAGATGCACGCCTATTTTACCCGGGGCTATACCCCCAAGTCGAAGCCCGGCACCCACTGCAACGCCTGCTCCCTCAAAGAGCTCTGCCTCCCCGTGCTGTATCAGCGTGCCGACCCGAAAGCCTATCTCCGCGCCCATCTGGACGAGATGCAGGAGGCCGCGCCATGAGAAAGTTTTTGAACACGCTCTACGTCCTCAACAAGGACGCCTACCTTTCCCTCGAGGGGGAGAACATCGTCCTGCTCTGCAACAAGGCTGAAATTGGCCGGGTCCCGCTCCACACGCTGGAAGGCATCGTCTGCTTCAGCTATCCCGGCGCAAGCCCTGCCCTGATGGGTAAATGCACCAGCCTCGGGGTCGATTTGAGCTTTTTCAGCCCGCAGGGCCGCTTTCTGGCCCGGGCCGTGGGCGAAGAGCGGGGCAACGTCCTGCTGCGGCAGACCCAGTACCGCATCGCAGACAGCGAGGCAGAGAGCTGTCTCTATGCGCGCAATTTCATCCTGGGCAAAGTCTATAACGCCCGCTGGGTGCTGGAACGGGCCACCCGCGACCACCCCCAGCGGGTGCCGGTGGAACAGCTCAAGCGCACCAGCGCCCAGCTGGCGGCGGCGCTGCCCCTCATCGAGCAGTGTGACGACCTCGACCAGCTTCGCGGTCTGGAGGGCGAGGCGGCACAGCGGTATTTCGACTGCTTTGATTCACTCATCCTGCAGCAGCACGATGATTTTGCCTTCACCGGTCGGAGCCGCCGCCCGCCGCTGGACAATACCAATGCCCTGCTCTCTTTCGCTTATTCGCTTCTGGCCTCCGACTGCACGGCGGCTCTTCAGAGTGTGGGCCTCGACCCCTACGTCGGCTTTCTCCACCGCGCCCGGCCCGGGCGCAGGAGCCTCGCCCTCGACCTCATGGAAGAGCTGCGTGCAGTTTATGCCGACCGCTTCGTGCTCTCCTGCATCAACCAGAAAATCATGACGCCGAAGCATTTCCAGAAGCAGGAGAACGGGGCCGTCCTTCTCACCGATGAGGGCCGCCGCGCCTTTCTGGGCGGGTGGCAGACCCGCAAGCAGGAGACTATCACCCACCCGTTCCTGAACGAAAAGCTTCCGTGGGGCCTCGTGCCTTATGTGCAGGCTCTGCTTCTGGCCCGCACCCTGCGGGGCGATATGGAGCTTTACCCGCCATTTTTCTGGAAGTGAGGGATGTGTATGCTGGTCCTTATCACCTACGACGTCAATACCGAAACTCCTGCCGGGCGCAAACGTCTGCGCAAAGTCGCCAAGCGCTGTGTGGACCACGGCCAGCGGGTGCAGAACTCCGTGTTCGAGTGTCTGCTGGATGCCGCGCAGTATGCCGTTCTCAAGGCGGAGCTGATGTCTCTCATCGACCCTGCGCTGGACAGTCTGCGCTTCTACCAGCTGGGCAACAACTATAAGAACAAGGTGGAGCATATCGGCGTTCATCCGCCCTTCGAGCAGGACGGCCTGCTGTTGTTCTGAGTTTCCCGCCCCGGTGCGAAGGGCGAGTTCTCAGCATTTTTCCGGCACCTTCGCACCGGATTTTTGTGTCATTTTGCATGATTTGGATAGTTCTTTGACCCGTTGTAAATCAAGGCTCTTCTAAATTCGTGCAGAATGTTGTATAATTTGTTTGAAAATAGAGATTTTGTCTCTGTTTTTGCTGTCGCCCTCCTCGCGGAGGGCGTGGATAGAAATACGAGGGCCTCGGTGGATGCGTATGCCTTGAGGTGTCGCCCTCCTCGCGGAGGGCGTGGATAGAAATATTGTCCCGGCCTCCTCCGCGTCAAAGCATCATGAGTCGCCCTCCTCGCGGAGGGCGTGGATAGAAATGTAGAACTCCTTCTTATGCTGCTCGGTGTAGTGGGTCGCCCTCCTCGCGGAGGGCGTGGATAGAAATAAGACCTCCGGCTCCGGCATGGCACAGGCAATCCGTCGCCCTCCTCGCGGAGGGCGTGGATAGAAATTTAGACTTAATTCCCGGAAGCGCGGGATAGTTGGGTCGCCCTCCTCGCGGAGGGCGTGGATAGAAATTACATAGATCATAGCGTCCTCCTTCCTTATGCCGTCGCCCTCCTCGCGGAGGGCGTGGATAGAAATGTCTTGGGGAAGCCCAGCGCGTCCTCGTCCTTGGTCGCCCTCCTCGCGGAGGGCGTGGATAGAAATTATCGTTGAGTTTTGTCCGATGTGTGATACAAAAGTCGCCCTCCTCGCGGAGGGCGTGGATAGAAATCCTCTGCGTTGCTGCGGAATTTGCCACAGATTCGGGTCGCCCTCCTCGCGGAGGGCGTGGATAGAAATGCGCTCCGTAAAGATTGTGATGTAGCCCATGACAGTCGCCCTCCTCGCGGAGGGCGTGGATAGAAATAATCGATGACGCAACAGTGACTTATGCCGACACCGTCGCCCTCCTCGCGGAGGGCGTGGATAGAAATGGGTCAATGCTTGCTCGCCGTATGATGTTTTCCAGGTCGCCCTCCTCGCGGAGGGCGTGGATAGAAATGTAACAAGTATGGTAGTTAGCGGCCGTGAACTGGTGTCGCCCTCCTCGCGGAGGGCGTGGATAGAAATTCCTGCCGGGTGGGCAGATTGTCCTTTTTCCACTGGTCGCCCTCCTCGCGGAGGGCGTGGATAGAAATGCTTTTGCCATAGAGCTTACCTCCTCATGTCTTAGGTCGCCCTCCTCGCGGAGGGCGTGGATAGAAATTCGGATGTGGATAACTGTAGCGAGGGAATGCTGGGTCGCCCTCCTCGCGGAGGGCGTGGATAGAAATTGCACTGCATCAGGAATTTTGTCCTGAATCTTCTGTCGCCCTCCTCGCGGAGGGCGTGGATAGAAATATGCGGTTCGATGGTGTAGATGATGTGCTCAAGGTGGTCGCCCTCCTCGCGGAGGGCGTGGATAGAAATCTCTGCGTTGACGATCCACTTGTACACAGTCTTTGGTCGCCCTCCTCGCGGAGGGCGTGGATAGAAATACATAGACAGGTACCGGGTGCGGCCTGTTGAAGTGTCGCCCTCCTCGCGGAGGGCGTGGATAGAAATTCGGTGTAGATGCCCAGATTTTTAGCCCATTCGACGTCGCCCTCCTCGCGGAGGGCGTGGATAGAAATCAAATAGGAGTCGATCTCTGCTTGTTGGTCGATTGGTCGCCCTCCTCGCGGAGGGCGTGGATAGAAATGTTGAATTTTGCAAGCCGTACTAATCTGTAGTCGCGTCGCCCTCCTCGCGGAGGGCGTGGATAGAAATCCGCTTCAGGCGTCCCGTGGTGGACTTGCGGAGGTCGCCCTCCTCGCGGAGGGCGTGGATAGAAATTGCAAGATTGCAGAATACGGCATCCAGCGCAACAAGTCGCCCTCCTCGCGGAGGGCGTGGATAGAAATAGGTACTGGTACAAGCTCCATTGGACGATCCGGTCGTCGCCCTCCTCGCGGAGGGCGTGGATAGAAATAGATTGATTTTTACCGTCAAATCTAAGCCCTGTCCGTCGCCCTCCTCGCGGAGGGCGTGGATAGAAATAAAGGTATCAGTCTTTTCGGGGGTGAGGTTAGACACGTCGCCCTCCTCGCGGAGGGCGTGGATAGAAATATCCCCATCTTTAATCTCATATCCAAAAGACTGCAAGTCGCCCTCCTCGCGGAGGGCGTGGATAGAAATCATATTTCCCGCCTTGAAGCCTTGCAAATCCAGACGTCGCCCTCCTCGCGGAGGGCGTGGATAGAAATCAGATATTGATAACCAGTGTCTAGCTTTCGGACAAGTCGCCCTCCTCGCGGAGGGCGTGGATAGAAATTCTCCATGCTGCCGAAAGACGGCGGCATCGTTGTGTCGCCCTCCTCGCGGAGGGCGTGGATAGAAACTGTCTCTTATACACATCTGA
>ERZ1026956.1126-NODE-1126-length-13698-cov-5.200689_pt1 | contig 13698 bp, 14 predicted proteins | sample MGYA00519301_ERZ1026956 | MGnify/ENA primary metagenome ERZ1026956 (study PRJEB26926, sample SAMN06164521) | human gut metagenome | biome: ENVO:00009003; feature: ENVO:2100002; material: ENVO:00002003 | host: Homo sapiens | place: USA | collected 2012 ...
CTATCAGCACCACGGAATCGGTCTCGGCGTTTACTTTATCGGGATCCTGCCGCATGGCATCTTTGAGCTGCCCGCGCTGATCCTTTCCTGCGCGCTCGGACTTCTCATCTGCCGCACGGGAACGGAAAAACTCCGCAAAAGGAGCGATGTGTCTTTCCTGCGCCGCGTGCTGGACTGCAACCGCGTCTTTCTATCCTTCGTCGCGCCGCTGCTGCTCGTCGCCGCGCTCGTTGAAGCGTACATCACGCCCGCACTTTTGAAGCTCGTGATGTGACCGCAACGGTTGACTTTCGCACTCCGTCTCTATATAATTGAGCCTGTCAAGATATTGTAGCTTTTTGTCTGCTGTTTCTTCAGGATTTGGGGAAAAGCACCGCAGCCGCGGCGCTTTTCCTTTTTCAGCAGCTTCATCGCATCAGTCAGAGTCTATTGTCGTCCCGCCGCGGGACAGAGAGAGAGGTTCGCATGGCGCAAACAGTTACGGCAAAGCAGACCGTCCAGAATATGACCGAGGGGAGTCCCGTTTCCCTGATCCTGCGCTTCGCGCTGCCCATATTCATCAGTCAGGTCTTTCAGCAGCTTTACAGCACAGCAGACGCCTTCATTGTGGGAAAATACCTCGGCACGAACGCCTTTGCCGCCGTCAGCTCGTCCGGCACGCTCATCATGCTGCTCACGAGTCTTTTTATCGGCACGGCCATGGGCGCAGGCGTTGCCATTTCCAAATATTTCGGCGCAGATGACTATGAAAACGTCTCGCGCGCCATTCACACGAATCTGGCGTTCGGCATTGTTTCCGGTGCGATCCTGACGGTCATCGGCGTTTTCCTCACGCCGACGTTCCTCATCTGGATGAATACCGACGCGCAGGTCATGCCGCAGGCGGTCGAATACTTCCGCTACTACTTCCTCGGCGTGCTGGCAACGGTGCTTTACAATATGTGCACGAGCATCTTAAACGCCCTCGGCGACAGCCGCCGCCCGCTGCATTACCTCATCGTGTCCTCGCTCATCAACATCGCGCTTGACCTTCTCTTCATCGGCGTGTTCCATTGGGGCGTGTGGTCCGCCGCGGTGGCGACCGTTCTCTCTCAGGGCACGAGCTGTGTGCTCTGCCTGATCCACCTGCTCAAAAAGGGCGAGGTCTACACCGTCACGCCGCGCAACATCCGCTTCCACGCCAGTATGCTGAGCGAAATTATTCGCTACGGTCTGCCCTCCGGTGTGCAGAACTGCGTCATCGGCCTTGCCAACGTCATCGTCCAGTCGCAGATCAACTCCTTCGGCATGCTTGCCATGGCCGCCTACGGTGCGCACTGCAAGATCGAAGGCTTCGCTTTCCTGCCCATCACAAGCTTTACGATGGCTTGTACCACGTTCGTAGGGCAGAACCTCGGCGCCAGGCAGTATGACCGCGCCAAGCGCGGCGCGCGCTTCTGCATTCTCATCGCCGTCATTATGGCTGAGCTGATCGGTCTTTGTTACTACCTCTGGGCGAGTGAGCTCATCACACTTTTCGACAGCACACCTGGCGTTATCGCCCTCGGTGTGCAGCAGGCGCGCACGGTATCGCTCTTCTACTGCCTGCTGGCCTTCTCGCATTCCATCGCCGCGGTCTGCCGCGGCGCGGGCCGCGCGGTCGTACCGATGATGATCATGCTCTCGGTGTGGTGCGTCATCCGCATCATCTACATCATGCTCGTTGTCCATTTCATCGGCGAGATCGGTTACATTTACTGGGCCTATCCCCTCACTTGGGCCATCAGCTCCACCATCTACCTCATTTACTATCTGCGCTCCGACTGGGTGCATGGCTTTGAGAGGTGAGGCCGATGACAGACGCTTCCTTCCGTTTCCGCATCGCAACGCCGGACGACGCGCCGGCGCTGCTTGCGATCTACGCGCCGTATGTTGAAAACACTGCCATCTCGTTTGAATACGCCGTCCCGTCGGTCGAGGAATTCCGCAGCAGGATCGAAGGGGTACGGAAAAGCTATCCCTATCTCGTTGCCGAAGCGGCGGACGGCTCGCTTCTCGGCTATGCCTACACGCACACCTTTATCCCCCGTGCCGCTTACGACCACTGTGCAGAGACGACGATCTATCTCGCCCTTGATGCGCGCCATCAGGGGCTCGGCAAGCGTCTCTACCGCGCACTGGAGGAACTCTCACTCGCGCAGAACATCTATAACCTCTACGCCTGCATCGGCGAGCCACAGGGCGAAGGCGACGAATACCTGACGGACAACAGCATTCGCTTCCACGAATATCTGGGGTTCCGCCGCATCGGCGTGTTCACGCGCAGCGGCTACAAGTTCGGCCGCTGGTACGATATGTCGTGGGCAGAAAAGCTGCTGTGCGATCCCCCGGAAACTCCCGCGCCGGTCATTCCCTTTCCCCAACTCGATAAAGCGCTCGTTGCGGAGATCCTCCTTCGGGCCGGCGAGTGATACCTGCATCAAGGAGACCTCATCTATGAAGGAAATCCGTTATCCCTTAGCTCCCTCTCAAAGCGGGCGGACACACAATGCAGCCAAGACGCAGATCGTGTAAGATAAGTTGCGGTAAAAACAGGAAAGAAGAACCCTCTGCTTTGATGCAGAGGGTTCTTCTTTCCGTAAATGCGGCTTTTCGCCCTATGATTCGACGGAAAACGTTTCTCCAAAGACGGCAACGCTGCTCACTGTTTCCGGATCAAGGATTTCGTCCATTCGGAAGCAGTAGCGCCCGCGCTTATCGAGATACTTCGTTATAAGGAACAGGCTGTCCGCCGCGCCGACGGTTTCGCCGCTTTGCAGCGTCACCTCGGGAGCGATGATCTCCTTCCCTTCGTCGCTGTAGATGGGCTCAACCGTTTCTTTCAGATCATCCGTTCCCTGCTTGATCTCGCAGGTCAGCGAGAGCGGCGAGACGTAAAGCGTCGTCAGCACGGCGTTCTTTCCCTCGATCTCGACCGGCTCGTTCACCGTGCACAGGCGTCCCGGATCGGTCTCCGGCAGAGTGAACGTGCAGCTCCAGCGGCCGGGGACGACAAGCTCTTCCCCCCAGTTGTCCCGATACAGGCCATTGAGCGTCAACTTCACCTTCGCGCCGAGGAAGTTGAATTCTCCGTCCATAGAATGGATCGTCATCAAGATCGCGGCATGGCGGCCCGTCTCATTTTCCGTGTTGCTTGGCAATACCTCCCAGCCAATGCCGTAGGTCTGCATTTTCACTCCGTCCCTGGACGTTGCGGACACGCTCCGATCGAATGCGTAGTAGTCCTGATCCAGTATTGTCCCCTCCGGCGCGGTAAAGTCGATGAGGACCGCCGCACAATAGCGGTCGGCGATGACCTGCTCGATGCGCAGCACCGCGCCGCTGTCCCGCTTCACAATGTTCATCGGGACTGCCGCGGTCGAGAGCAGCTCTTCCTGCTCCGCCGTTGCTCCAAAGTACTCCACCAACCGCTGATCCAGTCCCAGCGCCGCTGCGGCTGCCGCCGTGCAGCACAGGAGCGCGATAACCGCCGCAAGCACCGCCGCCGTGCGCAGGCTGCCTCTTCTTTTCGTCTTGTGCGTCATGTTCATTACCTCCGAAATTGTGTCTTCGGAGGCGTGGAGCGCGGAAATCGTCTCCTGATAAAGTTTTTCGTCAAACATCGTTGTTCGCCTCCTGAAGATCGGTTTTGAGCTGTTCCCGCCCGCGCCGCAGCCGGGTGCGGACGGTCGCGTTGGGAATGCTGAGGAATTGGGAGATCTCCCCACAAGAGTAGCCCTCGTAATAGTGCAGAAAGATTGGCACACGGTATTTCTGCGGCAGCGCCATCACAGCATGAAAGAGCTCGCTGTGCTCTGGCGTTTTGAACGCAAGCTGCTCGGCGTAGTCCTCGATCGGCTCTGTCCTCTTCCATGGAGAGAGGAATGCCCGCTTGCACTCGTTGACCGTGACGCGGATAAGCCAGTGCCTGACGTGGTCTTCGCTCTCAAACGCCTTGTCCGCGCGGTAGAGCTTGAGCAGCACCTCCTGCGTGATGTCGTCCGACTCCGAGCGGCTTTTGGTGTAGTGGAACGCCAGCCGGAACACCGTGTCCATATACTTTTTTGCAAGATACGAAAACTGTTCTTCTGTCAACATGGGATTCTCCTTGAAAGGCCTTTCACTTACTATATCATTTGAAAAGAGGGAATGTTTCATTTTTGAAAAACTTTTTCCGAACGGTGCGGCGCTTTTCCTACAGGCTAAAAAGGAATCGATTTGTTATTTACAAATCCAGTAGATCTTTATATTTCTGTTGTCTCTCAGATCCAACGTGTGACAAAAGCGTAAAGGGTAAAAATAAGGGTAACCAGTCGCAGAGAAAAGAAAAAATCCTTGAAAACACAAGGTTTTCAAGGATAAACGATGGTGCGCGAGGCGGGACTTGAACCCGCACGCCCGTAATGAGCACTAGAACCTGAATCTAGCGAGTCTGCCAATTCCACCACTCGCGCGTATTCTATTTTTAAAAAAGATGGTGCGGATGGCGGGACTTGAACCCGCACGTCCATACGAACACTAGCACCTCAAGCTAGCCTGTCTGCCAATTCCAGCACACCCGCATATTCATCTTTTCAAGCGGCTGTTTCTCAACGACCGCTTGGCTATTATAAGCCCAAAAGAGGTCGAATGTCAACCTTTTTTTGCAAGAAAAATAAAAAAATTTATCATACAAAAAGCACCGGAAAACCACGGTTTTTCCAAACTTTTCCGGTGCTTTCCTGTCAGATCTGCGCAAGCGTTTCTCCCACCGCGCCCGTGATGACCAGATCGGCGCCAAGGCCGCGGTCAAGAGGCGTCTTATTGATGACGACAAGCTTGTGTCCGCGATAGTAGCGCACAAGCCCCGCCGCGGGATAGACCGCGAGCGACGTGCCCGCGATGATGAGCACGTCAGCCTCCTGAATGTACTCCACCGCGCGGTAAAGCGTCTTTTCGTCAAGCCCCTCTTCATAGAGCACCACGTCGGGCTTGATGCGCCCGCCGCAGGTGCAGCGCGGCACGCCGGTCGAGTTTTTGATATCACTCGCGGCGTAAAACTTCCCGCATTTCTCGCAGTAGTTGCGAAGCGTGCTGCCGTGCAGCTCGAGGACATTTTTGCTGCCCGCCGCCTGATGCAGACCGTCGATGTTCTGCGTGATAATAGCCTTTAACTTACCCTCGCGCTCCCACTCGGCAAGCTTCAAGTGCGCAGCGTTCGGCTTTGCACCCTCGCAGAGGAGTTTTGCGCGGTAGAAGGCGAAGAACTTCTCGGGATAGCGCTCGTAATACGTGTGGCTCAAAATCGTTTCAGGCGGATCGTCCCACTGCTGGTGGTACAGCCCGTCCACGCTGCGAAAATCCGGGATACCGCTCTCAGTTGAGACGCCTGCCCCGCCGAAAAAGATGATATTGTCCGTTCCGTCAATGAGTTCCTTCAGCTTTTTGACTTCTTCCGTCATCGTTTCTCCTTTTGCGCGCGTGCGCTTATCTCACATAGCTCTTGTCGATCTGCACCACAGCAAAATAGCTCGGATCCAGCTCGTGTACCGCCTTTTTGATCTTCTCCTCCGCTTCCCTGTCGCTCATTTTGCAGCCGTAGGGAACAACGGCGTCGAAGATCACATTCGTGTGCGTCGGCCCCGTGACCATGCGGAAATCGTGGATGGAGATGTTCTCGTCGATGCCGCGCACCAGTGCTGCGATCCTCTGGTGCGTGACATTCACCGCTTCATCGTTCGTCACCACGGGATCCATGTGAATGACCGCCTCGCAGCCGAGCTTATCGTGCAGCTGCTTTTCCACGTTGTCGATTTCGTCGTGCAGGGTGAGAATATCGCCGTGTGCGGGCACCTCGGCATGCAGCGAGATCATCACGCGGCCGGGGCCGTAATCGTGCACCACAAGGTCGTGGATGCCACACACGGCCTTATTCGCCATCACAATATCGCGGATCTCCTGCACGAATTCCTCTGTCGGCGGCTGGCCAAGCAGCGGAGAGAGCGTGTCCTTTGCCGCCTGGAAGCCCGCCCACAGAATGAGCAGCGACACAACAAGGCCGCACCAGCCGTCGATCTGCCAGTGCAGGAAATGCCCCGCAAGCGTCGAGAGCAGCACCGCCGCGGTGGCTGCGCAGTCGGACAGGCTGTCCGCCGCGGTCGCCTGCATGGCGGCGGCGTTGAGCTTCTTCCCTACGCCGCGGTTGTAGCAGTACATATAAAACTTGGCGCAGATGGAAACAAGCAGGATCGTGACCGTCAGCGCGCTGCACTCCACCGCCTCGGGGTGGAGGATCGCGCCCACCGCATCGCGCAGCAGCTCAAAGCCCATCAGAAGAATGACGAGCGAAACGATCAGTCCCGAAATATACTCGATGCGGCCATGTCCAAAGGGATGCTCGGTATCCGGCTTCTGCCCGGCAAGGCGAAAGCCCAGCAGCGTCACGATGGACGCGCCCGCATCGGAGAGGTTGTTGAACGCGTCCGCCGTAATGGCGACCGAGCCTGCAAGCGTTCCTGCCAGCAGCTTGAGCGCAAAGAGCAGCAGGTTGATGGCAATGCCCACCGCGCCGCAAAGCATGCCGTAAGCGCGGCGCACCGCAGCGTCGGCGGTATTTTGGTAGTCCTGAATGAACCGGCGTGCAAGAAAACCGATCATATACTCCCCTCACTCACTCTTGATCTGCAGCTTCATGCGGCAGCAGAGGCGGTCGAGATCCTCGTCCGTCGCTGCCGGGATCCGCAGCCTTGCCCCGCAGCTCCTGCACACAAGATCCACATAGGTGCTGTGGATCTCCATGCCGTAGTCCTTGCTGCCGCAGGAGCAGGTAATGCCGTTTTCGCGCGCGGCGATCTCCTTGAGCTCGGATAAGATCTCATACATGATAACACTGTCGGCAAAGGCGGCGGGATCGCTGCCCTGCTCGCGCTCCTTGGCCGCCGCGAGGGAAAGCTGCTCCATCTCATGCTCCACGGCGTACTCCTCGCCGATGAAGCAGCAGAGCATCTTTGTCTCCGGGCAGGCAAGGCCGATGCCGCGCCCGTGCAGCAGCTTCTCCGCGCTGCACTCCGCAGTGTGCTCGCCGCTGCACACGCCGCACGGCACACACAGGCGGAACTTATTCTCCTCCGCGTCGATGGTCAGGCTCGACTCGCCGCACTCGCAGCTCACGACCGCGCCCGAAGCGGACAGGGCAAAAACGCTTCTGCTCTGAATGACACGCTTGCGGCACGCAGGGCAGAGATAACCGATGGTACGCATCTCTTCTTTCATCTCATTTCCTCCCGGAAAACAAATTTATGATAGATAATCAAAATATTATACTGCATTCGCATCAAAAAAGAAAGGGAGAAACTGTGTTTCTCCCTTTCTTTTCGTTTCGGTCTGCTTACGGCTTGACCGCAATGGCCTCGATCTCGACCAGCGCACCCTTGGGCAGCGCGCCGACCTGCATCGCGCAGCGCGCGGGGCACTCGCCGTTAAAATACTTGGCGTAGACTTCGTTGACAACGGAAAACTCGCCGATGTCGATCATAAAGACGGTCGCCTTGACAACGTCCTCCGCCTTGCAGCCTGCTGCCGCGAGTACGGCCAGCAGATTCTTGATGCACTGCTCTGCCTGCTCGTCGGTATTGTCGGAAACAAAGGCGCCGGTCGCCGGATCCAGCGGGAGCTGACCGGAAACGAACACAAAGCCGTTTGCCTCGACAGCCTGAGAATAAGGGCCGACAGCGCCGGGAGCAGCGGTCGTAGAGATCACTCGTTTCACAGGAAAAATCCTCCTTGTTTGTTGTATATTTATCATAGCATTTCTGTCAAAGTGCGTCAAGTGCTCATATTCTTGGAAAAGCGGCAGAGACTATACATACTTTTGAGCGATTCCCCTAAATCCTTTTGAAAGGAAAAATGCCATGAGCCGAAAAACCGTTGGCGCGCAGACGCGCCGTCTTGACACCTGCCCCGCTATTCTCTCGTTCGCCGCCGTCGGCGGACGGCTTGAGGGCGCGGGACCGCTGCGCGACTATTTTGATGAATTGAGCGAGGATCATTTCTTCGGTGAAAGCACCTGGGAAAAGGGCGAGAGCACCATGCAGCGTCATGCACTCTCCCGCGCGCTGGAAAAAGCGGGGCTGCGGGAAAGTGAGCTTGATCTCATTTTCGCCGGTGACCTTTTGAACCAGTGCGTCGGCTCATCGTTCGCCCTGCGCGAGAGCCGTATTCCCTTTTACGGGCTTTACGGCGCGTGCTCCACAATGGGTGAGAGCCTCTCCCTTGCCGCGCTGATGATTGACGGCGGCTATGCCTTGCGCGCGGCTGCGCTTACGTCCTCACACTTCTGCACCGCCGAGCGGCAATACCGCATGCCGGTGCCCTACGGCTCGCAGCGCACGCCTACAGCGCAGTGGACAGCCACAGGCAGCGGCTGCTGTATCGTTGCAGAAAGTGCCGAAGGTCCCTTTATCACCCATGTCACGACCGGCAGGATCATCGACAAGGGCATCACCGATGCGAACAACATGGGCGCAGCGATGGCGGCAGCGGCATACGATACGCTCTGCGCGCTCTTCCGCGACACGCAAACGAAACCCGAGGACTATGATCTCATCGTCACGGGAGATCTCGGAAAGCTGGGGCATCGGATCGTTTCTGATTTCTTTGCGCGCGACGGGCTGCCGCTCGGCGCGCGCTACACCGACTGCGGGCTGCTGCTTTACGACATTGAGGCGCAGGACATGCACTGCGGCGGCAGCGGCTGCGGCTGCTCGGCGAGCGTCCTGTGCGGCTATCTTCTGCGCGGAATGCGCGAGGGCAGGTGGCAGCGCATGATCTTCGCGCCGACGGGCGCGCTGCTCTCCCCCACGACGACGCTGCAAGGCGAGAGTATCCCCGGTATCTGCCACGCGCTCATACTCTCGAATCAGAAGGAGGTTTAAGCAATGGACTATCTGCGCGCCTTTCTCTGCGGCGGCATTCTCTGCGCCGTCGGTCAGATTTTGATCGACAAAACATCTCTCACCCCTGCGCGTATTCTGACGGGTTATGTCGTCTGCGGCGTTTTTCTGACAGCCACCGGCATATACGAGCCCATCGTCCGATGGGGCGGCGCAGGCGCGACTGTGCCGCTGTTAGGCTTTGGCTATTCGCTCGCCAAGGGTGTAGAAAAGGCTGTCGGCGAGCATGGGTGGCTCGGCGTGATGACCGGAGGGCTCAGCGCCACCGCAGGAGGCATCGCCGCGGCGGTCGTTTTCGCCGTGCTGATGGCGCTCCTCTTCAAACCCGGCGACAAGCGATAACGATAAAGAGAGAGGGGCAAAGCCCCTCTCTCAAATTATTTTGTCACGATGCGCGCAATCCGCGCTCTTCGATCTGCTTGAGCGTCATCACTCTCGTGTGACAGATCGGCTTCCACTCGACCTTCATAAAGAGCGAGGCGATGCAGATGGGCACATAAGTGAGCATAAAGAGCGGGAATGTAAAGGCATAGAGCACCTTTTTCCACGCCGCGCAGCGAATGTTCTTCCACTCCGTCACAGTCGTGATCGCGCCGAGCACAAAGAGCGTTGCATACAGGCTCGCCAGCGTTTGCAGCACAGAGACAACAAGCATCTCCATCGAGCCGCCGGACGCAGCGTTCGAGAGCGCCGCGCCGATGTTCACGATCACGCTCACCCCCGTCAGCACTGCCGCAGGCATGATGTTCATCGTCATGTCATAGCAGGAAAAGCTGCCGTGCGCAATGCCGGAGAAAAGCTGCACGGCGTACTTGCGGAAAACCTGCAAATACCCCTTCGACCAGCGCATGCGCTGCCGCCAGGACTGGGCAAAGCTCGTGGGCTGCTCATCATAGAGCACCGCACCGCCCGCATAGCCGACTTTTTCCCCATGGGTCACGTTGTCGATGGTAAATTCGATGTCCTCCGTGAGCAGGAAGAAGTTCCACCCACCGCACCGCTGCAGCACACCGTCAGAGAACAGAAATCCTGTGCCGGACACCGCGCAGCTGCTGCCGAGGCGCATGCGCGCATTGTTCAAGTATTGTGCCTCGCGCAGGAACCACAGCGCATAGCCCGCAGAGATCCAGTTGTCGCCATAGTTTTTGGAATTGCGATAGCAGGTCACGATCTCGTAGCCCGCGGAATAGACCTTTTCGATCTCGGAAAGGAAGTTCGGGTCAAGGATATTGTCTGCATCCAACACAAGATAGGCGTCGTAGTGCTTGCGGCCGGGACGGCGAATGCGTCTGAGCATGTCGTTGAGCACATAGCCCTTGCCGACATGCAGCGTGTCGTGCCGCTCAAAAACGATCGCGCCATGCTCGCGCGCCACGCGGGCGGTATCGTCCGTGCAGTTATCCGCACCGACGTAAACATCTACATGATCCATCGGATAAGTCTGCGCACAAATACTGTCGAGCAGATAACCGATGACATTCTCCTCATTGCGCGCAGCGATGAGAATGGCAATGCGGTGGTTTTCATTGCGGCCGATAAATTTCTTCCGCTTCAGCAGCGCCACCGCCACATAAAAGAACTGATAGGAATAGCATACGAAAAAGAGGGCCATGATGACCGCGTTGATCGTGATGACTGTCTGCATAATCGTCTCCTCCACTGCCGGAAATCCCGGCATCTCTTGTTTTCCTGTCTGTGGAAGAGTTATATCATGCAAACCTTGCGATTCCACTGTGAAATTTCTTAACTAATTTCAAACATCAGCGGTAGAAATTATTAAGCATCGGCGCACAAATGCGGCAAAGGCACCCGGCAGATCTCCTGCCGATCGAATAATCCAAGAAAAAGCTTGTAATTTTGGTTGACAAACAGCACATATCTATGGTAGTATTAGTCTTGCGTTTGGGAGTTAGACGCGAACTCATTATCCGGAGAGATGGCCGAGCGGTTGAAGGCACCGGTCTTGAAAACCGGCGATGTGAAAGCATCCGTGGGTTCGAATCCCACTCTCTCCGCCAATTGAAAAAACACCATCGACCTGCGGAAGTACCCAAGAGGCCGAAGGGGCTCCCCTGCTAAGGGAGTAGGACGTGTAAAAAGCGTCGCGGAGGTTCAAATCCTCTCTTCCGCGCCAAGAAAAGCAAGAGAAAACATTGCGTTTTCCCTTGCTTTTTTGTTTTTTAAAGCAGCCCTCATTGAGATATCCGGCACAACCTTCATCTTCCGTTCTTTTCTTTTCGTGCTTCCCGTGGTATGATGGATTGGATTTGATAGAAAAGCAAAATGAGGAAAAACGAGTTTTCAGAAAGAGATGGATCGAAGGGTGCAGACTTACACATATGTTGCAAATGGAAAATTTGAATTAACGGAAAAGCCAAAGTCGGTACTGCTGCACGAGCGGGACGCCATTGTGAAGGTGACGCTCGCCAGCATTTGCTCCAGCGACCTGCACATCAAGCACGGGAGCGTTCCCCGCGCCGTTCCGGGCATCACGGTGGGACATGAGATGGTCGGCATTGTGGAAGCAGTCGGCAGCGCGGTGAAGAACGTGAAGCCGGGCGACCGCGTAACGGTCAATGTAGAGACTTTCTGCGGCGAGTGCTTTTTCTGCAAAAAGGGCTATGTCAACAACTGCACCGATCAAAACGGCGGTTGGGCGCTTGGCTGCCGCATCGACGGCGGGCAGGCGGAATATGTGCGCGTGCCCTTTGCCGATCAGGGGCTTAATAAAATTCCCGACAGTGTGACCGATCAGCAGGCTTTGCTGGTGGGCGACGTGCTCGCCACCGGCTTCTGGGCAGCACATATTTCCGAGATCACAAAAGACGATACCGTGCTGATCCTCGGCGCGGGACCGACGGGCATTTGCACGTTGCTCTGCGTAATGCTGAAAAAGCCCAAGCGCATCATCATTTGTGAAAAAGATGAGAACCGCGTCCGCTTTATCCGCGCACATTACCCTAAGGTGATGACCGTATCGCCGGAGGACTGCGCAGACGTTGTGCGCGCGGTGAGCGACCATGGCGGCGCAGACGTGGTGCTTGAAGTCGCAGGTGCAGAGGGAACGTTCCGCCTTGCGTGGGAGTGCGCCAGGCCGAACGCGATCGTAACGGTGGTCGCGCTCTATGACAAAGCGCAGACGCTGCCGCTGCCCGATATGTATGGCAAGAACCTCACCTTCAAGACCGGCGGCGTGGACGGCTGCCACTGTGAGGAAACGCTGAAGCTGATCGCCGAGGGTAAGCTTGATACAGAGCCGCTCATCACTCACACCTATCCGCTCAGCCGGATCGAAGAGGCTTACGAACTCTTTGAGAAGAAGCAGGACGGCGTTATCAAGGTCGCCGTGGAGTGCTGATCTTACCTTAATAAAGCAAGGAGGACTTCCCCATGATTCGTGAAATCTGCAAAGACGAATTCTTTCTGTCGCAGAAGGCTGATCTCGCCACGCCAGATGATCTCGGCACAGCACAGGATCTGCTGGACACACTGACCGCCCATAAAGACGGCTGCATTGGCATGGCAGCCAACATGATCGGCGTCTGCAAGCGCATCATCGCGTTTGATAATGAGGGCGAATACCTGGTCATGTTTAACCCCGTCATCGTGAAGAAGTCCACCGCGTATGAAGCGGAAGAAGGCTGCCTCTCCCTCAGCGGTACACGGAAAACCAAGCGCTTTCAGACCATCAAGGTGCAATGGCAGAATGAGAAATTTCAAACGCGCATCAAAACCTTTACCGGTTGGACGGCGCAGATCATTCAGCATGAGATCGACCACTGCGAGGGGGTTTTGATATGATTCTTTATTTTTCCGGCACCGGTAACAGCAAATATGTAGCACAGCGCATCGCAGATGCACTGGGCGATACGCTTTTCAATATGAATGACCGCATCAAAGCCCGAGATTCTTCGCCAATTGAGACCGGCGAACGAATTGTATTCGTTACGCCCACCTATGCCTGGCGCATTCCCCGCATCGTGCAGGACTGGCTGCTGAAAACTGACCTCATCGGCGCGAAGCGGGCGTGGTTCGTCATGACCTGCGGCAGCGAGATTGGCAATGCGAATAAATACAACCAAGCCCTCTGTGAAACAAAGCACCTTGCCTATATGGGCACGGCAGAGATTGTCATGCCGGAAAACTATATTGCCATGTTCAATGCCCCGCAGCCGGACGAAGCGCGAAAAATCGTAGCCAACGCCGAGCCGGGCATTGAGCGCGCCATCGCCGCCATTCAGGCTGATCGACACTTTGCCTCTCCGCGCAGCAACCTCTACGATCGCTTCATGAGCAGTGCTGTCAATCCGCTCTTCTACCCGCTTTTTGTTAAGGCGAATGCCTTCACTGTAAGCAGCGCCTGCATCGGCTGCGGTCAATGTGTCCGGCGCTGTCCCGCCAACAATATCACCCTGCATGACGGCAAACCTGTCTGGGGCAAGGACTGCACCCACTGCATGGCCTGCATCTGCTACTGCCCTGCAGAAGCCATCGAATACGGCAAAAAGAGTCTCGGCAAACCGCGGTATCATTTTGAAGCACTGTAAAGAGACCAAACGACAAATGAAGGCCCGCGCTTGAAGCGCGGGCCTTCATTTCGATGCAATAAACAAAAAAAGAAGTCACTCATGCGAGTGACTTCTTTCGTGTTGGCGCTACCTATCTTCCCGGGCCGTCTCCAGCCAAGTATTGTCGGCAGAAGCGAGCTTAACTTCCGTGTTCGGGATGGGAACGGGTGGACCCTCGCCCT
>ERZ1026956.1141-NODE-1141-length-13589-cov-6.038200_pt1 | contig 13589 bp, 12 predicted proteins | sample MGYA00519301_ERZ1026956 | MGnify/ENA primary metagenome ERZ1026956 (study PRJEB26926, sample SAMN06164521) | human gut metagenome | biome: ENVO:00009003; feature: ENVO:2100002; material: ENVO:00002003 | host: Homo sapiens | place: USA | collected 2012 ...
GTACAGATAGTCTTCATATCCCATATCGTACACTTCTTCCAGCTTTTTAATGCGGTAGAAGTCGAAGTGGTAAATCAGTTCTCCGGCAATGTCGGAACGATATTCGTTTACAATAGCGAAGGTGGGGGAGGTGATGACATCGGATACGCCAAGTTCCTCGCAAACGGCTTTGATAAAGGTTGTCTTGCCTGCTCCCATTTTGCCGTAAAGAGCAAATACGGTATTGTCGCCCATTGCTTCGATGAACCGGCGGGCGGCTTCGTGAATCTGGTCTAATGACTGAATTTTGATTTCCATTGTGTCTTTTGATTTAGCGTTGCAAATATAGCCAAAAACTTTTTCCTGTCTTGCAAATGGCATAGATAATGATGGAAAAGAATATGATGGATGCACCCGAGGGGACATTCAAGTAGAAAGAAATCATCAGCCCGCCCAGGCAACTGAGGTAACCGATGCCGATGGAAAGCCAGATGATGCGGTGGAACCGGTGCGAGAACAAGTTGGCGGTCATCTGCGGAACGGTGAGCAGCGAAATGACCAGCACGATGCCCACCATGCGCAGGCATGCCACGATGGTCAGCGCAATGAACATCATCAGTACATATTCGAATACCTGCACCGGAATACCTTGCGAGCGGGCAAACTCCCGGTCGAAGGCTACGTAGATGATGGGATGGAGATACAGCGCGAAAAACAGTATCAGCAGCAGGGCAAGCCCTCCCAATAGAGCGATGTCGCTCCAGGTAATCGTGAGAATGTTGCCGAAGAGATAGGCGGACAAGTCGGGTGCGAATCCCGGCGAGAGGAAAGTGAACATGATGCCCAGTGCCATGCCCAATGTCCAGAATACGGCAATGGCGGAGTCTTCCCGCATGTCCTTCCGTTTGCTGAGCCACTCTACACCGAAAGCGGACAAGACTGCAAACAAGGCTGCCGACAGAATGGGGGAAATGCCGGTATACAATCCCAGGCCGATACCGCCAAAAGATGCATGCGTCAATCCGCCGCTGATGAACACTAGTCTCCGGGTAACGATGTACGTGCCTATCAGCCCGCAAGCAATGCTTGCCAGCAAACTGCCGATGAGGGCATGTTGGAAAAAAGTGTATTGCAGTAGCTCCATTTATTCAATTAAAAATTAAGAATTAAAAATTAAAAGTTGGATGTGGAGTGTTAGGAATGGGGGGTGAGACGGCGTTCGCCGATGATGAGGAACACTTCATCCTTGATGTTGTCCGGCAAGGCTATGCCACGCAGTTGCAGGCTGCGCACCCATCCGGCTACGTCCGTGTCTTGCATGGTGTAGAACACGTCGCGGAACTCGTCTTCCTGCTCGGGAGTATAGGCATCGGGAGCGGTGCCGATGTATTTGTCCAGTTCTTCGTCATCGTAATATTCTATTTGCTTGCTGACGGCTGCCAGCAGGCTGTCACGTTCGCAGATTTCATGCTGTCCGCAGCACTCGGCATCCACTTCCTGCACTTCGGGCATGGCGTCCAGTTCGCCGCGGTCTATCTTCTTCTGCAGTTTCCGGTTGCGTATAATTCCGGCTGTGGCTGCCACGAGGGCAAGGGCAATCAGGCTAATAATCAATATCCACATGGGCTTCCTTTTCTTGAAAAACATGTTCCATTAATAGAACGGACAAAGATACATATTGTTTTGTACACGACAAAATAATGCTTCAGATTGCAGGTAGGTAGATTACTTCCACCCGACGCAGGCATTACTTGCTTGGAACGTAGTGTAAAACTACTTTGGATACATCCTAATCTTAGAATGTATCCTTTATTTCTAAGAATAAAGGTTATATTCTTAAGAATAAAGGCTGTATTTCTTAGAATAAAAGCTTTATTCTAAGATTGCATTGCATTTTGGCAGACTTTAAATCCCGCCTTTTGCAAGTCTTCCCAGTAAGCAGGGTAAGATTTGGTAACGACCTGTGGTTCATCTATCTGTATTTGGGGCAGTACAAGGCAGGCGGGGGCAAATGCCATGGCCATACGGTGGTCTTCGTAGGTGGCGATGACGGGGTCAGCGTCTGCCGGGCAGCGTTCGCCATCCCACAACAAGATGCTGTCTTGCTCGGAGCGCACGACGTAACCCAGTTTACGCAGTTCCGTAATGAGGGCGGTGATACGGTCGGTCTCCTTTATTTTAAGGCTTTGCAGTCCGGTGAAGCGGAAAGGGATGTCCATCAGGCAGCAGGTGACGACAAAGGTCTGCGCCAGGTCCGGGATGTCCACCATGTCTTCGTCGAGACGGGTGGCGGGAGTACCCTTCCGGGTCAGTTTTACTCCCCGGTCTGTATATTCGGTATGGACGCCGAGGCGGGTAAAGACTTCCGCGCCGCGGCTGTCGCCTTGATAGCTGTGGGCGAAGAGACCGAGCAGTTCGATTTCTGCCGTGTGCGCTTCTTCCTTCGTGCTGTCTTCACTTTCTTTTGCGCTACTTCTGTCTCCCCCTTTTATTTTTTCATTTTTAATTCCTTCTATTGCCATCATCTGATACCAGTAAGAGGCGGCGCTCCAATCGCTTTCTACGGTGAAAGGGGTATCCGTGTATCCGCCGGGGCTGACGGTGATGCAATCTTCGGAGACCCAGTCGGCTTGGGCGCCGAAGTCGCGCATCAGTTGCAGGGTCAGGTTGATGTAGGGGCGGGAGATGATGTCACCCGTCAAGTGCAGGCGCAGGCCTTTGGGAAGGACGGTACCAATCATCAGCAGGGCGGATATGTATTGTGAGCTGACATTGCCGGCGAGGGATATTTCGCTGCCGGTCAGTTCTGTTCCGGTGATGCGCAAGGGAGGGAACCCTTCATTTCCGACGTATTCTATGCGGGCGCCGAGCTCTCGCAGGGCGTCTACCAGTATGCGGATGGGGCGTTGCTGCATGCGTTGCGTACCGGTGATGATTCGGGTGCCAGGAGTTACGCTGAGGTAGGCGGTGAGGAAACGCATGGCGGTGCCGGCGGCAAGGATATCTATATGTCCGGGATTTCCGTCGAGGGCGCGAGTCATCACTATGGTGTCGTCACAATCGCTCAGATTGCGGGGCAGGATATTGCCGTGGGCAAGGGAGTGGAGGATGAGTGCCCGGTTACTGATACTTTTGGATGCCGGGAGCTGTATGGCTGCGTGCAGTGAGGCAGGAGCGGAAACGGTATATCGCATGGTCGTATTTGTTAAGTTACGGTGGTAAGGAGTTTTTTTATTGTCACTGCAAAAGTAGGATAAATCTTTGGGAAATGGAAAAAAGGAAACTTGTTTCTGTGGTTTCAATCTTTCGTTTATCTTTGCGGAGGTAAGTCCTGCTATCGGGACGGATAGATATAATTAAGCATCATTCTTATGGAAATAGATTTAACCACCCCCGCCTTGCTGTTTTCGGCCATATCGCTGATTATGCTGGCCTATACCAACCGTTTCTTGTCCTATGCCCAACTGGTGCGCACCTTGAAGGAACAGTACATGGAGAACCCGTCTTCGGTGAAGGCGGCGCAGATTGCCAACCTGAGGAAGCGGCTCTACCTGACGCGTGCCATGCAGGTGGCGGGCATCGGCAGCCTGCTGCTGTGCGTGGTCAGCATGTTCTTTGTCTATATCCGTCTCCATCTGCTTTCGGCCTATATCTTCGGTTTGGCGCTGATATTGCTGATTATTTCGCTGGCCATATCGGTGTACGAAATATATATATCGGTGAAGTCTTTGGAGATACATCTCAACGATATGCACGAGTAGAGGCTCTACGGGATGATGTTCCGTACGGGGAGTTCCAGTTCTCCCCAGTCAATCATGGCATTGAACAGCCTGACAGTAGAGAATGAAGGCAAGTCTTCCGGTCTGATATCTTTTTCCTGCAAGATTCCTTCTTCCAGCAAGGCTGCCCGTTTGGTCCCTTTCAGCAGGGGATGTGCCGGCGTGTACCAGTGGGTACCGTCGGAAAGGGCGATGTTGGCGATGGAGGTGTCTGTCAGCAGGCCTTGTTTCACAATCAGAATGTCGTCGCATGCGCCGCGCAGGGCAAAGAGGCAGTTCAGCGGTTCGCGTCCGGCGCTTTTGTAGGTGTAGTCGATGGTATCGGCCTGCATCAGTGCCAGCGAATGCACGTGCCGCACGGCGTAGGGGGAGTAGCTGAGGTCTTCAATACCTTTTTCACCATACACTACGCGTGCCTTGACGATGCCCGCCCCGGTGATGCCTGCTCCACAGCCGGGAGACGACAGATAATAGGACAGTTGCAGCGGTGTGCTTTCCGGCCAGAAGTGGGCGCGGGTATCGTTCAGCCTCCGGTTGTGGCGGGAAAGGTTGCAGACCCTTCCGTGGTCGATGCGTATGGTTTCAATAAATAGGCACATATATTTTCTGTATTACTTCGTTGTATTCGCTTTCCCACCGGCTTTTGGCGGTGATGCCGCCTCCTGCCTTGAAGTGGAGCTGGCCGTTTTCCTGCTCGATGAAGCGTATCATGACAGCGCTGTCCAGCTGTCCGTCGGCATAATGCCCCATGATGCCGGTGTAGAAGCCCCGGCGGTAGTCTTCGGCCTGGGCGATGATTTCTACGGTTTTGGGCTTGGGGGCGCCGGTGATGGAGCCGGCAGGAAGCAGGCGGAAGATGATGTCGCCCAGGTGTGCGGTGTAGTCTTCGGGCAGGGTGCCGCATATCTCGGAGCTGGTCTGGAGGATGGGGCCCTTATTGGTTTGCAGGCGGTCTATATATCGGTAGGAGGTCACTTCGACGTGTTCCGAAACCATGCTGAGGTCGTTGCGTATCAGGTCGACGATGGTGGCGTGCTCGGCTGCCTCTTTGGTGTCCTGCATTAAGAGCTGTTCCGCATCGGGCAGGGTAGCGTCGATGGTGCCTTTCATGGGGAAGGACTTTATCTTGCCCTTCTCTATGCGGACAAAGATTTCGGGGGAGAAGCAGACGAACCGGTCTTTCAGCCACAGCTTGTACAAGGCTTCGGAGTGGAGGAATATTTCTTCCAGTGTCAGATTGGTGGTGACGGGTACCCGGCAAGTGAGGTTCGTCAGGTAGCTGTTGCCTGCCAGCAGGTTTTGCTTCACGAGGTCGAACGAATGTCTGTATGCGGCGGGGGAAGGGGGAGTGATGTCCCACTGGATAGGGCCGGCGCATCGGGCGGCTGTGCTTCTGGCAAGGGCTGTTGCAGCCGTCTCCGTGTTGCCTGCCTTCGGGAATTGGAAAAGGCAGGTGGCGGGGTCTATCCGGTCGAGGGGCTCAATGTGCGACTGCTCTTGCGCGTAGTCTACGATGAAGAGGAAGGGCACATTGGCTCCGGCCAGTGCGTTCATGCGGGCGATGGTTTCTGTCCGGCTGTACGTCTTCATGCGTCAATAGACTGCGGAGGCTATCACCTGGATTATCAGAATGAGGAACACCATGGCAATGGGATATACCGTGGCATAGGCCACGCTCGGTATGTTGCTGTCCGTCATGGAGTCGGCGGCGGCAAGGCCGGGCGTACTGGTCATGCCGCCGGTGATGGTGCCCAGCAGGTCGAGAATGTTTATCTTGAACACGAACAGGCCTACGCATACTGCCACCAGCATGGGCACCAGCGTGATGGCGGCGCCTACGCCGAACAAGAGCCAGCCGCTTTCCTGGAACGTGGCCATCAGATTCCGTCCTGCCGATGTCCCTACTTCGGCAAGGAAGAGCAGCAGTCCCAGCTGGCGCAGCAGTTGGTTGGCAGGGCCGGACATGGACCACAGAATGGGGCCGGTCTTTCCGATGGCGCTCAGGAACAAGGCGACCATCAGGATGCCTCCCGTCAGTCCCGGAGAGAACGACAGACTGTCCGAGAAGGAGATGTTGAGCTTGCCGAAGAGCACGCCCAGCACGATGCCCAGGGCGATGGGGAAGAAGTCGGTGTCGGACAGTTGCTTGGTGTCGTTGCCCAGCAGGCGTGCCACTCCCTTGATGCCGTCCTTCTCGCCCACCACCATCAGCTTGTCGCCGAATTTCAGGGCGAGGTCGGGCGAGGGGGAGAGGTCGATGCCGCTTCGGCGGATACGGGTGACGGTGCAGCCGAAGTTCTTCATCAGGTTGAGGTCGCCCAGCTGCTTGTTTATCATATCTTTCTTGGTGAGCAGCAGGGATTCAATCTCCTGCATGTCTACGAGTGGCAGTTCGCCTTCTTCGCGTTCGCCCACGAGGACGGCGAGCTGGTTTAAGGCCTCTTCGCTACCCACGGCTTGTATGTAGTCTCCCTCGTGCAGGATGGTCTGGGCGGTGGGGATGGCTATCTGCTCGTTGTGCTTGTGGCGTGAGATGACGGCTCCGGTCATGGCGCGCGCATTGATTTGCATCAGGCTCCGGTCGAAGACGGCGGGGTTGGTTACGCGGAACAGACAGGTTGTCAGTTCCGGGAACTGGCTGCGGCGTTCCTTCTCCAACCGGCGCGCCTCCTTGTCGAGGTCGATGCGCATGATACGGGGCAGCAGCTTAACGAAGAGAATCACGCCGATAACGCCGAAAGGATAGGCAATACCGTAAGCGATGGATGCCAGTGGGGAATGGGTGCTGTCAATGGCAACGGCGAGTCCCGGCGTACTGGTCAGGGCACCGGCTATCAGTCCCACGACACTGGGAGTATCGATGTCGAAGGCATATTTCAGTCCTACTGCCGTCAGGGCGGCGGAGCAGATGATGAGCAGGGTGATGATGATAAGCGTCTTGCCCTTGCTCCGGAAGGAGTCGAAAAATCCGGGACCGGCCTGGATGCCGATGGTGAAGATGAAGAGCACCAGTCCGAAGTTTCCTAATTCTTTGGGGATGATGACACCGAAGTGTCCGAACAGCAGGGCAATGAAGATGACGGCGGAGACGTCGAGCGAAAGCCCTTTAATCTTGATTCTTCCCAACATGAAGCCTAAAGCCACAATGAGAAAGAGCGCGAAATAGGAGGAGTTTAACAAGTCAGCAAACATAATCAGTTAAAGAGTTAGGAATTTATGTCACAAAGATAGTGCAAAAAAGTGAGATAGAAAAAGTCTTGCTTCCTTGTGGCATATAAAAAAAGATGATGTGCCATCAACCGTTTTGACACATCATCTTAATATATATATCGGCCTATATGACCGGTATTCCTGCGTGGGGCAGGGCGGTACTTATTTTTCGAGTTCCTTCAGCAGTTCCTCTACGGCAGCTTTCAGCTGTGTGTCTTCTCCCTTCACGATGGTCTCGGGTGAATTGGCTACTTTGATGTCCGGCTCCAGCTGCGAGTTCTCCAGATAGCTGCCGTCCGACAGGCGGTAGCCCACGACGGGGATGCCGAATACCAATGACGGGTCTTGCAGGCGTTCCCACGACACGCTGGTCATGGTTCCCGGCACGGGCATGCCTACCAGCTTGCCCAGTCCGCGGTGGCTGTAAACCCACGGCGTGCCGTGCGCATTGGAGTAGTTGGCCTCGCACATCACCATGATGGAGGGTTTGTTCCAGCGGCGGCTGGGCATGTCGCACGCCTCGCGGCCGCGCACCACTTGGGTGAAGTATTTCTGTCCGCTGAAAAGTATCTCTATATCCTCGTGCAAGCGTCCGCCGCCATTGAAACGGGTGTCGATGACGATGCCTTCGCGGTTGTTGTATTTTCCCAGGATGTCCGAGTAGACGGAACGGAAACTGTCGTCTCCCATAGACTCGATGTGCACGTAACCCAATCGGCCACCCGACCATCGGTCAACGTCTGCCGCACGCTGTTTCACCCAGCGGCTGTAGAGTAAATCGCTGAACGCACCGTTCGTAATGGGGATAATGACCTCTTCCCAGTGCTCCTTGGTCTGCGGGTCGAAGAGAGAAACAAGTGTTTTCTTCCGTGCCTTGTTGTTGAGCAGCGTGTAATAGTCCGCATCGGGGGTGATTTCCACGCCGTCTATCTTTTCGATGACTGTGCCGGCTTTCACCCGGGTGTTGGCTGTGTCGAAGGGGCCTTTCTCCACTACTTCGGCAATGAGCATGCCCTTGCCCGTGTAGTTCCAGTCGAAGAACAGTCCCAGGCTGGCAGTAGGTTCGGATTGCCCTTTGGGATAGAAACGGCCGCCGGTGTGAGATACGTTCAGCTCGCCCAGCCATTCGCTCAGCAGTTCGGCAAAGTCATAATTGTTGTCGATATGGGGCAGGAAGCGGCGATAGGCGGCGGTCATCTTGTCCCAGTCCACTCCGTGCATATTGGTATTGTAGAATCGCTTCTGCTGTTGGCGGTACACGTGGTCGAACATGTATTCGCGCTCCGCAGCCAGGTCCATCTTGGCATCTACCTGGAAGGTGATGGGGGTCAGCGCGTCGGATGAAGTGTCCATTTTCTGCATCTTGTGGCTACCCAGCAGGAAGAGGCTCTTGCCGTCCTTGTCCAGCTGCATGTCCGCCCATCCGGCATCCATCTTGTGCAGCAGGCGGGTCTCTTTCTTGCGCAGATTCATCTTCCAGAGGTCGTAGCCGCCTTCGAAGGCTGCCAGGTAGTAGAGTGTCTCGCCATCCTTGGAGATGATGGTGCTGCCCATGTCGGAAGAATTCGGGGTGAGGCGCACCACACGGTCTTCGATGCCTTTCAGCTCTACGACGATGTCTTTCGGCTGGTCATCTTTTTCGTCAGCATTGCTGTCTTTCTTGTCGTCTTTCTTCTTTTTATCCTTGTTTTTGTCTTGGGGGGTGTCTTTTCCGGCAGACTTCTTTTGTTCCTTCTCCAGCTCCTTGCGCAGTTCGTAGTCTTCTTTGCTCAGGCAGTATTTGTCGTAGGCGTCTTGGTTGAGGAAGACGAGCATGGCGTCGTTCAGCGAGCCCCATGAGGCATGGGCACGCATGCCGTAGCGTTCGGTGGTGAAAAGGATGGCGTTGCCGTCCAGCGCAAAGTGGGGATAGCCGCTCATGTAGCCGCTATTGGTGAGGTTGATGATGTCTTTGCCTCCCTCTGCGCTGACCAGGCCGATGTCGGAGTAGGGGTCGTGCTTGTTACCCGTGAACTCAAGTGTAAACCATTTACCGTCCGGCGACCATGCGTAGTCAAATCCTCCGCCGGTGCTGTACCAGGTGGAGCCGTCCGTAATCTGGCGCACCTTCTTCGTCTCCAGATTGAGCACCATCAGCCGGATGCGGTCTTCGATAAAGGCGAGTTCCTTGCCGTCGGGCGAGAATTGCGGATAGGCACGTTCCACGGTGGTGGAGGGCAGCAGCACTTCTTCTTCAATCAGCGTGGCGTTCGGGAAGTTAGGGTCTTCCTTGCGGGCTATCTTGGCAAGGTAGAGCTGCCAGTTGCCGCCTCGCTCGCTGGCGTAGGCCAGGGTGCGGTTGTCCGTCGCAAAGGAGAGGCCCGCTTCGCGTGCCGGTGTGTGCGTCACCTGCTTGGTAGTGGCATAGTCTGCCGAAGTGACAAAGACTTCTCCGCGCAGCGTGAAGGCAATCTGTTTTCCGTCCGGGGACACAACGGCAGAGGTGGCTCCGTCGGAAGACTGCAGGTTGGCGAATTGCGGCCGGTCATCGCGCACCAGTTCTATGGCGACTTTCTTCGGGGTGGCATCCGGCTGCTGGGTATAGATTTCGCCGTCGTAACTGTAGCACAACGTCCCGCCGTCACTCATGGAGAGGAAGCGCACGGGATGTGTCTTGAAGCTGGTGATGGGCTTCACCTCTCGGGGCTGTGCCAGCGGGAAGGCATACACGTTGAATGAGCCGCCGTTTCTCTCACTCAAAAAGTAAACCGTTCTTCCGTCGGGTGACAACACCGGGTTGCGGTCTTCGCCCGCGCGGTCGGTGAGGTTGGTATGGATACCCGTCTTTGCATCATACAGCCAGATGTCGCGGGTGATGGAGGAGGTGTGGTGCTTTCTCCATTCATCTTCAAATCCCTTGCGGTCTTGGTAGAGGAACTGATGGCCCGCCTTGTCGAAGCAGACCGCTTCGGCAGGGGTGCCCAGCACTTGCTCCGTACGCCCTCCCGTTGCAGGTACTTTGTAAAGCTCGGTCATGGCCGAAGTGGGGAAAAGAGCGCTGCTTGCCGGGTCCTGGATGGATGCGGAAAACAAGATATACTTTCCGTCCGGAGTGAATGTGGAGGGTATCTCACCGGTGGAGTGGGTAGTGAGCCGTTGGGCGGTTCCGCCGTCTGCCGGCATCACGAATACGTCGAAGTTGCCGTATCTGTCGCTGGCAAAGGCAATCTGTTTGCCGTCCGGTGACCATATGGGGGTACATTCGTAGCTCTCTTGGGTAGTAAGCTGTGTGGCGGTTCCACCTTTGGCGGGCACCTTGTAGATGTCTCCTTTGTAGCAGAATGCGATTTCCGTACCGTCGGGAGAGATTTGCACATCGCGCATCCAGAGCGGCGTGGCGGCATGTCCGGCAATGGCAGTAAGGCCTAGTGCAAGGATTGCAAGGGTTTTCTTCATAAGTGTGTGGGTTGATGTTAATTATAGAATGTTTATAAACGTCATGATGCTGTCCACAAGGCAAGGAGCGAGGTACGTCATTTCATACCTCGTGCCTTGTATATCTGTTCTTTGGCATTGTTGATGCTTTGGAACTTCTCTTCTGCGGCTTTCTTGATGTCTTCGCCCAGCGTTGCCACCCGGTCGGGATGGTGTTTCAAGGCTAGGCGGCGGTAAGCGGCACGCACTTCGTCATTGGTGGCAGTGGGTTCAATTTCAAGTACTTTGTAGGCCTCGTTCAGTGAGCTACCGCCTAGGTTAAGCATGGATTCCACTTCCTTGACGGATAGTCCCATGTACATGGCCACTTCTTTCAAGGCTTCTATCTCCTCGTTGCAGACGTGTCCGTCGCTTTTGGCAATTTCTACCAAGAATACCAGCAGTTGCAAGCGTTCCTCGTATGTCAGGTTGGCGGCAATCTGCGTTCCACAGTCACGGATGGTGTTTTTAAATGCCAGTGGGTTTTGTCTGTCCATCTGCTTGCGCTGTTCGAAGAGGTTGAGCAGTATCCGTTCTCCCTCGCCCACGGCAGCCTCACCGAATGTGCTTCTCAGAAAGCGGCGGACGAATTCCATTTCACTATGCATGATGCGCCCGTCTGCACGGATAATGTACGAAGCCATCACGAGCATGGAGAAGAGGAAACTGTTCCGTTGCCCGGTATAGGTAGTGCCGTGCGTTGGTGCTTCTCCATAATAACTGCCTGCGTCATTTGAATCGGTGTCGAACAATGAACCGAATACAAAACCTGCCAAGGCTCCCAGCGGTCCTCCGGCCATGAAGCCGATGATGCCGCCTATCCATTTAGCTGCTCCCATAATTTTTCTTGTTTAAAGTGCAAAAATAGAGATTTCTTACGAGAATTCCAGTAAAAGTGGATGAAGTATTGGGAGATGGGGGAAGATATTGCATTGGCAGACGGAGTGCTCGAAGAAGAAAAAGATATTATCAATTAGTCGGCAGATGTATTGAATATTCCCGAACGCACTGCTATTCCGATTCGGTGTAACCATCCTTCTGTACCATTAGCGTTGCCCGGCATGTCGATATCTGCATCATCAGGGCGTCCTGGTGTCGTAATATCCTCCGCATCAAGGTCTTCGGGAAGTGTTTCCGGAATATGTCTTGAAGTGGATGTTACCTTGTAAATTTTCTGCATGGACTCGTTCAGATAGGTAGTAGCCCCGTAGGTAAAGAAAGGAATGATTACCTTGTCTTTCAGGTCGTATGCTTCGAGGAATGTACAGACTACCATTGCGGGTTGATGCCACCAGCAAGGCGAACCGACGAAAATTGTATCATATTTCGCCAATGCCTCTTTATCAAGCAGATTCGCTACTCCAGGGCGCAGGTCATTATAGGCTTCATGCTGAATGCGGTCGCTGTCATCGTAAGGATTTGCAGCATACGGTTCGGCAGCCTCAATGCGATGGATATCTGCGCCTGTAAGTTTCACGATACGTTCGGCAATGGCCTGGGTGTGTCCTTCGGCAGAAAAGTAGAGCACAAGCATATTGCCGTTTCCGGATGGAGTATCGGGAGTGTCGTCGGTGGTAGAGCATGCTGCCATTGTCGTTAGAGAGAGGAGCAAGAGCGGAATAAGAAGTAACTTTTTCATATTCGAGTTGTTTTTAGATATTTATTGATTAGTGTATTCTTCATCGCTTACAGGTTCATACCACTGTGTAGCACCCAAATGAACTTTTGTATTGATAGCTATATGCGTGAATCCGCTGTCGGGAGCCGCTCCGTGCCAATGCACCACATCTGCCGGAATAGCGACTACATCGCCGGGATTCAACACTTGTATAGGCTTCCCCTTTTCCTGATAGTAACCTTTTCCGGCGGTGGCAATCAGAATCTGTCCGCCCGGATGCGAATGCCCGCAAGGCTGCCGAAACCGAAAAGGTTGACGTACGCACTTACAGGGTAATTTATGATGCGATTAACGACGTTGAAGCGGCCATTAAAGGCATGCTCGCGCCGAAATTTAAAGAAGTTATTCAGGGGCGCGTTGAAGTACGCCAGCTGATTACAATTTCCAAACTGCTTATTGCAGGCTGCTATGTACTGGAAGGCAAAGTTACCAATTCTTCCAAAGTACGCGTAGTACGCGACGGTATTGTAGTTCATGAAGGCGAAATTGACTCCCTGCGCAGATTTAAAGATGACGTTAAAGAAGTTGTGGCAGGCTTTGAATGTGGCATAACACTTGATAAATTCCGCGATATTAAAGAAGGGGATATTTTTGAAGTTTATTCCATGGAAGAAGTTGCCGTTGACTGACAGGTACTTGTTATGGCAAGATTAAGAGTTGAAAAATTACAGGAAGCAATTAAGCAGGAACTCAGCAAAATTTTGCTGCAGGATATCAAAGACCCGCGCATTAAATTTGTTACCGTAACCGGCGTTGAACTGACCGACGATATAAGCCTGGCCAAAGTTTATGTAAGCCTGTACGGAACGGAAAAAGACCAGGAAGAAGCATGGCAGGGGCTTAATAAAGCCGTGGGCTATATGCGTACGGAAATTGCCAAAAGAATCAGGCTGCGTTTTGCACCGGCACTGATTTTTGCCAAGGATACTTCCATGGAATACAGCGCGCATATTGAAGAACTGCTGAGAAAAATTAAACAAGAGGAAACCCCGCATGAGTAAAAATTGTACGCTTGAAGAAATTGCCGGGCTGCTTTTAAAAAACGAAAGTTTTGTATTGTGCCCGCATGTGAGCCCTGACGGTGATGCTCTGGGCTCAACGCTGGCGCTGAAAATGGCACTGGAAAAAGCCGGCAAGCAAGTTACAGTTATGGTAGATGATGATGTGCCCAAGGCATTTGGCTTTTTGCCGCAGCTTGACAGTTTTGTAAAACCGGATGTAAATAACCTTGTTGTTACAGACCTTTTGGTTGTGCTTGACGCAAGTTCGCTGGACAGAATAGGTAAGGTTGCACAGGCTGTTAAGTATAATGCCATGGTTAATATTGACCACCATATTTCCAACACGCAGTATGCTGATTATTTATACCTTAATACGGAAGCTGCAGCTACCGGCGAAATTTTGTGCACACTGGTGGAAAAGCTGGATGTTACGCCTGATAAAGATTTGGCAACCTGCCTTTATACGGCTATTTATACGGACTGCGGTTC
>ERZ1026956.1189-NODE-1189-length-13099-cov-6.252683_pt1 | contig 13099 bp, 10 predicted proteins | sample MGYA00519301_ERZ1026956 | MGnify/ENA primary metagenome ERZ1026956 (study PRJEB26926, sample SAMN06164521) | human gut metagenome | biome: ENVO:00009003; feature: ENVO:2100002; material: ENVO:00002003 | host: Homo sapiens | place: USA | collected 2012 ...
CACCAGGCATGTGGCAACTGCGGTTACTACAAGGGCGAGGAAGTCATCAAGAAGGGCTAATTTGCGCAGAATTGGTGGCACATTGGTGTTATGTACAGAAGGGGAGGGCGCAATGCCTTCCCCTTCTTGCTTTGTCTTGAAAACGAAATTGTGAGGTGAAAGCATGGCCATCAGGATCGACCGCGTGGACGCGGGCAGCGAGGCGGAAGCCCTCGGCCTCGCCGGCGGCGACGAGCTGCTGAGCGTGGACGGCAATGAGCTGAACGACACGCTGGACTATGATTTTTATACCGACAGCAAGAGCTTCCACCTCAAAGCAAGGGTGGCGGACGGCATCCGGGAGTGGGACGTCCGGCGGGAAGAGCGCGGCCCCTTCGGCTGCGACTTCTCCACCTATCTGGGCGACCAGAAGCACTCCTGCTCCAACCACTGCATGTTCTGCTTCATCGACCAGCTGCCCCCGGGGATGCGTGAGAGCCTCTACTTCAAGGACGACGACGAGCGCCTGTCCTTTTTGTTCGGCAACTATATCACCATGACCAACATGCAGGACCACGAGATCGACCGCATCATCAAGATGCACATCTCGCCCATCAACATCTCGGTCCACACCACCAATCCCCAGCTCCGCGTGCGGATGCTGGCGAATAAACGGGGCGGCGAGGTGCTGAAGTACCTGCCCCGCCTGGTGGAGGGCGGCATCGCCGTCAACTGCCAGCTGGTGCTCTGCCGGGGCATCAACGACGGCGACGAGCTCCGCCGCACCCTCACCGACCTGCTGGAGCTGACCCCGATGGTGCAGAGCGTGGCGGCAGTCCCCTGCGGCGTGACGGATTACCGCCAGAACCTCTTCAAGCAGACGCCCTACGACGCTGAGACCAGCGCCGCCGTCATCGACATCATGGAAGAGTTCGGCGACGAGTGCAAGCGCCGCCACGGCAAGCGCATCATCTACCCCAGCGATGAGTGGTACCTCAAGGCCGGCCGCCCCATCCCGGAGCCGGAGTTCTATGAGGACTACGACCAGCTGGAAAACGGCGTGGGCATGATGAGCCTCTTCCGGGAGGAATTTCTGGCCGAGCTGGAAAAGCCCCACCGCATCTACGGCACCAAAAAGATGGATGTCGTCACCGGCACCATGGCCGCGCCCCTCATCACCGAGATGATGGACGAGCTCCACCGCCAGTACCCCATGATAGAAGTAAAAGTGCATCCCATCAAAAACAACTTCTTCGGCGGCAACGTCGGCGTGGCGGGCCTCGTCACGGCGACCGACATCATCGCTCAGTGCGAGGGCCGGCTGTCCAGCGGCACGCTGGGCGTGCCTGCCGTGATGCTGCGGGAGGAGAAGGACACCTTCCTCGATGATATGACCATCGAGCAGCTGGGCCAGCGGCTCGGCGTGAAGGTGGAAGTCCTGCCCACCAGCGGCGGCGACGAGGCCAAGGCCCTGCTGCGCAGCGGCCTGCATATCGCCCGCCGGAGAAGACCGTAATTTTACCCCTTTTGTGAAAGGAGGAACCCCCTATGAGCAAACCGATCGTTGCTGTGGTGGGCCGCCCCAACGTGGGCAAGTCCACCCTGTTCAATAAGCTCTGCGGCCAGCGTCTGGCCATCGTGGAGGATACCCCGGGCATCACCCGCGACCGCATCTTCGCCAACTGCGAGTGGAGCGGCCACGAGTTCCTGCTGGTGGATACCGGCGGCATTGAGCCCAAGGCCACCGAGGGCATTCTGGCCCACATGCGCGAGCAGGCCCAGATCGCCATCGACACCGCCGACTGCATCATCATGGTGGTGGACGTGCGCAACGGCCTGACCGCCGCCGATGAGGACGTGGCCCATATGCTGCGCCGCAGCCACAAGCCCATCATCCTCGCCGTCAACAAATGCGACAATGTGGGCGAGACCCCCATGGAGCTCTACGAGTTCTATAACCTCGGCTTCGACGAAGTCATGCCCATCTCGTCCGTCCACGGCCACGGCACCGGCGACCTGCTGGACGCTGTCTGCGCCCACCTCGATTTCAGCGAGACCGTCGTGGAGGAAGACCGCATCCCCGTCGCCATCATCGGCCGCCCCAACGTGGGCAAGTCCAGCCTGACCAACCGCATCCTCGGTGAGAACCGCATGATCGTGGCCAACGAGGCCGGCACTACCCGCGACGCCATCGACACCCCCGTGGACAACGCTTACGGCAAGTTCATCTTCACCGATACCGCCGGTCTGCGCAAGCGCAGCAACATCACCGACGGCCTCGAGCGCTACATGGTCGTCCGCGCACTGGCCGCCGTCGAGCGCAGCCGCGTGGCCCTCATCCTCGTGGACGCCACCGTCGGCTTCACCGAGCAGGACAGCAAGGTGGCCGGCTACGCCCACGACCAGGGCAAGGCCTGCATCATCGTCGTCAACAAGTGGGACGCCGTGGAGGGCAAGGAGACCAACACCATGGAACTGCAGCGCCGGGGCTATGCCGAGTGCTTCAGCTTCATGGGCTACGCTCCCATCATCTTCATCTCGGCCCAGACCGGCTACAACGTCAACAAACTGATGCAGCTCATCCGCGACGTGGACAGCCAGAACGGTGCCCGCGTGCCCACCGGTGTGCTGAATGAGATGCTGGCCCGTGCCACCGCTCGGATGCAGCCGCCCAGCGACAAGGGCCGCCGCCTGAAGATCTTCTACCTGACCCAGGCTTCCACCCGTCCGCCGACGTTCGTGGCTTTCGTCAACGCAAAGCACCTGTTCCACTTCAGCTATCAGCGGTATATCATCAACCAGATCCGCGAGAACTTCGGTCTGGAGCACACCCCCATCCGCCTTGTCGTGCGTGAGCGCGGCTCCGGCGAGGTGGGCGCGAAGGACGTATAAGGAAGGGAGACTGGTTCTATGACCGCATTTCTCATTGTGCTGGTGGTCGCTGCCGAAGCCTATCTGCTGGGCAGCGTGGACACCGGCATCCTCGTCAGCAAGTATCTGTACCATGACGACGTCCGCACCCACGGCTCGGGAGCTGCCGGTATGACCAACATGCTGCGCACCTTCGGCAAGAAGGCCGCTGCCCTCACGGCGGTGGGCGATGTGCTCAAGGGCGTCGTGGCCGTCTGCCTTGGCCGGTGGCTGTTCGGCCATCTGCCCGCCGACGCTGCTGTCTCGCCCTATCTGGGCGTCTACCTCGCCGCCATCCTCGCCGTGGTGGGCCACTCCAAGCCCATCTACTTCGGCTTCAAGGGCGGCAAGGGCGTGCTGGTGGCTGCCGGTGCCATTCTGGCAGTCCAGCCGGTGCTGCTGCCGGTGCTGGCACTCATCTTCCTCGTCTGCCTGGTCCCCACCGGCATGGTGTCGCTGGGTAGCATCACCATGGCCGCGGCTTACCCGGTGCTGACGCTGGTGTACAGCCTCATGCGCGGCCTGCCGACTCAGGACGTGGTGGTCTGCACCGTCGGCGCTGCCATCATGGGCGGCATGGTCATCTGGATGCACCGTTCCAACATCCAGCGCATCCGGGACGGCAAGGAGTACCGTTTCGGCCAGAAGCACAAGAGCAACTAAGCATAAAAAGATGCCCCGCAGGCAGCTCTCGACGAGCGTCCTGCGGGGCATTTTACTTGTCAGGATCATTCCGGGTCTGCTTCCAGCAGCGTGTCGGTGTTGTCCTCGTACTTGGGGTCTTCGATGGCGACTTCAAGCTCCGTGTTGGTGTCGTCATGATGCAGGTGCTTGCGCAGCCGGGCGGCGAATTCCTCTGACGGGATGCCGCTCTGGCTGGGGGAAAGGTCGGGCGCGGGGTGGCCGTCGGGCAGATGAGCGCCGAAGGCCGGCACGAAGAAGAACCTCCGCACGATGAAGATGAGGGCGATGGCGCTCACGCTCAGCAGGTTCTCCATGGCGGATTCGTGCCCCACCACCATGTGGCGGGCGATGGCGTAGAGCAGCACTTCGAGGCTGGAACCGGGGCTGTGCTTGGCCAGCATCTTGATAAACTCGATGCCGATGACGATGTCCAGCGCCCGCTGTAAGAAGATGCTCACCTCGACGTCGTTGCCGTCGAACAGCAGGCCGGGCATCCACTGCAGCAGCGGCACCATCGACAGCAGCAGGCCGATGAGGACGAGGCCGGACAACAGGATCTCGAGCAGGGTGGCTGCGCTGATGATCTTGTTGCGCAATTCGGCGCGGCTGTGGCTTTCAACACGGGAATTGGACATGGGCAGGGACCTCTCTTTCAAATTTGAACGGAAATCTTTTACAACAGTTCGATTCTATTGTAACAAAAGCGAAAAACGAAGTCAATTTCTCCGGCTAAGAAAGCTGGCCAGCATGAAAAACTGGAATCGAAGGCAGACAAAAGGGGCCGTCCGCACCCGGAATGGAGTGCAGACGGCCCCTCTTTGTGCTGAAAAGGCGGCTTAGGCCTCAGCGATGGCTTCGATCTCGCAGAGCACGCCCTTGGGGAGGTCTTTCACGGCCACGCAGCTGCGGGCGGGCTTGGAGGTGAAATACTTGGCGTACACCTCGTTGAAAGCGGCAAAGTCGGCGATGTCGGCCAGGAAGCAGGTGGTCTTGACCACCTTGTCAAAGCCCACGCCGGCAGCTTCGAGGATAGCGCCCACATTGCGGCAGCTCTGGTCAGCCTGTGCGGCGATGCCCTCGGCGACTGCGCCGGTGGCGGGGTCTACCGGGATCTGGCCGGAGGTGAAGACGAGACCGCCCACGGTGTAGCCCTGAGAGTAGGGGCCGATGGCGCCGGGAGCTTTTTCGGTGCTGATGATGTTCATATCGATTACCTCACATATCATAAATAGGGGAGTCTCCCGCCAAAAGGGGAGCCGATGAAAAAAGTCTACCACCAACTGTCCCCGCCGTCAACGGGCAGCAGGGAACGGTCCCGGAATTTCCGGAAAAAGGGAATGTAAAATTATTTGGAAAAATCTGTGCAAATCATCTTGACAAGAAATAAACTTTTATGATAAAAATAGAGCATGAAAGTAACATTTTTGCAGGAAAAACGCGGGCGCAGCGCAGGCAGGAAAGCCAGCTTTGCGCAGGCGCGTTTCTTTTTTGCAGAAAAAGCGAATTTCTGAACCCTCGGAAGGGGCAGAAAGGATAAGATATGTCGATTTTGGTAGATGATTCAAATAAAACAGCCTGCCGTGCAGCGGAGGCTAGACTGCAGCAGAAAAACTGTGCTGCGCTGGTGCGTCCGGCGGGTACGGGCAAAGGCTGCATCGTGTGGGAGCTGCTGGACGCCCACCCCGAGATGCGCGTGCTCTGGGTGGTGTCCTGCGCTGCCCGTCTGGAACTGCGCCGCGCCCTGACAAAGCGGCTGGGCCGGACGCTGGGCGGCCGGGTGCGGCTGATGAGCTGTGAGCAGCTGGCCGTGCAGAATGCGCTGGGCTGGGTGGCGCTGGCTGAGTTCCGGCCCGGCCTGCTGGTGCTGGACGGCTGGAGGGAGATGAGCGCAAAGAACTGGACCGACTGTGTCCAGCCCCTGTTTCGCCTCTGCCCGGGGGCAAAGCTGCTGGCTCTGGGGGAGCCGGACGCCCCGGGCGACAGCTGCCGCGCTGCCGAGGAGATGCTGGCCGACGCCATCGTGGAGCCGCTGGCGCTGGGCGGGGCGATGGCCGAGGGTCTGCTGCCCATGCCGGCCTCCTATACGGCCCTGCTCTGGCCGCTGGAAGATGCGATGGCCCGCCTCCGTGCTGAGGTGAAGAACCTCCATCTGCCGGGCTGCCCTGACCCCAACGCCGAGAAATATCAGGCTTTGAGCCTCGCCGTAGAAAAGCTTCCGCCGCTGGAACAGCTGCTGGCGCAGTGGCTCCCGGATGCTGCCGGGCGCTGCCTCGTCCTCTGCGAGGATGATGCAGCGGCGGCGCAGACCGCAGAGCAGGCCGAGAAGCTGTTTGGTGCAGGAACACATATTTATAAGGATGCAGAAGGCTTTGCGGCCGATGAAGCGGCCACCCTCCGGCTGCTGGTCTGTGCCAACGGCCCGGCGGTGCAGGCTCCTCTGGCCGGGATCTCGGGCGTGGTGCTGGTGCGCCGCAGCGCTGGACCGGCCGCATACCGGCAGATGCTGGCCCGCGCCCTTGCAGCCTGCGGCAGTGTGCCGGTGGCAGAGCTGAGCGCGGCCTTTGAGGCGCTGACCTGTGTGCAGCAGCTGCGGAAGGAGTGCAGCGCGGCGGGGGCAGAAGCCTTCCCGCTGGAAGAGCCCCTTTCTGCCTGCCGCCGGGCTTACCGGCAGCTCCGCCGCGCGCTGGACTCCGACTGGGAGCGCTATTATGCCGCCGCAAAGCAGATGACGGCAGAGGGAAAGACGCTGGACGTGCCTCGCTCCTACAGCTTCGGGGGCGTGGCCGTGGGCCGCTGGCTGGAAAACCAGCGCCTTGTCCGGGCCGGAAAGAAAAAGGGACGCCTCACCGCCGCGCAGGCCGCCCGGCTGGACAAAATCGGCATGAACTGGAAAAAGCGGCTCGAACTGGCGTGGGAGAACGGCTGTGCTTCGGCCCGGCGGTACCGCGACAGCCACAGCGACCTGCTGGTGCCGGTCCATTATAAGGATAAGGACGGCTTTGCGCTGGGCGAGTGGATCGTCTATAACCGCCAGCGCTATCTGGGCGGGAACCTGCCGTCAGACCGCGTCGAGCGCCTCGAGGCACTGGGCATGGTGTGGGACACCGGCAGCATCCTCTGGGAGAAGAGCTATGCCGCCGCCGTCCAGTATTATCTGGAAAATCACACGCTGGAAATTCCCGTCAAGTATGTCACGCCGGACGGCATGGCGCTGGGCGTCTGGCTGGGCAGTCAGCGTGCCGCTTATAAAGAAGGTGTGCTGACCGACGCCCAAATCGAGAAGCTGGAAGCGCTGGGAGTGGACTGGACGAACCGGAACGACCGCAAGTGGCAGACCGCCTACGAGGCCGCCGTGAAGTACCACGCCGCCCACGGGAACCTCGACGTTCCCATCGAGTACATCGACGAAGACGGCATCCTGCTGGGCAAGTGGGTGTCCCGCCAGCGGTACGCATGGCAGAACCCCGAGCGCAGCAGCGCCCGGGTAACGCTGGAGCGGAAAGCTCTGCTGGACGAGCTGGGCATGAACTGGGAAAAGACCGACTCGTGGCAGCACCGCTACGAGCTGGCCGTGGAATACAAAAAGGAGCACGGCAGTCTGGCCGTTCCGGCCCAGTACCGGACGGAGGACGGCATCTGGCTGGGCAGCTGGCTGTCCCGTCAGAAGCAGATGCTGCGGGAGGGCAAAAAGCTCTCCGCCGCGCGCCGCGCGGCCCTGAAAGAGCTGTTCAAGGGCGAAAAAGGCCGACGCCTCAGCGCCCCGGTGCCGCCCGCGTGCAGCGTGCGGGAGCAGAACTGGCTGGACAACTACCAGAGCGCCAGGCTCTACGCCGAGAAGAAGGGCAGCCTCCTCGTGCCTGCCGGATATGTGGACGAGAACGGCTTCCGTCTGGGCGTCTGGATCTCGAACCTCCGGGCTGCCCGCAAGGCCCGGCCCGGCTCGTTTCAGGTGACGCCGGAGCATATCGCTCTGCTGGACGCCATCGGGATGCAGTGGGACGCCCGGGAGGCCAAGTGGGCCGGGGCGTTCCGCCGCGCCGAAGAGTACCGCGCCGCCCACGGCGACCTGCTGGTGCCGGTGAACTATAAGACCGAAGACGGCTTCTGCCTCGGCGACTGGGTCCGCCGGATGCGCGAAAACTACGCCTGTGCTGAGAAAAAGCTGACGGCGGAGCGCATCGCAAAGCTCGAAGCGCTGGGCATGGTCTGGACCGTGCCGCAGGAGGGCTGAGATATTGCATTTTAGGGCGGAGTGTGGTATACTTCACCTCGTCTGAATAGAAAACAGCAGGTGCCTGCCGCCGGGGCTTCGTCCCCGGCCGGGAGGGTAAAAGGGAAGCGGGTGCGAGTCCCGCGCGATCTCGTCACTGTGATAAGGGAGTCCGCTGCCTTGGCGCTCAGCGCCGGTCACTGGAGGCTTTGCCTCTGGGAAGGCGGCAGCGGGCGGTGAGCTTTCAGTCAGGAAACCTGCCCGCTGTTGGTACAGGAGCGTCCGGCTCCGGATCACGAGGAATTGGTCGTACCAAAAAGCCCGAAAGTTCAAAGGGTCTTTTTGCTGTGCCTTCCGCGCGGTGAAAAGGCTCTTTTTTCGTTTGAGCTGGCCCCCGTTTCGTACCCTTTCTATCGGAAACGTACATTCCACACAACAGAAAGGACTCAAACAATGCGTAAGGCAACCAACAAGAACTGGCAGCGCATCACCGCCGCTGCCGCCGCACTGGCCCTGTGTGCCGGTGTGCTCACCGGCTGCGGTGCATCTTCTTCTACTGCCGCCAGCAGCACCGCCGCAAGCTCTGCTGCCGCCAGCGAGGTGAGCAGCGAGGAGGCCGATGAAATGGCAGCAAAGAATGTGGCAGACCTCATCGACGCCATCTATGTGCAGGAGCGCAACGAGAATACCGACGCTCAGTGTGAGGCCGCCAAGGCCGCATGGGACGCCCTGACCGACGCCCAGAAGGAGCTGGTCGAGGGCGAAGAGGCTGACCCCGATTACTTTGGCCGCGACACCGGCGACGCCTCCAAGGACGACCCCCGCAATGAGGACAATATCGGCGACAACGAGATCCTGGTCGTCAGCTTCGGCACCTCCTTCAACAACAGCCGCGCAGCGGACATCAAGGGCATCGAGGACGCCATCCAGGCCGCATACCCCGACTGGTCTGTCCGCCGCGCCTTCACCGCACAGATCATCATCAACCATGTTCAGGCTCGTGACGGCGAAAAGATCGACAACATGGAGCAGGCCATGGAGCGCGCTGTTGCCAACGGCGTGAAGAATCTGGTCGTCCAGCCCACCCATCTGATGCATGGCGCTGAGTACGACGAGATGATGGAGATGGTGGACAGCTACCGCGATAAGTTCGAGTCCGTCGCCATCGCCGAGCCTCTGCTGGGCGAGGTGGGCAGCGATGCCACCGTCATCAACGCCGACAAGGAAGCTGTCGCCAAGGCCATCACCGCCGAGGCCGTCAAGACCGCCGGTTTCGACAGTCTGGACGCCGCTGCTGAGGACGGCACCGCTTTTGTCTTTATGGGCCACGGCACCTCTCACACCGCAAAGGTAAGCTACACCCAGATGCAGTCTCAGATGGAGGCTCTGGGCTACAAGAATGTCTTCATCGGCACCGTCGAGGGCGAGCCTGAGGAGACTGCCTGCGAGAACGTCATCGAGGCTGTCAAGGCCGCCGGTTACACCAAGGTCGTCCTGCGTCCCTTGATGGTCGTTGCAGGTGACCACGCCAACAACGATATGGCTGGCGACGACGAGGATTCCTGGAAGAGCCAGTTCGAGGCCTCCGGTGAATTCGATTCTGTCGATTGCCAGATCGCCGGTCTGGGCGAGGTCGCTGACATCCAGCAGCTCTACGTCGCACACACCAAGGCCGCTGTCGATTCCCTGAACGGCTGAGCATAAGTTTATGATTGCCCGGAAAGGAGTGCCTTTTCGGGCAATTTCTTTTTCGGCCTGCTTTGAATTCGGGCCATTGCGTGTTATAATCTTTTCTGTAAAATAGATACTTCGAGGTATATCATCATGAAACTGAACAATAAATTTGCTCTTTTGCTGGCCGGCGCTGTGCTGGCTGGTTCTCTCACCGGCTGCGGCGCATCCGGCACCCCGGCCAGCTCTGCCGCTTCCTCCGAGGCTGCGGCTTCCTCCGCCGTGAGCGAGGCAGCTTCCGAACCGGCGGCAGAGGCCGCTCTGCCCGACGGCGTCTACACCGCCGACTTTGACACCGACAGCTCCATGTTCCATGCCAACGAGGCCAACGACGGCAAGGGGACCCTGACCGTGAAGGACGGTCAGATGACCCTCCACGTCAGTCTCGTCTCCAAGAAGATCGTCAACCTCTACGTCGGCATGGCCGCTGACGCCGAGGCCCACGAGGGCGACTGGCTCCAGCCCACCACCGACACCGTCACCTACTCCGACGGCACTTCGGATGAGGTGTACGGCTTCGACATCCCGGTGGAGGCTCTGGACAAGGACTTCCAGCTGGCCATCCTCGGCTCCAAGGGCAAGTGGTACGACCATACCGTCCGTGTCGCCAACGCCCAGCCTGCTGCGGCGGAAGCACCTGCCGACGGCACCTACACCTGTGACGTGACCCTCGAGGGCGGCTCTGGCCGCGCCACCGTGGAAAGCCCTGCGGCCCTGACCGTGGCCGACGGCAGGATGACCGCCACCATCGTCTGGTCCAGCCCCAACTACGACTATATGCTGGTGGATGGCGAAAAGTATCTGCCCACCAACACCGAGGGCAACTCTACCTTCGAGATCCCCGTTACTGCTCTCGACACCCCGCTGGATGTGGTGGGCGATACCGTCGCCATGAGCACCCCGCATGAGATCGAGTATACGCTGACCTTCGCCTCTGCATCTCTGATCGAGGCAAAGTAACGATGAAACGCCGCAATTTCCTGAAAGCCCTGCCTGCCGCCGCCCTCACCCTTGCAGGCTGCGGGCAGCACAAGACCGCCCCGGCCAATACAGCATCCCTCGTGTTCGACCACAGCTATCCGCTGGACTATGCCACCCAGTTTTCCGCCGACTGCTATGAGGGCGGCTATGTGATGATCGACATCCCGGACGCCGGGCGGTTCCTCGTCGTCCCTGAAGGGGCCGCCGAGGTGGACGACCTGCCCGAGGACGTCGTGGTGCTGCGCCAGCCGCTGGATCATATTTATCTCGTCTCCACCTCGGTGATGGACCTCTTCGTCCATCTGGACGCATTGGACAGCATCGCCCTCTCCGGCACGAAGGCCGAGGGCTGGTATGTGGAAGAGGCCAGACAGGCCATGCAGGAGGGCCGCATCGCCTACGCGGGCAAGTACAGCGCCCCGGACTATGAGCGCATCCTTGCCGCCGGCTGCACCCTCGCCATCGAGAACACCATGGTGCTCCACGACCCCGAGGTCAAGGAGCAGCTGGAAAAGTTTGGCGTGCCGGTCCTCGTGGAGCGCTCGAGTTACGAGAGCGGCCCGCTGGCCCGGATGGAGTGGCTCAAGCTCTACGGCATCCTGCTGAATAAGACTGAGATGGCGGAAGAGGTCTTTCGCCAGAAAGTGGAGCAGGTGGCCCCTATCCTCGAGCAGGAGAACACGGGCAAGACCGCGGCCTTCTTCTCCATCACCACCAACAACCTCATCACCGTCCGCCGTACCAGCGACTATGTGGCCCAGATGGTGGGGATGGCCGGCGGCGTCTACATCTTCGACGACCTCGAGGGGGAGACGTCGGCCCAGTCCACCATCAAACTGCCGCTGGAGACCTTCTATGCCCGGGCCAAAGACGCCGACGTCCTCATCTACAACAGCACCATCGAGGGCGTGATGGAGACCCGTGACCAGCTCATCGAAAAATGCCCGATGCTGGCGGATTTCAAGGCCGTCCAGTCCGGCGACTGCTGGTGTACGGCCCAGAGCCTCTTCCAGCAGAGCATGGAGCTGGCCGACCTCATCTCGGATATGAACCACGTCTTCACCGAGGGCTCGCCCGACCCGGCGTCCCTCCGTTTCTTACAGCGCATCGTATAAAAGGAGCTTTGTCATGACCACCACCCGCCGCCTCAGCCTCGCGTACCTCGCCCTCACGGCGGGGGTCGCGGTGCTGTTTGCACTCAACCTGTTCTGGGGCAGTGTGTCCCTGACGCCCGGCGCGGTGGCGGCGGCTCTGCTGGGCCGGGGCGAAGATGCGCTGGCCGTGGGCATCGTGCTCCAGCTCCGTCTGCCCCGGGCGGTCATGGTCGTGCTGCTGGGCGCGGCCCTCTCGGCGGCGGGCTACCTCCTGCAGACCTTCTTCGCCAACCCCATCGCCGGCCCCTTCGTCATGGGCGTGTCCAGCGGCGCAAAGCTGGCAGTGGCCCTGACGATGGTGGTGTTTTTACAGCGGGGGCTGCTCACCAGCTCGGCCACCCTCATCATCGCCGCCTTTGCAGGCTCGATGGCGGCGATGGCCTTTGTGTTGGTGGTGGCCCGGCGGGTGCCGCGGATGAGCATCCTCGTCATCTGCGGCATCATGATCGGTTATATCTGCTCGGCTGTCACCGACATCGTGGTGACTTTCGCTCAGGACTCCAACATCGTCAATCTCCACAACTGGTCGATGGGCAGCTTTTCCGGCATGACTTGGGCCAACGTGGGTGCAGCGGCCTGCGTGGTGCTGCCTGCGCTGGCGGCGGCGTTCCTGCTCTCGAAGCCCATGGCGGCCTACCAGATGGGCGAGAGCTACGCCAGGAGCGTCGGCGTACCGGTGCGGGCCTTCTCGACGGCCCTCGTGCTACTTTCCAGCCTGCTTTCCGCCTGCGTGACGGCCTTTGCAGGCCCCATCTCCTTTGTGGGCATCGCAGTGCCGCATCTGGTCAAGAACCTGCTGGGCAGCGCAAAGCCCCTTTATGTCCTGCCGGGCTGCTGTCTGGGCGGGGCAGCGTTCTGCCTGCTCTGCGACCTCATCGCCCGCAGCCTGTTCGCGCCCACTGAGCTGTCCATCAGTTCGGTGACGGCAGTTTTCGGTGCGCCGGTGGTCATCTGGCTGCTGGTGCGCCGCCAGACACAGGAGGGCCGGGAATGAGCGATCTGAAATTCTACTGCCGCGCCGAGGACCTTGCCATCGGCTACGGCAAAACGCCCCTGATGGAGCACATCGGCCTCGGCGTCGGGAAGGGGACCATCCTCACCCTCATCGGCCCCAACGGCGCGGGAAAATCCACCCTGCTCAAGACGCTGGCAGCGCAGCTGGCCCCCCAGGGGGGCGCTGTCCTGCTGGACGGCAAAGATCTCGCGGACTGCTCCGGCCCGGAGCGCGCCCGCAAAATGGCCCTGATGGTGCCCCACACCCGCCGCACCGAGCTGACCACCTGCTTTGAGTTTGCCGCCGCCGGGCGCATCCCTTACACCGGGCGGCTGGGCATTCTGTCCGACGCCGACCGGCAGGCCGTGCAGGATGCACTGGAAATTGCCGGAGCTGCGCATCTCGCGGACCGGGACTTCAACTGCATCAGTGACGGCCAGCGTCAGCGTGTTTTGC
>ERZ1026956.1235-NODE-1235-length-12740-cov-5.898857_pt1 | contig 12740 bp, 6 predicted proteins | sample MGYA00519301_ERZ1026956 | MGnify/ENA primary metagenome ERZ1026956 (study PRJEB26926, sample SAMN06164521) | human gut metagenome | biome: ENVO:00009003; feature: ENVO:2100002; material: ENVO:00002003 | host: Homo sapiens | place: USA | collected 2012 ...
CACCTGCACCACGAACCCCACCACCAGCAGTGCCCCGAAGCGGTCCGGCGCGTGAGCCGCCAGCGTGACGCCCCGCAGCAGCAGCAGACTGAACAGCAGGATCACCGCGCAGGCCCCCACAAACCCCAGCTCCTCGCACAGGATGGAAAAGATGAAGTCGTTCTGGGGTTCCGGCACGAACAGGTGCTTCTGGCGGCTGTTGCCCAGCCCCAGCCCCGCCGCCCCGCCGGAGCCGATGGCATACAGGCTCTGGATGGTCTGGTGGCCGTCGCCCAGCGGGTCGGCAAAGGGGTCGAGCCACGAGTTGAGACGGTCGGCAGCGTAGGGCACCAGTTCCGGCATGAGCACGATAGCCGTGCCGATGGCGGCAGCGCCGCCCGCCCCTGCCAACATGAACCACCGCAGCCCGGTACCGCCCACGAACATGAGCACCGCGCCGATGCTTAAAATCAACACCGTGCCGGAAAGGTGGGGCTCCAGCAGCATGAGCACCGCCACCACCCCCAGCACCAGCGCAAAGGGCACCACCCCCACCGCAAAGCTGCCCATGCGGTCGTGGTTCAGCGCGATGATGTGGGCAAACACCAGCACCACCGCAAATTTGGCGATCTCGCTGGGCTGTAATGTGCCCAGCCCCGGCAGCACAAGCCAGCGCTTACAGCCGTTATATTCCGGCATGAACAGCACCGCCGTCAGCAGCACCAGCGAGAGCGCCAACAGCGGCCACGCAAGCTTGTGATAGATATGGTAGTCCACCCGGCTGGCCATCCACATGGCTACCAGCCCCATGGCGGCATACAGCAGCTGCGGCCGCACATAGGCAAAGGCGTCCTGCCGCCGGTACAGCGCCACCGCGCTGCTGGCGCTGCACAGCATCACCAGCCCAAAAGCTACCAGCGTGAGCACCAGCACCAGAAAAGGCAGGTCCATGGGCGGCAGCGGCCGCAGCAGCCCTTTGCGGGCAGCAGTTCTGTGCAATCCCGGTCACCTCCGTTTCTGTTATTGTACGCGGATGCGGGGGCGGTTAGTCATACGCACCGCCCCCGGGCGCATAAACTGCCCGCAAAGGGGGTGCTGCCATGCGCGGTTCAAAACCCATGGACGCCCTGCGCACTTTGCCGGAGCGGGCGTTTCGTCTGCGGGCACGGCTCATTGCGGTGGGCCTGTGCGCCGTCTGCTTTGCAGGGCTCATCGGGCGGCTGTTCTGGCTGCAATTATGCACCGGTGGCTGGTACACCCAGCGGGCGCTGGGGCAGCAGCTGCGGGACACTGTCGTGCCCGCCGACCGGGGCAAGATATACAGCGCCGATGGCGCACTGCTGGCCGCCAACAGCAGCTGCTGGACCCTGCGCGCCAGCCCCCGGGAGATGCCGGAGGATAAGCTTGCCCTTGCCGCCAAGGGGCTTGCGGAGATTCTGGAGCTGGACGAGGCCAAGCTGCTGGAAAAGTTCAGTGACCGGCGCGCGAACGACTGCCTTTTGCGCTACCGGGTGGAGCGGGAAACTGCCGATGCCGTGCGGGATTTCTGCGCAGAGAACGGTATTACCGGTGTGCGCATCAATCAGGACTCCAAGCGCTGGTACCCACAGGGAGAGCTGCTGGCCTCGGTGCTGGGGTTCACTAACGTGGACAACGCCGGGGTCAGTGGGCTGGAACTGAAATACAATGACACCCTTACCGGGCAGAATGGAGTGGTGCTGACCGCCGTGAACGCTTGGGGCTACACGCTGGCGCAGAGCTACGAGACCGAGCTTGCCCCCGTGGAGGGCTGCGGGCTGCGGCTGACCATCGATGCAAATATTCAACATTATCTTGAAAATGCGTTGAATTATGCAGTGCAGGAGCACCATGTAGCTGCCCGCAGCGTGGGCATCGTGCTGGAGGTGAACACCGGGGCAGTGCTGGCCATGGCCACTACCCCGGCCTACGACCCCAACCAGCCCCGGGTCATCGCCGACAAGGCCGCGCGCGCCGCCGTAGATGCCCTTTCCGGTAAAGAGCGCGCTGCCGCCTTGCAGCTGGCGCAGCAGACCCAGTGGCGCAACAAGGCAGTGAGTGACTTATACGAGCCGGGCAGCGTGTTTAAGCTCATCACCTGCGCGGCGGCGCTGGACACCGGGGCTGTGAGCAAAAATTCCAGCTTCTACTGCGGCGAGAGCATCTCGGTGGCCGGCACCCGCTTCCACTGCGCCAACCACAAGCGCCACGGCGCGCAGACCGTCACTCAGGCCCTTGAGAACTCCTGCAACCAGAGCTTCATCCAAATCGGCGCAAGGCTGGGCAAAGAGGCGTTCTGCGACTACTTTGCGGCCTTCGGCCTCCGCGCGCCCACCGGCATCGACCTGCCCGCCGAGCCGAAAAAGAGCCTCTACTACACCGCCGACCGGATGGGGCCAGTGGAGCTGGCGTCCTGCGCCTTCGGGCAGAGCAGCAAGGTCTCTTACCTCGAGATGGCGTCGGCGGTCTGCGCCGTGGTCAACGGCGGACGGCTGATGCAGCCCTACGTCGTCTCGGACATCCTCGGCCCGGAGGGCGAAGTCATCGACCACCTCTCCCCCGTCTGCAAGCGGCAGGTGCTGAAAGAGGAGACCTCCCGCACCATGCGGGAGATGATGGAGGCCGTCGTCCTCTACGGCGGCGGCCGGAACGCCCGGATCGCGGGCTACCGGGTAGGCGGCAAGAGCGGCACCAGCCAGAAGCTGGACAGCGCCGACGAGAAGGCCCGCATCGCCAGCTTTGTGGCCGTGGCTCCCATCGACGATCCCCAGTTTTTGTGTCTCGTCTGCCTCGACGAGCCCCACAGCTGGACGACAGCGGGCGGCAGCCTCTCGGCCCCGGTCTGCGCCGAGGTCCTCGAGCAGACGCTTGTCTATAAAGGTATCCCCCGCGCCGCTGTCCCGGATACGCCTGCTTCCGACGCTGAGACTTCCGCCGACCTTCCCGAGGACGGCGACAGCTTCGACGGGGCGTAAAAATGGGCAAAAGAAAAGACCGCTGGACGGCGGTCTTGGAAGGTCGATATTTTTCAGTTCTGCTGCGGCTGGTCGCGGAACACGATCTCGCCGGTGGCGCTGTCCATGGACTCGACGATAGCGAGGCTCTCCAGCTGGATGCCCTTGCTGCGGATGAGGTCGCCGCCCTGCTGGAAGCCCTTCTCGACGGCGATGCCGATGCCCTCGACAGTGGCACCAGCCTTCTCGGTCAGCTCCAGCAGACCCAGCAGGGCGCAGCCGTTGGCCAGGAAGTCGTCGATGATGAGAACGTGGTCCTCGGGGGTGAGGAACTTCTTGGAGACGATGACATTATAAATTTTCTTGTGGGTGAAGGACTGGATCTTCGTCTCGTAGTTGTCGTAGTCCAGGTTGATGCTCATAGACTTTTTGGCGAACACCACCGGCACGTTGAACTCGCTGGCCACCACAGCCGCGATGCCGATGCCGCTGGCCTCGATGGTGAGCACCTTGTTGATGGGCTTGCCATCGAACAGGCGCTTCCACTCCTTTGCCATCTCGCGGAACAGCGGAATGTCCATCTGATGGTTGATGAAGCTGTCCACCTTGAGCACGTTGCCCTCACGGACGATGCCGTCTTTGCGGATGCGGTCTTCCAGCATTTTCATAGTTCGTCTCTTCCTCCCAATTTTCCTGTCACAAAACGGTCGATATTTCATATCAGTATACCGGATACTCTCCCGGTTGGCAAGGCTTTTTCTGCCCAAATTTGACTCGTTCTCTCCGGTTTTTTCAGCCCTTTCGATTATAAGTACGACTTTTGCGGTACAGTCTGTGTCTCAGGGCGGGCGATTTGTGCAGTTGTCTCTTGTTTTCTGCGCAAAATCGAGTATACTGGTAGCAGCCGGAAACGGCTTGCTGCGGCCGACGAGGGCCGCACCGGGAAAAGGAGTCAGTATATGAAGACAGGGTTAGTATTAGAGGGCGGTGCCATGCGGGGGATGTTCACCGCAGGCGTTCTGGATGTCCTGATGGAGCACGGCCTCACCACCGACGGCACCATCGGCGTGTCGGCGGGCGCGGTGTTCGGCTGCAACTTCAAGTCGCACCAGATCGGCCGTGTCATCCGCTACAACACCGAATATTGCAACGACAAGCGCTACGCCAGCTTCCGCAATCTGTTGCGCACCGGCAACCTCTACAGCGAGGATTTCTGCTACCACGAGGTGCCGGAAAAGCTGGACCCCTTCGATGAAGAGGCCTTCCGCGCTTCGCCCATGGACTTCTTTGTCGTCTGCACCGACCTGCATACCGGCGACCCTATCTACCACAAGTGCCGCAGCGGCGACGCTGAGGACGTGCGCTGGATGGAGGCTTCGGCGTCCATGCCGCTGGCGGCGAAAGCCGTCAGGATCGGCCACTACTCCCTGCTGGACGGCGGCGTGGCCGACTCCATCCCCGTCCGCTTCTTCGAGAGCCTTGGTTACAAGCGGAACCTCATCATCCTGACCCAGCCCAAAGGCTTTGTGAAAAAGAAGAACCCCATGCTGCCCGCCATCCGTGCGCGGTATCTGCGCTATCCGGCCTTCGTGGCAGCGGTGGCCGACCGTCACGAGCGATACAACGAGGCCCTCTCCTACATCGCCATGCAGGAGGCATCGGGCAAGGACTATGTCATCCGCCCACCCATCCCGCTGGAGATCGGCGCTATGGAGCGCGACCCCGCCCAGTTGCGCCGGGTCTACGAGACGGGCCGCGCCGTGGCGGAGAACCAGATCGATAAGATAGAGGCGTTCCTGAACGATGTGAAGGAGACGGAGGAATAACCTCTCCGTCACGGCTGACGCCGTGCCACCTCCCCTACTAGGGGAGCTGTCGAGCGGCAGCGAGACTGAGAGGTTGTACGAAGACGAACCTAACCTGCAAACAAAGCAGGAGCCCCATCCATTCGGATGGAGCTCCTGCTTTTCTTATAACTTACTGCATATCCGTCTCAGAGATGGGGGTATCCAGCTCATCGGCGGGGGTGTCCGCCATCTCGGGCTGTTTGCCCTTCTTCTCCCTGCGGGGCTTTTCGCCCTTGGGGCCGCGCTTCGACTTGATGCGCTTTGCCAGCAGAAGGAGCAGCACCAGCAGGGCTGCGCCGCCGGCGCAGAAGGCCCAGATGGGGAGCTTTGCAGGGACAAAAGCCACTTCGACCTCGGTGCCGGTAGTGGTGAAGGTGGTGTAGCTGCCGAAGCTGCCCGTCTCCACCTTATGCCAGCTGCCGTCGGCCTGCTTGACGTAGACCTTGCCCTTGGCCTTGCCGGGGGTCAGATAACGGATCTGGTGGGTCTCATTGCCGTCATCGGTGAACTCCAGCAGCCACTGCTCTGTCACACCGTGGACATCGGCTGTGATGTCCTGCTGGGTGACCTGCACGGCGTTGGAACCGCCGAAGAAGCCGTCCACGAAGAAAACGGGACGTCCGTTCTCGCGGGTGACGCTGCTGCTCAGAGACGGGATGTAGGGCGTGTACTCCACATTGACCACGGTGTCGGTGTGGAGCTGGTCGAGGACGGGTGTGCTCCACTCGGCGTAGTATCCATTCTTCTGGGGGATCTCGGGGTAGTCGTCCAGAGTGAAAGACGCACCGTAGTCAAAGCTGATCTTCTTGATGATGTGGCCGTCGGCCTTGAAGGTCAGGGTCAGCTTCCGGAAGGAATCCGGCACATTCTCCTGAGCCAGCAGGGTCTCATAGGTGACCGGCTCTGCCTGACCGACGCGGCTCAGGCGGTCAATGCCCTGCAGATCGTCGGAGACGAAGAGGTTGCCATAGAAGTCGCCGTCCTGTCCGCCGGAGACAGCACCCACGTACTGCTGGCCTTCCAGCACAGAGACGATGGCGCGGTTGTTGATGGCGATGAGGCTGCCGTCGGTAAGGTCGCTGTCGGTACCCTGACCGACGATGCCGCCGATGTACTTTTCACCGCTGAGGGCGCATTTTGCCCAGTTGCCGCGGAGCTTGGCGCTGGCCGCACCGGCAATGCCGCCCACCTGATTGACGCCGGTGACGTCGCCGTAGGACTCGCAGGCCGTCACAAGGCCCAGTTCCTCCTGGCCGACGATGCCGCCGACCATATCCTTCTTGGCGGTGATGCTGCCCTCGTTGATGTTGCCGGTGAGGACGGCGCTGACGGTATAGGAGGTGCGCAGCAGCGAGGTACCCTCGTCCTTGTTGTCCTCCTCGGGGTCCAGCAGGTTTTCGACGCCCATGGTACCGGCGATGCCGCCCACGTTCATGTCGGCGTCGATGGTGCCGCGGTTGATGCTGTTCTCAATTTTGCCGTCGGACTGGGAAGCGATGAGGTCTTCCGACTCATCCTCGTAGATGGTCTTGCTGCCCGGGTCGCTGATTTCTTCCACAGCATCCAGCATCAGGTTGGACACGACGCTGACCTGTGCGGTCACGGCGCGCATCTTGTCGGTCAGCTGGTTGCTGGCGGTGCGCATGGTGCTGTTGATGTCGTTCATCTTGTCGTTGATGGAGCTGACAGCATCAAAGAGGGAGTCCTTGGTGTTGGTCAGCTCTGCCGAGGGACGAGGCACCTTGATGGGGTCCTGCTGGTTGAGCCAGTGGAGAATGTCGCGGGTCTGGCCCATCATATCGGTCAGGCCGCCGAGGCCGTCCTGCATCTGGCCCATGGCCACGGAGGTATGCGCCAGCGTTGCACTGGTGAGGGCGGCGTCGGTCTTGAGCAGGTCGAGGGAGTCGCTCAGGTCATCCATGGCGTCGCTCAGCTTGTCGGAAGCATCGCTCAGCTGATCGAGACCATCCTTGATGCTGCCGCCGCCGTTATTGCCGACCCAGTCCTTGATGTTGTCCATGATGTCGTCGGTGATGCTGCCCATGCCGTCCAGCGCGTCAGAGGCTTTGGTCAGAGCCGCAGCCAGCTCGGGGTGGTCGGAGGCCGAGACGGACTTGGCCGCGCTGCCCACGATGCCGCCCATCTGGGTGGCAATGGTAGAGATGGTGCCGATGGCACTTGCGATTTGGGAAGTAGCACGGGCAATGTCACTGTCGTTGGACAGGAGGGACGCCGTGCGCAGCAGGCCCATGCCTGCGGTGACGGCCTTCATTGCCGGGGCCATGCCGCTGCCCAGCGTGAAGACGCTGGCCACGGAGTTGGCCACCTTCAGCAGCTCAATGCCGGTCTTGAGGTTCTTGTCGGACTTCTTGTCCGAGGACAGGGAGTCGTATGCGGAGAGGATGCCGGAGATGGCCTGCGAGGCAGCGCTGTCATCGCCGGTATCAACAGACTCCAACAGCTGTTTGATACCCTCAGAGATAGCCGACATACCGTCACGGCCATCCTCGGCCGCGTCGCTCACCTTGCCCAGACCGGAGCTGGTCTTGCTGAGGGCGCTGGACGCCATCAGCATCTCAGCGGCCATCTCGCGCATGGCCCACTTGAGGTTTCCGGTGGCGTCGGTCAGCTTGGTCATGGCATCTTCGCCGGTGTCCATGACGGGTTCGAGTTTGGTGAGGGTATCGGCCAGCAGAGTGGAGGCGCGGTCGATCTCGTCGGCCACCTCGTCGCCGTAGTCGCTGGCCTGATCGTCCAGCTGGCGTGCCGCTGCAATGGCGGTGTCCATCTGGCTGGTCATGGCGCTAAAGGAGTTGGAGATGTTGGTGGTGGAGTTCTCGACGACGCCGGTGGTGTCATCGACAAGGCCGCGCAGAACATCCAGCTCCGAACGGAGACGCTTGATGGTGTCCTTGGAGAGGTCGAGTTCGCGATAGGGTTCCGCCTGACCGGCGATGCCGCCCACGTCCTTGCGGCCCAGAACATGGCCCTGATTGACACAGCCGGATACGAGGCCGTCGGTGCGGCCCACGATGCCGCCCACGTTGTAGCCGATATGCTCGTAGCCGACAGTTCCGGTGTTGACGCTGGTCAGGATCATGCCGGAGGAGCGGCCTGCGATGCCGCCGGTGTCGGTGGCGACGTTGGTGACGGAATTGGTGACGTCGTCATCGGCGGCGGCCATCTTGTTGTTGATCTGGTCCACCATCTTGGCGGTGAAGCCGTCGGTGTCGAGAGAGGCTTCCTGATATTCGGTGTTGATGCTGCCCACGTTGGTGCAGCCGGTGATGGCGCCGAGGTTGTAGCCTGCGATGCCGCCGGTGGAAGATTTGCCGGTGACGATGGCGCGGGCAGTGCTGTGGTCGATGGTGCCTTCGGACTCGTTGCGGCCTACGATGCCGCCCACCTCGCTGTCGCCGGTGACGACGCCGGTGAACTGGCAGTTGATGAGGGTACCGTGATTGATGCCTACGATGCCGCCGGTGGTGGTGTCGGCAGAGTCAGAGACAGACACGATGCCCCGCACGCTCAGGGACTCGATGGAGCCCTGTTCCTCCACGATGCCGAAGAGGCCCGCCGGGGAATACTGGCCCGTAATGGTCAGGTCCGAGATGGTATGGCCATTGCCCTTGAACTGTCCGCTGAAGGACGGGATGGGCTCCCACAGCATCCCCTCGAGGGAGAGGTCTTTCTGTAGAATAACCGTCTTGCCCACCGACCACTGGTCGTAGGCACAGTTCTTGGCCAGCGAAAGCAGGTCCGAGACGCTGTTGATGTAAATGGTATCGCCGTCGTCAGACGCGAACACCGGCAGTGCGATGCTCAGCGCCAGCACAGCGGCCAGAAGCGCAGCCGTCAGGCGGCGCAGCAGATGGTTACTGGTCTTCATTCTGCACCTCCTGTTGTTTATTGTCGTCCAGTTCCTGAGAGACGTTGCCCGAGATGACGGTCAGCTGGACGTCGCCGTCCACGATGGCGTTCATCGTACCGGCCACAGAGCCGTGAATCTCGCCCTGCACGATGCCGTTGACGCGCATACGGCCATTGCCGCTGCTGCGGGCCACCAGCTTCGGCACAGCAAAGGAGGTACGGTCCACGATGCGGGTGCCGATGAGCAGGATCTGAGGCAAGACGAAGAGGACGAGGATGATGGAGATGATGGTGCCTCGGCCCAGACACTGGCCGATGCCCACGATGCAGGCGTCGGAAGTCATCTGGCCGATGAGGATGCCGGACACGGTCATGATGGTGCCGGAAGTCAGGATGGTCGGGAACGCGAAGTTGATGGTCTCTATCATGGCCTGCTTGTGCTCCATCTTATCCTTCAGCTCGTTGAAACGGGTGGCGATGACGATCGCGTAGTCGATGTTCGCGCCCATCTGGATGGAGCTGACGATGAGGTAGCCCATGAAGTAGAGGTTGGTCCCCATGAAATACGGGAACGAGAAGTTTATCCAGATAGCGCCCTGGATGACCACGATGAGCAGGATGGGCATACCGACGGACTGGAAGGTGAACAGCAGCACCAGCAGGACGATAAAGATGGACACGACGTTGACGACGACATTATCGATGGCGAAGGACTTCTGGAAATCGTACTCGTTGGTGGCGTCACCGGCCATGTAGAGCTCGCCGTCCGGGTAATACTTCCGGGCGATGGAGCGGATGGTGTCGGTGAACTCATAAGTAGTCTGGCCGGGTTCCAGAGAGGGGCTCAGGTAGATGAGGACGCGGTTGTAGTCGTCGCCCTGCAGCTGGGCCAGTGCGCTCTCCATCTGGTCGCGGGCGTCGTGGAGGTCGTCCAGGTCTTCCTGAGAGAGGGAGACGATGCCGGTGTCGGCCTCGTCGCAGACGTAGAGGAACATATCCACGAGCGGCACTTTATAGGATGCGAAGTTGCCGATGACCTGGCCGTACTCCTCGTTCTCGATGGCGTAGGCGGTGTAGATCATCTGGGCGGCCTCGTAGTCCAGGTCGGCCATCTCGGAGAACTGGCGGGCGGTGAGCTTGTCTTCCAGCATATAGCCGTCCTGGGCCTCGATGTTGGACAGACCCTTGGTGGAGTCTATTTCATCATAGCTTTCCAGCTCCTCCAGCATCTTTTTCTCGATGCTGTAATCGTCGTTCTTGGGGTAGACGAGAGCCACGAGGTTCGACTTGGTGAAGTTTTCTTCGATCATCTGGTCCGCGATGAGGGATTCGTTCATCTTCGGCACCTTGATGACGTCGTAGCCGTAGGCGTAGGGGCAGAGGTTCGAGAAGTGGTAACCGACGAGGATGACCACCAGGAAGATGACAGGGATGACCTTGCGGGTGCGCCATGCAAAGCGGCCCACGAAGGGGATCTCCGGCACGAAGTTCCTGTGCTTGGTCTTATCCATGTAGGGTCCGAAGAGCATCAGCAGGCCGGGCATGACCACGAACACCGAGAGCATCGCAAAGAGGATGGACTTGATGAGGCAGATGGCCATATCGGAGCCGATGCGGAACTGCATGAACAGCATAGCCACAAGGCCGCCGACGGTGGTCAGGGAGCTGGAGCTGATCTCGGGGATGCTCTTGCTCAGGGACTCGATGACGGCCTCCTTCAGAGGCATGGTCTGGTGTTCTTCCTTGAAGTGGTTGCAGAAGATGATGGCGTAGTCCAGCGACAGCGCCAGCTGCAGGATGTTCGTGACCGAGTTGGACACGAAGGAGATGGTGCCGAGCATGAAGTTTGTACCCATGTTCAGGATCATGCCCACCACGAAGGTGAGGATGAGGACAGGCACCTCGGCGTAGGTCTGGGACGTCAGGAGCAGGACGATGACGATGATGACGGCAACGTACACCATGATGACACGTACCTCGGCATCAATGGTCTCCTGCTGGGTGTTGCCCAGAGAGGTGGAGACGTAGATGTCGTAGTCGGCGAGGTATTCCTTCACCCGGTCGAGGGCCTCGAGGCACTGGTCATCGTCCTCGGGGTAGTCGAAGGTGATGGAGTAAAGGGCCGACACTGCGTCCTTATTATAATGGTCGGTCGTGTCGTCGTAGTCCAGCATCTGGACGCCCTTGAGCTCGGTGAGCCTGTCGGAAAGCTCATCGGCCTCAGCGGGCGTGATGTTGGCCACCATGACGTCGGCAGAGCCGTAGGTCGTGAACTGCTCGTCCATGATGTCAAGGCCCATGCGGGTCTCCGAGGTCTTGGGCAGGTAGGTGGTCATGTCGGTCTCGACCTTGACCCACCGCACCGAGAACACCGTGAAGATGGCAGCCAGAATGACAAACAGGAACACAAGGTTGCGGCGTTCCACGATCTGGCGCGCAAGCTTGTGCATGAAGTCTATCTGTGGTTTTTCGTGTTCGTTCAAAGCGTCCGTCCTCCTTTGTCGTGATTTTTTTGCAGTTTCATCCCCGGGGATGGGCTGCGCAGTCGTCTCATAAACAACCTCCGTCCGATAAACTACATTTGGTGATTTTGTTAAAATTTGAAGGGAAATATTTGTACAAATGATATAATAGAGCGCTGCCCATCAAAAAGCAAGCGACAAAACCACACGAATGATAAAATTTGCTTGTTCTTAGCCGCCCTCTCAGTCATCGCTGCGCGATGACTGAGAGGGCTAGTGTTTCCGTTTCCTGCGCGGCCCCGCATTGACGTAGCCGAACACTGTGCCGCAGACGCCGCCGACGATGTGCATGAAGTTGGCTACGTTGTCCCGCACAAAGATGATGTCATAGACCTGCTGGCCCAGATAGAGCGCCGCCACCAGCAGCATGGTGACGGGGATGCCGCCCGAGAAGCCGGACAGGGATGCCAGCATGATGAGCATGAAGACGATGCCCGACGCGCCCAGCAGCGCCGTGCGGGGGAACAGCGCGCACTGCAGAATGCCCGAGATGAGGGCCGTGAGCAGGATGCCTTTGAGCAGGGGCAGGCTGCCGTACTTTTCTTCCATCGGCGGGCCGACGACGAGGAGAAGCAGCATATTGTTCAGGAAATGGTCCCAGCTGCCGTGGCCCAGCACATGGCCGAAGAGCCGAATGTAAAACAGCGGGTCTTTCAGCGAGGAACGGTAAACGCTGAACAGATGGGTGGTCGTCCAGCCGCCGGTGTACTGGCCCAGGAACAGCACCCCCAGTGAGAGGAGGAAAAATGTCAGGATGACCGGCGAATTGTACTGCACAGACAGCGTGAATTTGGGTCGTTTCGTAGTTGTTTCCTTCTTTCCCGGCCCGTCCGGGGCCGCAGTATGAGTGATACGACCATCATATCATAATCTTCAAGGTTTTTCCACAACTTTCGTCGGTTCAACCCCGGGTCTGCTCCCAATAAGCCCCCATGCTCTGGCCGGGCTGGTCGGTGACTTCGTCGTTCAGGTAGTCCGCGAGGCCCACGGCGGCAGGCTGCCAGCTGCGGGCTGCCTCTACCGTGGGGTACTCCACCTCGGCGTACCAGAACTCCGTCGGCTGGCCCTCGTCCACATGATTCACTTCCAGCACCGCACCGTCCGGCAGCAGGTAGCTGCGGCGGAGCTTCGGGATAAGGGGCCTGCCGATGATCTTCGTCTCGAGGTCATTGAAAAGCGCAGGGTCGATGTCCCGCTCGATCTCTTCCCTCGCCAGCCCGTTGCCCGACTTGAAGCAGAGGACGTAGTGGGTCTTGCCGCCCGTCAGAGCCTCTTCCCGGATGCGGACGGTGGGCCGCACGCTGATGTAGCCCTGCCGCATGGCAAACTCCTCTTTCAGCGGCAGCCCCTCCGGCCAGCCGTTTACCATCCACTTGCGCTCGATCTCCATGATGTTTTCCTTCCTTTCGGCGGTTTTGTATTTATTCTAACATATTTTTATGGTATTATAAATGGTGAGTTAGCCAAAAGATAACCTCTCCGTCACGGCTAACGCCGTGCCACTGCCCGGGTTGCGGCACCCAGCATCCGCAGCGCTTTGCTTGCGTCTT
>ERZ1026956.1255-NODE-1255-length-12595-cov-6.865630_pt1 | contig 12595 bp, 13 predicted proteins | sample MGYA00519301_ERZ1026956 | MGnify/ENA primary metagenome ERZ1026956 (study PRJEB26926, sample SAMN06164521) | human gut metagenome | biome: ENVO:00009003; feature: ENVO:2100002; material: ENVO:00002003 | host: Homo sapiens | place: USA | collected 2012 ...
GTATCACCACTATGGCGGCAAGATTGCCGTTTCCTTTTCGGGCGGAAAGGATTCTACCGTGCTTCTGGATTTGGTGCGGCGGGCATTTCCGGACGTTCCGGCTGTGTTTGTAGACACCGGCTTAGAGTACCCAGAAATCCGTGAGTTTGTAAAGGCCGTTCCGAATGTGGCGTGGCTGCGACCGGAAATGCCGTTTTCAAAGGTTTTGACGACGTATGGCTATCCTATCATCTCTAAAGATGTTGCCAGACGCATCTATTACGCGCGGCAAGGCAGTCCGTGGGCGATCCGACACCTGAATGGCCTGAACGCAGACGGCACACCTTCAAAATACAACGAGCGATATGAAAAATGGCGTTTTCTTCTGGATGCGCCATTTCTCATATCAGACAGGTGTTGCGCTGTAATGAAAGAGCGCCCCTTACATAAGTACGCCAGAGAACATCATCTATATATGATCCTTGGCACGATGGCAAGTGAAAGCGTTCGCCGCCAGAGCAGCTATTTGAAAACCGGCTGCAATGCGTATCTCAAACGCGACCCAACTTCCCAGCCGATGTCATTCTGGACAGAGCAGGATGTTTTGGCCTACCTCAAAATGACGGGTATCTCGTATGCGTCTGTCTACGGTAAGATCGTCGAGGAAGCCGGAAAGCTGACAACGACCGGCGTAAAGCGCAGCGGTTGTATGTTTTGTATGTTTGGCGCACATCTCGAAAAAGAGCCGAACCGGTTTCAGTGCATGGAGGTCACGCATCCAAAGCAATACGATTTCTGCATCCACAAACTCGGCTGCGGCGACGTGCTGGATTATTTGCATATCCCATATACCACAAAGGAGAGAACGCTAAGCATGGAAAACGAAAAAGACTACCAACCGGACATCCTCAATTTTTTAGAAAAGATTGTCCAGCGGAACACCATTGCCTACAAAGAAGATTTTGACGTTGACAAAGAAATTCTCTGGAACAGTGCGCAGGAATCCAGTTTGGAGCATCGTTCTTTTCTCTGGATGAGCCGTCCGTGTGGAACATGGTGTGTGCCGGAGCGCGAGACGTATTTGCAGGACAGCCGCGCATACAAAACGTGGACGTTTTACGCAGACCAGCCGAACGGCATCAAAGCATATCGCGTTGTGGTGGATGGCGTTCGAGACGGCAAGCTGGTGGGGAAGATCATTCATCTGGACTATGCCAAACAGGTACAGCGTGTGGTCAAATCTGCGCTGCCCATTGCAAAGGTGCAATACCGCGATAAGGACGAGTATTTTTGCGAAAGCAGCCATGAAACATTCATTCACCGCGTATTGCGGCTGGAGGAAAACACACACGATATTCGATATGTACCGGAATGTGAAGCGGAATTGCAGCGCCTTTTATCGCTGGAGCACCAGATGGAAAAACAGGATAAGCGCCCTCGACGGACAAAATCTGTTACCATGCAGCGGTAACGGAATCAGCACCGCTTGCGGTGCTGATTTAGCAAGTATGTCGTTTGTTAAACGACCCTTGTTAGGGGTGAACCCCTAAGACCCCCGCGTTTTGCGTCTCACGGTGAGACGCATTTCTATATGACGATGCGCCGGAAATACGTCTCATGGTGAGACGCATTTCAACTGGACAGGAGGGATTTTTTGCGCAGTCGATCACATTTCACTGGCGTATGGCTGAACGACGCGGAATATCGGCAGCTCATGCAGCTCTGCCAGAGCAGCGGTCTGTCTGCCAGCGCCATGATCCGCAAGTGTATTCTGGGCGAAACCGTCAAACCGCGCCCGCCGGACTGCTATGCGGAGCTTTTGCGTGTGCTGTCTGGCATCGGCACGAACATCAACCAGCTTGCGCACTGGGCGAACGGCAAGGGCTATGTCACACAGGCACAAATCCATGATGCCGCACGCTTTGCGCGAGAAGCGTGGGAACTGGTGCGGGAGTCGATATAATGGCATACGATAAGATTATCGTCATTCATTCCCGGCTGGATCGCTGCCTGGATTACGTTCAAAATGACGGCAAAACGGATTTGGGAAACGCCGTGGATTATATCTGTGATCCTGTCAAAGCGGGCTTCCAGACGGCAATCAACTGTATGCTGGATAAGTCTTTTTTGCAAATGCAGGAAACCAAACGGTGCTGGGATAAGCACGGCGGGATTCTCGGTTATCATATCATTCACTCCTACGCTCCCGGCGAGGTCACGCCGGAACAGGCACACGAAGCGGGCGTAGAGTTCGCACGGCGACTGTTAGGAGACAAATACGAAGCCGTTGTCTGTACGCACACCGACCGTGACCATCTGCATTGTCACATTGTTTTCAATTCCGTTTCATTCATGGACGGCAAAAAGTACCGGAGTGATTTCAAAAGCTATTTCCACGATCTGCGCGGCATTTCCAATGCGGTCAGCCGGGAGCGCGGATACTCCGTGATTGAACCGGATGGGAAAGGCGCTTCCTACGCTGCATGGAACGCAGAAAAGCGCGGCAGCGGTACAATCCGTGACCTTATCCGCCGTGATATTGACGCAGCGCTGGCCGGAAGCCTGACCTATGATATGTTTCTGGAAACCTTACGTCGGCAGGGCTATTCTGTCAAGCGCGGCCCGAATGTCAAGCATACCGCCGTCCGTCCACCGGGCGGGCAGCGGTTTGTTCGTCTGGACAGCCTTGGAGATGGATACACAGAAGCCGACCTTATGCGGCGATTGCGCATGCAGCGCGGCGTAACCGCTGCCATTCCGCCGGAACAAAGTGAATCCAAACGCTATACCATCCGCAAGCAGCCGCGCCGCTATCCACCCGTCAAACGCGGCAGTTTCCGGGCGCTATACCTATACTATCTGTATCTGCTGTCACCGCGAAAGAAACGCCCGCAAAAAGTTCCGTTTGAAACGCGGGCAGAGATACGCCGTGCAAAGCAATACCGGCACCAATTCTTCCTTTTGCAGAAGTATCACATAGATACAAAGCCAGAGTTAGAAATGCTGTCTGATGCGTTGTCAAATGAGATGCAGATAATCGTAGACCGGCGCAAAGAATTATATGCGCTACGCCGGGAGCAGCCGTCTGAGCCGCTTAACGCGGACATTGATGCGTTGACCGCGCAGCTCAGGCCGCTGCGTCGGGAACTGCGGTTATGCGGAAAAATCGTGGAATATGCGCCGCGGATGCTGCGGCAGGTGCAGAAAAGCACTTCACCATCAACAGAAAATCATTTGCCAAACAAGGCAAAAGAAAGGAGGCACAGCCTATGGAGGTAAGCGGCGAAGCTGCTGATCTCGTGATGAAAGAGAGCGTACAAATTTCAGAAGAAGCAATTAAACTACTTGCGCGGGGCGCAAAGAATCTCGCGGCACTCTTGTATGCACTGGCAAAGGATCAGAAAAAGCTCTACGGCAAGGTCAATATGAACCGACTTTTGAGCGAACAGCGGCCCATTGAGGTTCTACCCTTGCGCACGGAGGATTTTGATGATTTCAAACGGCGCGCTAAAAAGGTCGGCTTGTTATTTTCAACCATTTTGGACAAGAAAGGCGACGCGCCATACCTTGAAATTCTGACCAATATCGATCATCTGTCACAGGCAAACTACATTTTAGAACAGATGGGATACCAGCCGAAGCAGTTGGCGGACGCGCAGCCAAAAAAAGAGCAGACCCCTGCCCGACCAGAACCATCCTTGCAAAAGCAAAGGAGTGGCTTGACGCAGGGGCCGATTTCGACCAATGAGGAAAAGCAGCCCGTTCGCGGACGGCTGGCGGCATTGCGTGCCGTCGCAGAGCGGACGCGGCCAGAACCCCAGCGCGAGCTGGAGCATATCAGGTAATAGGAGTGAGTATTATCTTAAATTTAGCAGATTTAGTAAATGAAAAGAATCAGAGCAGCGAACTCTGGCAGGCGCAGCGGCAGGCTGACCGCGAAAACACAAACGCCATGCAGGACGCAGGTATTGTTCAGATCACCAGCGACCCGGACGCTTATTTGCGGTACTTGAATTGTCAAGCCGACAATCCGAGTTATAGCGCTGGCAATGTTGCGCTCGTTATGGTGCAGGATCAGGATGCAACCATTTTCGGAACAAAAGACCGCTGGAAAAGTCTGATGCGCAGCGTATCTCCGACCGAGGAAAAGAATGGCGTGAAAATTTACACCCGTTCCTCTTTCGGCAAAGGGTATGTACTGACGGACGTTTACGACGTGCGGCAGACAAGCGGGCGCGACCTGAAGCACACCGCATTGCAGCCGGACAGCAAGGAAATGACGGAAGCCCTCAAAACGCTCCTGAATTATTGTGTTGTGCCGCTGGTGAGTGATGAGAGTATCCCCATGCCTGCGCTCTACGACCCAAACCAGATGAAAATGGCGGTCAATCCGAAATATAACGATGCAGAAGCGTTCGCAGGCATCGCAACAGAGATCGCCCACGTCCGTTTTCATGCCAAAGGCTATAATCAGAACTATTCGCGGGAGGATTACGAACTGGACGCGCAGAGTGTCGGCTACATGATTTGTCGTCGGTTCGGTGTCCCGTGCGAAGCGCCCGACGTATCAAATCTGGCAGCATTTTATGACGGCTTCGAGCCGCTGGATCGACGGCAGGCACTCGGACAGATTCAGGACATGGCGCAGAAGATCGGCGGCAGCATTGAACGTGCGATCACGCCACAGGTCCGGTCACGGAATATGAACCGCAGCGCACGTTAAAGAGGTTTGCTCCCCTCCGGGGGAATATCTTCCGCTGGCTGTCCGCAGTCAAGGCCGGTCGATGCTGACGCATCGGCCGCAGAGCCAGCCAGTGTGCGCACTGGCTGGGCCTTGACAGCGGCCACCCAGCGGAAGTGTGGCAGACAAGGGGAGCAAACCAAGGCTGCCCGCTGGCGCGGGCAGCTCCTATGCTGGGAGGGCCGTGTGCCCGACCTGAAATGCGTCTCACCGTGAGACGCATTTATGATATTGGAAAAGAGGTATCTGAACATGATAAAAAAGCTGTTTTGTTTTGCTGCACCGGTTCTGCTGCTGCTCGTGGCTGGCACCCTGCTCCTGTGCAAGCACCATGCCGAGCGGACAGGTCTGGCCTGTCTGAACAGTGACCTGTGACACACAAGAAAAAATCATTCCGAAACGCCGCCCCTGTGTGGGCGGCGTTTACTGTACCTATCGTCTGGCTTGCTGTGCTGATGGCAGGCTGCTACACGCCCGGAATGACTATCTTTGACCTTGCCGCGCAATTCTCCGAAGTGACCAAAACACCGTTTGCGCTGCACTGGACGCCATATACGATGAAGTTTATCGGTATTTTCCTGTTGCTCTACGGAGGTGCGATCCTGTTCTACTACACCGGACAGAAGAACACCAGACCCGGTGAAGAACACGGCTCCGCGTCGTGGGGCAGCGTCAGTGAGCTGGATAAGAAGTACCGCGACAAGGATGCAGGCAAAAACGTCATACTGACCCAACACCTGCAAATGAGCATGAACGGTAAGCTGCACCGGCGAAATCTTCTGCAAATTATCGTCGGCGGTTCTGGTTCGGGCAAGACGCGATTCCTCGCAAAACCAAACCTCATGCTTGCCAATGCGAGTTTTATCGTCACTGATCCAAAGGGCGAAATGCTCCGTGCCGTCGGAAATCTGTTTCTGGAGGAAGGCTACGTTCTGCGCGTTTTTGACCTGATCGACCCGTCAAAATCAGACTGCTACAACCCGTTTTGCTACATCCGAAAGGATGCGGATGTGTTCAAGCTGATTGACAATTTCATTAAAAACACCACGCCAAAAGGTGCAAAAGCAAATGATCCATTCTGGGAGAAATCGGAAACAGCACTTGACGCCGCGCTCATGCTTTACCTGCTTCACGAAGCGCCGGTTGAAGATCAGAACACGGAAACCATTCTCTACATGATTGAAAATGGCGGTGCAAAGGAAGAAGATGACGATTATCAATCTCCGCTTGACCTGCTCTTTGAAGCCTTGGAGGAAGAACAGCCTGACCACATTGCCGTGAGGCAATACCATATCTTCAAGCAAGCCGCGGGCAAAACCGCAAAATCGATCTTGGTGAGCGCGGCTGTTCGCCTGGCATCATTCACGTTACCGGAAATCCAGCGCATCACCGCCAGCGACGATATGGAGCTTGGCAAGCTGGGCGAACGGAAACAGGCCATCTTTTGCATCATCCCGGATTCTAACGACGCCTCGCTCAATTTCCTCGTCGGTATGCTCTATACGCAAGCGTTTCAGGAGCTTTACTATCAGGCAGACAAGGTGCATCAAGGAGCGCTGCCCGTGCCAGTGAGATTGATGTTCGATGAATTTGCGAACGTGGCCTTGCCCGACGGCTATGCCCGATTGCAGGCGACTATGCGCTCTCGAAACATTATGTCAACCATCATTCTGCAAAACATTTCGCAGCTCAAGGCGCTGTTCAAGGACGATTGGGAGGGCATCATCGGCAACGCGGACAGCTTTGTGTACTTAGGCGGCAACGAACAATCGACGCACAAATATATTTCGGAGCTGCTTGGGAAAGAAACGATTGATACCCGGACATCCAGCCAGAGTAAGGGCAGGAACGGTTCGTTCAGTCAGAATTTCCAACAGACCGGGCGCGAGCTTATGACCCCGGACGAGGTGCGGCGCTTGGATAATAAAAACGCAATCGTTCTGATTCGAGGCGAGAAACCAGTCATTGACGAGAAGTATGACATCCTGAAGCACCCAAACATCCACCGCACGGAGGACGGCGGCGCGCCGCCGTATCTTCACACGCCGCTGCGCGCGTTCGCAGCGGACGATCTCTCGTTCCCCATTGAAAACATCGACGATATTGAATTTTGGGAGGATTAACATGAAATATGAATTAACCCCGCGGCGCAAGGAGCGCCGCATTATGGCCGTCTGGACAAGCCTTGTGCTGACAACGGTACTGTTTACGACCTCGGCGTTCGCTGCTGACAGCGATCCGCTGACCATCGTAAATAACCTGTCCGATTTCATTTTTTCCTGCATCAAGGCGATCGGTATTATCATCTTAGGCTGGGGCGTTGTCCAACTCGGTATGTCGGTGCAGTCGCACGACGCGACGCAGAGAACGCAGGGTGTTCTTTGCCTGTTCGGTGGTCTGCTGATTGCCTTTGCAAAGGAAATTCTGACGGCTATCGGTGTGGTGTAAGCTATGAAGCAGGCGAAAAACGCAGTCGAGCGCCATGTGATTTGGAGCGACATTCATCTTGACTTGGACGATTGGCGCGACTTTCTTATGGAAAACTATCCGGAGCTGCCCGAAGATAAGCTCTATGAAAAGATGCACGAGCTGAACGCCGAATACCTCGACGACGAGCGCCGAAATCTGGACATTCAGTTTTCACAGCCGATTCTTGTCATTGGCGACCTTGGCTTCTGGAACGGACGTGCGCAGGGATATAAGATGGTCAACTCCGGCAATATCCGTGACTGCCTGTACTCGGATACAGATAGGACAGAGTGGTATGTGGATAAAAACGGCGACCTGCGGGCAGATGCCATTCACCACGACGGCACGAATCACTATCTGTACCGCGTGTTCAAAAATGGCATTTCCGAGACGCAGATGGACAATCTGTGCGCGAAAATCTGCCACGGGCAGGCGTCCAGAGCGGATATTACCCGGACAACGCGGCGCCTTGGTGATTACATTGCCGCTGTGTATGGGTTTGAGATCACGAAGCAGCGCACAAGGCAGCAGGCGGTGAGATAAAAATACGTCTCACGGTGAGACGTATTAAAGAGGCGTCATATAAAAAGCAATACGTCCCGAATTGGGACGTATTGCAACAAACTACATTTTCATGTTTTGCAGAACGCTTCTCTGATTCCGCCGACCATACACAATCGCGGTGATCTGCACTTTCTTACTTGGCTCGTCAACCCAAAAATAGACCAGGTAGTTCTTGACCGGCATCTTGTGTATGCCTGCGCTATGCCATGGCTCTTCTGTTGTCAACGCAACACGGTTTGGCAGCGTGGAAAGCGACATGATTTCTTTTTCCATGCTGGCCAGCATCCTTTCAGCAGTAGTGGGTTCCTGCAAATCTTCTGCAATGTAACGGACAATTTCCTGAAGCTGGCGCTGTGCCTTTCCTGTGAGCTTTACTTCGTAATCATCCACACTCAAAGCCCTCGCCGCAGTTCTGCAAAGACTTCAGATGCAGGACGGGAGCGATCAGCCTTTGCGTCCTCCAAGCCAGCCTGCATCATTGCATGAAATTCTGCATCCGTCATTTCGTCACGAGCAACCGGCGCAGTCGGCAAGATCAGAGAAAATGGAATCCCATTTCTATAAATGATCTGCTTATACAGAGCGTTGATTACAACAGATGCCGGAATACCAAGCTGATCCAGAATCCCTTCCGCCTGTTCTTTTACATCAGGTTCTACACGGGCCATCACATTTGCGGTTCTGGTTGCCATACGAATCGCCTCCTTTGCTATTATTATATACGAATGTACTGTAAAACGCAATACATTTTTGCTTGCAGCTCTTGTTACTACAAAATGAAATGGAGATGAAATCATGTGAGTGATAACTGGGTTGTATCAACCCTTGAAAACGCGCTGTCGAACTGGAACGAGTATCTGGCGGAAATCTGGTCGCTGGTGTCGCAGACGCCGGAATCCTTTCGCGGCGGCGAGATTTGGACAGTCATTGTTAGCATCCACAACGCACTGGTAGGCTTTGGCTATGGTCTGTTGGTGCTGTTTTTTGCAATGGGCGTATTCCGCTCGGCGGCCAGCTTCCGCGAACTGCAAAGACCGGAATTTGCCCTACGGCATTTTATTCGGTTTCTGCTTGCAAAAGTGGCGGTCGGCTCGTCGCTGGAGCTGATAACCGCGATTTACAAAATCTGCGGCGGTGTGGTAAGTACCGTCATGGGCGGCATTGGTTCTGCAATTTCCACGACGGCAACGCTGCCAGACAAAATTGTGGAGGCCATTGAGGACGTGAGTTTTCTGGAATCCATTCCGCTCTGGTTGGTATCTCTGCTGGGAAGCCTGCTGATTACGGTCCTGTCCTTTGTTCTGATTCTGACCGTCTACGGCCGCTTTTTCAAAATCTTTATCTATACCGCGATTGCGCCGCTTCCGCTGGCGTCATTCGCGGGAGAAGCTACGTCCAGAATCGGTCAGACATTCCTCAAAAGCTATGTCGGGGTGTGCATGGAGGGCGCGGTCATTGTGCTGTCCTGCGTGATCTACTCGGCGTTCCTGTCAGGCGGCAGTACGGCGCTGGACGAATCACTACCCGCCGTCACAATGGTCTGGCAATACATCGGGCAGCTCATGTTCAATATGCTGGTGCTGACAGGTCTTGTCAAAGGCTCTGATCGGCTGGTGCATGAAATGCTCGGTGCATAAAAGAATTGCGTCCCAAATCGGGACGCAATTCTTTCTGACTGTTCAGAGAAATTCCAGTGTCCTGGATTCGCCTGGCTTCAGGTCCTTTGTGTAGTGGTGTATCAGCTCTGCCATGATCTGTTCCTCGCGCTTCTGGCGGATGTAGCGGATTGTCCAGCACAAGACGAAAAACAGCACGCAGGCGACGAAGATCAAAATGCAGGCGGTTTTATGTGCTGCCGCCCAGCGCGGCCAGAAGAGTTTCGTTGCCACAAAGTAGCAACCGAGCGGCAGAAGCCGCAGCTTCCAGAGGATACGGATTGCCATTGGCAGACTCCCCAGCACCAGACCGACGATCAAAAGCTGACGGCCGATTTCCTTGAATAAAATCAGTGTGGAACTCATAGCATTTTCTCCTTTTTGTCAAGTTTTTACCTATAAATATTATCTCATATCCTAAAATTTCTGTCAAATTTTCAACAAATCGGAGGCGATTTTTATAGAAGTCAAAATTCCAAAAGAAATCCGTGCACACCGGGAAACCATCTTTTTCGGTCTGTCCGCGCGGCAGTTTATCTGTGCGGTGTTGGCGGTCAGTCTGGCGGCGGGTATCTATCTCGGTTTGGGCGGCATCATCGGAAAAGAAGCTGCAAGCTGGCTTTGCCTGCTGGCGGCAGCGCCAGTCGCTATCGCAGGATTTTTCCACTACAACGGCATGACGCTTGAACAATTCTTATGGGCGTTTATCAAATCCGAAATCCTGTGTGCAGGCCCGCGCCGCTTTGATTCTGTCAATCTCCATGAAGAACTGTTTTCGGAAGTGGAGGGATTGCGAGAATGATGAAATCTCTGTTGGCTGCGAACCGCAGCGAAAAAGATTCTTTTCGGATTCCCCACAGCGTCCAGCAATCCATTCCCATCCGCCGCATCTATACGGACGGTATCTGGCAGGTCGGGCAGAAGTACAGTAAAACATGGCGGTTTTCGGACATTAACTACGCTGCGTCCTCGCTTGATGACCGGCGCAGTATCTTTCGTTCGTATGGCGCAGTGCTGAACAGTCTGCCAACCGACGCGACCGCGAAAATCACGATCATTAACCGAAGATTAAATCCGGTTGACTTCCAGCGCACGATGCTCATGCCGGAGTGCAGCGACGGCTTGGATTATTACCGCGGCGAGTACAATCAAATCATTCTGGACAAAGCGGCTGAAAGCAACAATCTGGTGCAGGAAAAGTACATCACACTGTCCATCGGCTTACGGAAGATCGAGCAGACACGCGCATATTTCAGGCGCGTCGATACAAACCTGTCCGCCAGCTTTGGACGGCTGGATTCCGGAGCATACGCGATCTCCTGCGCCGACCGGCTGCGGCTCCTGCATGACTTTTTCAGACCGGGCGAAGAAGCGTCTTTCCGGTTTGACCTGTCCGCGAACATCAAGCGCGGCATCGACTTCCGCGACCTGATCTGCCCGGACGGACTGCAATTCCGCGCCGGGTATTTTGAAATGGGCGGCAAATTTGGACGGGTGCTTTTTATGCGCGACTACGCATCTTTTATCAGCGACGAAATGATAAAGGACCTGTCTGACTTCTCCAGAAACCTGCTGCTGTCCATTGACATTCTTCCGATTCCCACCGAAGAAGCTGTGCGTGAGGTACAAAGCCGAATCCTCGGCGTGGAAACGGATATAACCCGCTGGCAGCAAAGGCAGAACCGGCAGAACAATTTCACAGCGACGGTTCCCTATGACTTGGAGCAAATGCGCACCGAATCGAAAGACCTGCTGGAAGATCTGACCGCCCGCGACCAGCGGCTCATGTTCGCGTGTGTAACGCTCGTTCACATCGCGGACAGCTTGGAGCAGCTTGACGCGGACACGCAAACTTTGCAGTCTATCGCGCAGGAAAAGCTCTGCGGATTCTCCGTTCTCCGCTACCAACAAGAAGATGGATTGAACACCGTCTTGCCGTATGGCCTGCGGCGGATTCACGCGCTGCGGACGCTGACCACGGAAAGCTGCGCCGTCCTTATGCCGTTTCGTGCGCAGGAAATTCAAGACCCCGGCGGTTTGTACTACGGGGTCAACGCCATTTCCAAAAACCTGTTGATTTGCGACCGCAAGCGGCTGATCTCGCCCCATGCGTTCTATCTCGGCGTGTCCGGTTCCGGTAAGTCCGTAGCGATGAAAAATACCATCGCAAATGTCGCGTTGTCCACCAACGACGATATTATCATCATCGACGCGGAGCGCGAGTACGCGCCCATTGCGCGGGCATTGGGCGGCGAAGTAATTGAAATCTCTCCAAACAGCCAGCACCATATCAACCCGCTTGATTTGCAGGACGGCTATGAGGACGGCGAAAATCCCATCGCCATGAAATCCGAGCTGATTACAAGCATCTTGGAGCAGCAAATGGGCGCTGGCCTGCTGACCGGCAGCCAAAAATCCATCATTGACCGATGCACGGCAAGCGTCTACCAGAACTATTTCCATGCAAAAGGTGCGCTGCCTATGCCGCTTCTGTCCGACTGGCGCACGGAAGTGTTAAAGCAGCCAGACCCCGAAGCCAGAGAAATTGCGCTGGCGGCAGAGCTTATCACGGAGGGCAGCTTGAATGTCTTTGCGCATCCGACGAACGTGGATATTAACAACCGCATCGTCGTGCTTGATTTGTATGAGATGGGGGAACAACTTCGTCCGACTGCCCTTGTTGTTGCGCTCGAAGCCATTCAAAACCGCGTCATGGAGAACCGCAAGCGCGGCAAATACACTTGGGTATTCCTCGACGAAGTGTACTTGTATTTCAAATACAAATACTCCGGCGAAATCCTGTATCGCGCATGGAAAAGATTCCGCAAATACGGTGCTGCGTTGACAGCGGCAAGCCAGAACGTAGAAGAATGTCTGAAATCCGAAACGGCGCGTCTGATGTTCGCCAACTCGGAATTTCTGCTGCTGTTCAATCAGGCGGCAACCGACCGCGCAGAGCTGTCGAAGCTGCTTCACATTTCCGATACGCAGCTCAGCTATATCACAAACGCCGAAGCCGGTCACGGTCTGCTGCGCATGGGTGGTTCCATCGTGCCTTTCGTCAACACCATTCCCCGCCAGACAGAGCTATATAAGTTAATGACAACCACGTTATCTGACATGTCAGATAACTTGGTTAATTAAGTGAGTTACGTTATTCAAGGAGAATGGCAATCCTCTTGAAATA
>ERZ1026956.1265-NODE-1265-length-12525-cov-7.614354_pt1 | contig 12525 bp, 9 predicted proteins | sample MGYA00519301_ERZ1026956 | MGnify/ENA primary metagenome ERZ1026956 (study PRJEB26926, sample SAMN06164521) | human gut metagenome | biome: ENVO:00009003; feature: ENVO:2100002; material: ENVO:00002003 | host: Homo sapiens | place: USA | collected 2012 ...
CGAGATCCTGAGATGTCTCGTGGGCTCGGAGATGTGTATAAGAGACAGCTATGTATCTAGTTAATCATAAATCACCTTGCTTTATCAGAGACAAGGAAGAGAATTATATTTATCTTATACTTCCTGTTAACTTCACAGCTTAACAAGAGAAAGGAAAGTTATGGAAGAAATAATTTTAAGAGATGATTTCATCAAACTTGGACAGGCAATTAAAGCTGCCGGATTAGTTGAATCAGGTGTTGAAGCCAAGATTGTTATTCAGGATGGTGAAGTTAAGGTTAATGGCGTTGTTGAAACACAGCGTGGAAAAAAACTTTTTGGCGGAGAAGTTGTAGAATACAACGGCTCCAGTATTCTTATTAAAAAATAGGTGTTAATGTGATAGTCGAATCTGTTGAGTTAAAGGATTACAGAAATTATGAATTTCTGGATATGAATTTCAATGAGCATGTAAACATAATATATGGTGACAATGCCCAGGGAAAGACTAACATATTAGAATCAATATATATGTGTTCAACTTCTAAGTCACATCGTGGCAGTAAAGACAGAGAAATAATTAGATTTGGAGAAGATGAATCGCATATTAAACTAAATGTCTTAAAGCATGGTATGAAATACCGCATAGACATGCACCTTAAGAAGAATAAAACCAAGGGTATAGCAGTTAATGGTATTCCTATAAAAAAAGCTGTTGAACTTTTTGGAATTATTAATATTGTTTTCTTTTCTCCGGAAGATCTTAATATTATAAAAAACGGTCCTTCAGAGAGAAGAAGATTTATGGATATGGAACTTAGCCAGCTTGACAAGATATATCTTAGTAACCTTGTTAATTACAACAAAGTACTTAATCAGAGAAACAAGCTTCTCAAAGATATAGCATTTTCACCATCAGAACAGCTGATGCAGACTCTTGATATATGGGACATGCAGCTTGTTAAGTATGGAAGCCTTATTATTAAAGGCAGAAAAAGTTTCATAGAAAAGATTAACACAATAATCAGTGATATTCATTCCAGACTTACTGGTGGTATTGAGAATATTAAAGTATGTTATGTTCCTGATGTTGATGTGAATGATTTTGAAGAAGAAGTAAGAAATTCAAGACAAAAGGATATTAAATACAAGGTTACAGGTAAAGGTCCTCATAAGGACGATCTTATATTTTTAATAAATGACAATGATGTGAGAAAATATGGTTCACAGGGACAACAAAGAACAGCTGCACTTTCACTTAAATTATCTGAGATTGAACTTGTGAAACTTGTAATTAAAGATACTCCGGTACTTCTTCTTGATGATGTTTTGTCTGAGTTAGACAGTAACAGACAGAATTTTCTGATAAACAGCATTGGAGATATACAAACGATTGTTACATGCACCGGACTTGAAGAGTTTATTAATAACAGAATGAATATCAACAAAATATTTAAAGTAACAGATGGTCATGTAGTTAATGAGAATTAATTACATTTTGCTTTGTAAAACAAGGAGGAATTAAAGTGGCAGATCAGAATGCAGAGAAGAATTATGGTGGAGACCAGATTCAGGTACTCGAAGGTCTTGAAGCTGTAAGAAAAAGACCTGGTATGTATATTGGAAGTACATCAGGAAGAGGACTTCATCATCTTGTGTATGAGATAGTTGATAATGCAATTGACGAAGCTTTAGCAGGTTTTTGTACACATATTGAGGTTATGATTAATAAAGATAACTCTATCACTGTAATTGATAATGGTAGAGGTGTACCTGTTGATATTAATCATAAGACAGGAAGACCTGCCATTGAAGTTGTATATACCGTTCTTCATGCCGGAGGTAAATTCGGTGGTGGAGGATATAAGGTGTCAGGAGGACTTCACGGTGTTGGTGCATCAGTAGTTAATGCTTTGTCTGAATGGCTTGAAGTTCAGGTAAAGAGGAATGGACACATTTATCAGCAGAGATACGAGAGAGGAAAGATATGTTATGACCTTAAGATAGTAGGTGACTGCGATATTGAGGATACAGGAACTCAGGTTACTTTTCTTCCTGATTCAGAGATTTTTCAGGAAACAACTGTATTTGAATTTGATATTCTTATGCACAGATTAAGAGAAATGGCATTTCTTACTAAGGGAATCAAGATTACTCTTACAGATTTAAGAGAAGGTCTTGAGCAGCAGAAAGTATTCCATTATGAAGGTGGTATCAAGGAATTTGTTCAGTATCTTAATAAGAGTAAAGAACCTTTATACAGCCAGATTATTTATTGTGAAGGTGTGAAAGACAATGTTCAGGTTGAAGTAGCATTCCAGCATAATGATGGATACAATGAGGTTGTCGATTCATTTGTTAATAATATTAAGACACCTGAAGGTGGTACACATCTGACTGGTTTCAGAAATTCACTGACTAAGACTTTTAATGATTATGCAAGAAAGAATAAGATTCTTAAGGATAGTGATCAGGGACTTTCAGGTGATGATATAAGAGAAGGTCTCACAGCAATCGTATCTGTTAAGATTGAAGATCCGCAGTTTGAAGGACAGACTAAGCAGAAGCTTGGTAATACAGTTGCAAGGGGAGCAGTTGACAGTATAGTAAGTGAACAGCTTACTTACTTCCTTGAGCAGAATCCTGCAGTTGCAAAATCTATATGTGAAAAATCGTTGCTTGCACAGCGAGCGAGAGAAGCTGCAAGAAAAGCAAGAGACTTAACAAGAAGAAAGACTGCACTTGAAAGCACTTCACTTCCTGGCAAGTTAGCTGATTGTTCAGATAAAGATCCTAAGAATTGTGAGATATATATCGTTGAGGGAGATTCAGCCGGTGGTTCTGCAAAGACTGCAAGAAGCCGTGCTACACAGGCAATCCTTCCACTTCGTGGTAAGATTCTTAACGTTGAGAAAGCAAGACTTGACAGAATACTTGGAAATGCAGAGATTAAAGCGATGATTACTGCATTTGGTACAGGTATTCATGAAGATTTTGATATAAGCAAGCTTCGTTATCACAAGATTATTATTATGACAGATGCCGATGTAGATGGTGCACATATTGCAACACTTCTTCTCACATTCCTGTACAGATTCATGCCTGATCTGATAAGAGAAGGCCATGTATATCTTGCACAGCCACCACTTTATAAAGTTGAGAAGAATAAAAAAGTGTGGTATGCCTATAATGATGATGAGCTTAATGCAATCATGACTGAGATTGGAAGAGACCAGAATAATAAAGTCCAGCGTTATAAGGGACTTGGTGAGATGGACGCAGAGCAGTTATGGGAAACAACAATGGACCCACACAAGAGAGTATTATTAAGAGTTAATATGAATGAAGATGATGATTCAGAACTTGATGTAACATTCTCAACACTTATGGGTGACAAGGTAGAGCCAAGAAGAGATTTCATAGAAGCAAATGCTAAGTTTGTAAAGAATTTGGATATCTAACAAGCCATGCACAAGGAAAAATTATAAATATGACCGTATGCTTGCATACATGGGCATATTTTATAATTTTGAGTTGTATGTGGCGATTAGCCACATAAGTAAATCCGTAGGATTTACGCATGGCGTATGTAGATTTTACGAATGCGCGTGATTAGGATTTACGCATGGCGTATTCCAGATTTACACATTGCGTTAATTAATAACTTCACGGAAAGGAATTATAATAATGGATGAACATATCTTTGATAAAGTTCAAGAAGTCGATATGCAGAAAACCATGGAAAACTATTATATAGATTATGCCATGAGTGTTATCGCTTCCAGAGCACTTCCGGATGTAAGAGATGGTCTTAAGCCGGTACAGAGAAGAATTCTATATTCAATGATAGAACTTAACAACGGTCCTGATAAGCCACATAGAAAATGTGCCCGTATCGTTGGTGATACAATGGGTAAATATCACCCACATGGTGATTCATCAATTTATGAGGCATTAGTAAAGCTGGCTCAGGATTTCAATACAAGATATCCACTTGTTGACGGACATGGTAACTTTGGTTCAGTCGATGGTGATGGAGCCGCAGCCATGCGATATACAGAGGCGAGACTCAGCAAGATATCTATGGAGATGACAAGAGATCTTAACAAAGATACTGTAGATTTCATACCTAACTTTGATGAAACAGAAAAAGAACCTACAGTACTTCCATCAAGATATCCTAACCTGTTATGTAATGGTACATCAGGTATTGCCGTAGGTATGGCTACTAATATTCCACCTCATAACTTAAGAGAAGTTATAGGTGCTGTTGTAAAGATGATTGACAATAAGGTGGAAGAAGACAGAGACACAACAATTGAGGAAATTCTTGATATAGTTAAAGGTCCTGATTTCCCTACAGGTGGAACAATCATCGGCAAGTTGGGAATTGAAGAGGCTTACCGTACAGGAAGAGCCAAGATAAAGGTAAGAGCTGTAACTAATATTGAGCCAATGAATAATGGCAAGAACAGAATTGTAGTTACAGAACTTCCATACATGGTTAATAAAGCAAAGCTTATCGAGAAAATAGCAGAGCTTGTAAGAGATAAGAAGATTGATGGAATCACAGATTTAAGAGATGAATCTGACAGAGAGGGTATGAGAATTGCCATTGAGTTAAGAAGAGATGTCAATCCTAACATAATACTTAACCAGTTATACAAACACACACAGTTACAGGATACATTTGGTGTAATAATGCTTGCATTAGTAGATAACCAGCCAAAGGTGCTTAACCTGTATGACATGTTAAAGTATTACCTTCTTCATCAGGAAGAAGTCGTTACAAGAAGAACAAAGTTTGATCTTAATAAGGCAGAAGAAAGAGCTCACATTTTAGAGGGCTTAATGATTGCTTTAGATAATATAGACAGAGTTATATCAATAATCAGAGGTTCTGCAAATGTACAGATTGCCAAGGAAAGCTTAATAGCTGAATTTGCACTTTCAGAAGCACAGGCTCAGGCTATCGTAGATATGCGTTTGAGAGCTCTGACCGGTCTGGAAAGAAGCAAGCTTGAAGCTGAGTTGAAGGAACTTCATGAAAAGATTAAAGAATACAAGGCAATTCTTGCAGATAAGAAGTTGCTTCTTGGAGTTATCAAGACTGAAATTTCAGAGATAGCAGACAAGTATGGTGATGACAGAAGAACTTCTATCGGATATGATGAATACGATATTTCAATGGAAGACCTTATTCCAGATGAACCATGTGTTATTGCAAGAACTAACTTGGGTTATGTAAAGAGAATGACACCTGATAACTTTAAGAGCCAGCATCGTGGTGGTAAGGGAATAAAGGGAATGCAGACAATTGATGATGATTATATCAAAGATTTATTCATGACAACATCACATCATGTACTTACATTCTTTACTAACACAGGACGAGCTTATAAGTTAAAGGCTTATGAAATTCCTGAAGCATCAAGAACTTCAAGAGGAACTGCAATAATTAATCTTTTACAGTTAGCACCGGGTGAGACAATCACAGCAGTAGTTCCTGTTAAAATTGATACACTTCAGGATACAGATTACCTGTTTATGGCAACTAAGAAGGGTATAGTTAAAAAGACACCTGTTAAAGATTTTGCCAATATAAGAAAGACAGGAATCCAGGCAATTAACTTAAGAGAAGATGATGAACTTATAGAAGTTAAACTTACAGATGATCAGGCAGAGATTCTTATGGTAACAATGCTTGGACAGTGTATAAGATTTAAGGAAACAGATGTAAGACCTACGGGACGTTCAGCAATGGGTGTTATAGGTATGAGTCTTATGGATGAGGATGAAGTTGTTGGTGTTCAGGTAAGTACCCAGGGAGATACTATGCTTATAGTTTCTGAAAATGGTATGGGTAAGAGAACAGACATTGACGAGTATACAGTTCAGCATCGTGGTGGTAAAGGTGTCAAATGTTACAAGATAACAGAAAAGACAGGTAATGTCGTAGGAGCTAAGGCTGTAGATGATTCAAGAGAAGTAATGCTTATTACAACAGAAGGAATTATAATCAGACTTCAGTGTTCAGATATATCTAATCTTGGAAGAATAACATCAGGTGTTAAACTTATTAACCTTGATGAAGGAATTAAAGTAGCAACAATTGCCAAAGTAAGGAAGCAGCCTGCTGATGAAGATGGTAAGGATGCAGAGGGCTTTGAAGAAGACACAGATAAAACAGTAGAATCTGAAGATTAATCTTAAGGAAACTGCCACATTTATATATGTGACGGTTTCCTTTTTAGCAGGAGATAACATGGCTTTAATTAATATTAATTATGAATCAAAAACACTTGGTATGCCCGTTATGATTAATGCAATTATTCCTCAGGGAAGAGGCAGTTATAAGACTTTATATCTTCTTCATGGAATGGGAGGAGATTATACAACATGGATTACGAAATCCAGAGCGGCAGATTATGTAGATAATACTGATATAGCGGTCATAATGATTTCAGGTGATAACAAATGTTATGTTGATAATGTACATGGAAGAAAATATTTTACATTTTTAACAGAAGAACTTATAGAAACCTGTACTAACTGGTTTGGATTATCATGTGACAGAAAAGACCGTTACATAGCAGGAATGTCAATGGGGGGATATGGAGCAGTACATGCTGCACTTATTAAGCCTGATGTATATGGCAAGGTGTTCTCATATTCGGGACTGCTTGATATAGAGAAAAGATTTGACAACCCACAGGGAATAAACACATATCAGATATTTGGAGACAGGGAAAATTTATCAGATAACCGATTTGATATAATGAACTGTTTAAAAGAGGATAATTTCAAGACAAATGTGGAAAATTATCCGGAATTTTATATTAGATGTGGATTATATGATCAGATACTTCCAATGAGCAGACAATGGAATAAATATGCATCAGATGCAGGACTTAAAGTGAATTATTATGAAACTGCTGGTAATCATGATTTTATTTTCTGGGATAAATGCATACATGAGACAGTTAATATAATAAAAGAGCAGTCGTACAGGATGGAGGATATATATGGCAACAGTAATGAATATTAATCATTTTTCTATATATCTTAAGCGTAATATGGAATGCACAGTTATTCTCCCATCAGATATGAAAAATGATGAGAAGCTTCCTGTATTATGGTTATATCATGGAAGCAGTGGTGATAATACTGTATGGCTGTATCATTCACCAATAGCTGAATATGTTGATGAGGGCAGGTTTGCAGCAGTACTTCCAAATGTGCAGAATTCATGCTTTGTTAATATGAATATAGGAGATAAGTATGAGTCATATGTTGGAAAAGAATTATTTAATATAATTATGAATATGTTTCCATGTCTTTCTAATAAAAGAGAGAATAACTACGTATCAGGATTTTCTAATGGTGGATACGGATGTCTTCATATAGCTCTCAAATATCCTGAGAAATATGGAACTGTAGGAGCATTTTCAGCAGGTGACAAAGCTGATTCAGAATTTCTTAATGATGGAAGTGAAAAGTCAATAAGAAGAATAGAGCTTTATGGTGATGGAGACCTGCATAAAACTGAATATGGAATCACATATCAGGCAGACAGATTAATAGAGCAGAAAAGTGTAAAACCTGAAATATATCATGCCTGCGGAGAACTTGATCCATGGATAGACATGAATCATATATTGAGAGATTATTTCATGAGCCATATTGAATACAATTATGTATATGATGAAATTGAACAAATCGGACATGAATGGAAATTCTGGCGTGAAGAATTAAAAAGGTTTTTAGTATTTACTGGATTAATTAATAATTAAAATACAAGAAGGGAATTGGGAATGAGAGAGGTTAATGTATCAATAATAACAGACAACATTAAAGAAATGTGCATAGAGGCAAATCATTTTCTCACAGATGATATGAAGAATGTTTTTGAAAATGCAGTAAAAAACGAAGAGTCTGCACTTGGAAAGCAGGTTCTTGGACAGCTTGAAGAAAACCTAAAAGTTGCAGGAGAGGATATGATACCTATATGCCAGGACACAGGAATGGCAGTAGTATTCATTAATGTTGGTCAGGATGTCCATCTTACAGGCGGAGATATCACAGATGCAATTAATGAGGGTGTAAGAAGAGGATATGTTGAAGGATATTTAAGAAAGTCAGTTGTAAAAGATCCTATCTACAGAGAGAATACCAAAGATAACACTCCGGCAGTAATACATTTTAACATAGTTCCAGGAGACAAGGTCGACATAACAGTTGCACCTAAGGGATTCGGAAGCGAGAACATGAGCAGAGTATTCATGTTAAAGCCGGCAGATGGAATAGAAGGTGTAAAGGAAGCAATACTTACAGCAGTAAAAGATGCAGGTCCTAATGCCTGTCCTCCAATGGTAGTCGGTGTAGGAATTGGAGGGACATTTGAAAAATGTGCTTATCTTGCAAAGAAAGCATTAACAAGAGACCTGAATGAAGAATCCCCAGTTGAATATGTCCGTAACTTGGAAAAAGAAATGCTTGAGAAAATCAATAAGTTAGGAATAGGTCCTGGTGGACTTGGAGGAACACAGACAGCACTTGCAATCAATATAGAGACATATCCTACACATATTGCAGGACTTCCGGTTGCAGTAAACATTTGCTGCCATGTAAACAGACATTCACACAGGGTAATATAATCAGGGAGGCTAATCATGGATAAATATATTAATGCACCAATAAGTGATGAAGATGCAAAGAGTCTTCACTCAGGAGATTATGTATACATAACAGGAATAATATATACAGCAAGAGATGCAGCACATAAGAGAATGGCAGAGGCTCTGTCAGCAGGACAGCCACTTCCAATAGACATGAAGAATAATATAATATATTACATGGGACCATCTCCGGCAAGAGAAGGAAGACCAATAGGTTCAGCAGGTCCGACAACAGCAAGCCGTATGGATAAATATGCACCAGACCTTCTTGATTTAGGACTAAAGGGAATGATAGGAAAGGGAAAGCGTTCACAGGCAGTAATTGATGGAATCGTAAGAAATGGTGCAGTGTACTTTGCAGCAGTAGGAGGAGCAGGAGCAATTTTTAGTAAATGTATTAAGAAATCCACAGTAATAGCTTATGATGACTTAGGAACAGAGGCTATAAGAGAACTTGAAGTGGAAAATCTTCCTGTAATTGTAGTAATTGACAGTGAGGGAAACAACCTGTATGAAACAGCTATAAAAGAATATTGCAGAGTATAAATATGGAATAAATGGTAAATACTCCTAATATTAATTTATATTAAGGGCTGTTATTACGGCCTTAAGATTAAATGGGAGGAAAAGTCATGAAAAAGAAAATGACACTCAGGATAATTGTAGGAATGCTTACAATTATCCTGATAGTGACAGGCATACTACCGTTTATGACAAATAAGACGCTCGCCGCAGAAAATGTACTTTCAGATAATATAATACTTGTAACGGAGAATGAAGTATCAGATACAGCAAAAGACGGTTATAGTAAAGTCACATTTAAAATAGGCGACCAGACCAAAGATGTATATATAAAAAATGGCAATACTGTAAAGCTGAAATCCAGCAATAAGAACTATGGTGTAATTGCAGGTGGAATTGAAAATGGAGAAGCAATTACAGAAAATACCGTAATATATGCCAAATCGTATTCTTATCAGGGAACATTATATCTTGAAAAATCTATACAAAGTGAAACACCAGACGAAAATGGTTACTATACACTTCAGTTTTCTGCAAAATCGCAGAATCTTCCATCAATAAAAAGTGAAAATCAGAATGTGATACTTGTATTAGACAGGTCATTCAGTATGGCATGCTCAGTTGACGAAGATGTTGACTCAGACGCAATGGCACCGACTTATGAAAAGACAAGATGGAGTGTTACAATAAATGCAGTTGAAAAATTCTTAGATGAATTTCTGTCAGAAGGCACATCTAATAAAGTATCGCTTATTTCATATTGTGGTTCAGCAAGAACAGAGATAACCAGAACATCAAGCAAAAATGATATTATGAGTAAACTAAATTTAATATACGATGAAGAAATGTATAATAATGATTATAAAAGTTATTATAAGAGAAATGATGTTACAAAGATAGGCAGGGGACTTGGTTCAGCAACTAATATCCAGCAGGGATTAAAGCAGGTATCAGAAATTGCTGGTGATACAACAGGTGCATCAGTAATACTTTTTACTGATGGTGGAGCTAACAGATACGATAATGGGGAAATAGGTGGATATTATTATATAAAAAATAATAATGAAATTAATAGATATAATAAACCACGGGATGAAGTAAACGGTTCATATTATGCAGGAAGGGCCGGTGAAGAGTTAAAAGCTGCCGGTGCTGATATATACACGATAGTTCTTATGAGTAAGGAATCAGATATAACTGATCTCGTAAAAGTATCATTAGGAAATAAATCATTAAACTATGAAAAATCATGGGAAAAAACTTATTTTACATTTTCAGATGGAGGATATGCTAAAGAATTCTATACAGCAGCAAATGCAGAGCAGTTAAATAACAGATTTAAACAGATAATGACAGAAATGACCAGTCTGCCATTTGAAACATCATCAGTAACAGACACACTGGATAAACATTTTGTGCTTGTTGCAGGTCAGGAAAATGTTACAGATAACAAAGATGGAACATTTACAGTGAAATACCCTGAAAAAATTTCTGCAACAGATCAGACAGTTACAGTTAAAATAAAGGCAAAAGACGGAGATACAGGATATTCATATACTAACGATGGCTGTCAGTTTGATGGAACAATAGACGGACTTACCTATACGCAGCAGTTTGAAGAGACTCCGGCAGCAGTAATATTGCCTAATGCCGTCGATGATGAATACACAGTTAATCAGAACGAAGTTCTTGACGCCAGTACAGTTCTTGTCAATGATAATAATAAGATAGTCAATAATCCTAAGAGAAACCTTCAATTGAAGACAGAAATAAAAAAAGATGTGAATAATGGAAAAATTAAATTTAATGAAGATGGAACATTTCAGTATATTCCAGACAAGGGCTTTAGTGGAAAAGACACATTTGAATATAATGTAGTTCTTGTTATAGATGGTAAAGAATATATCAAATCAGCAAAAGTTACTATTAATGTGATTCCTAAGCAGCCAGAGACACCATCAGAAACAGCAAGTGAGAAGGAGACACCAACACCAACGGAAACAGTGAGTGAGAAAGAAATACCAAGTGAGTCAGGAACACCTACACAGACAGAAACTCCGGCAGTTTCTCAGAATGATGAGATTACATCTCAAAACATCAGGACTCCGGAAGTAGCTGCTAATGAAGAGGAGGTTATAGCAAAGACCTCTGTAAAAACAGGAGACAGAAGCAATATGATGTATTTTATAATGCTTATGTTATCAGTTGGTACAGCCATGACAACAACAGTAGTTGTATACAAGAAGAAAAAAGAAGAATAATAATATTAAATAAAAAGCCCCTTGACAATATCAGGGGGCTTTGTTAGAATAATAAATGCGTTTGACGCAGAATTTCATATTATGAGTTAAACATATATGGTTTAGGGCTCGCATTCATGGAATCTGGAGTAGTACTCAAGAGGCTGAAGAGGCGCCCCTGCTAAGGGTGTAGGTCGGGCAACCGGCGCGAGGGTTCAAATCCCTCCTGCTCCGTTGACAGAAAGAAAAAGACAGTCAGAATCTTCTGGCTGTCTTTTTCTTTTATATGATATAATGAGCGTTAGAGAGGGGGAACATGCCTGCATACTCATCCCGAGCGGCGAATGACTATCATGAACAAAGTTCATGATATAATGAGCATTAGCGAAGACAAGTTATTCACAATATTTGTAAAGTTATAAAGGAAATGTGGAATATGACAGAGAGACAGAAAATGATTAGTGGACAATTATACAAGTCAGGAGTAAAGGAACTTGTTAATGACAGAATGTTATGTAAAGAACAGTGCTATGACTTTAATGCATTAAGACCATTACAGACAGAACAACAGTCTGCTATGATTAAGAAAATATTCGGTAAGGTGGGAGCTAATTGTTTTATAACAGCTCCATTCTGGTGCGATTACGGATATAATATAGAAGCAGGTGACAATTTCTACGCAAATCACAATCTTGTAATACTTGACTGTGCCAAAGTAACATTTGGTAATAATGTGTTCATAGCACCAGATTGTGGTTTCTATACAGCAGGACACCCTGTTGACGCTGCAAGCCGTAATGAAGGATGGGAATATGCTTATCCTATTAATGTAGGTAATGATGTATGGATAGGTGGTGGGGTAAAAGTAATGCCTGGAGTAACTATAGGTAATAATGTTGTAATAGGTGGCGGAAGCGTAGTTGTAAAAGATATACCAGACAACAGTATTGCAGTAGGTAATCCATGTAAGGTAATAAAAAAGATAGAATCAGGCAAAGCAAGGGAATATAATATAGAAGAAAAGCATATATAACTTGTATATAAATGTAGTGGAAACCCCTATATATCTGTCTCTTATACACATCTGACGCTGCCGACGATAAGGC
>ERZ1026956.1266-NODE-1266-length-12518-cov-4.974404_pt1 | contig 12518 bp, 7 predicted proteins | sample MGYA00519301_ERZ1026956 | MGnify/ENA primary metagenome ERZ1026956 (study PRJEB26926, sample SAMN06164521) | human gut metagenome | biome: ENVO:00009003; feature: ENVO:2100002; material: ENVO:00002003 | host: Homo sapiens | place: USA | collected 2012 ...
TCCGGAATGTATGAAACACTCCAGAGTAGATATCTTTTATAACTATGATATGTGCTGTATCTATATCTGAAACTGAATCTAAAACCCAGCTATCTATACTCTGCATATATCATATTCACATCTTCTTTCATCCAGACTTTACTGTCGGCCTCGGAATCTCACCGAATCATGCCTTGCGGCTCGTGGGCTATACCACCGGTAGGGAATTGCACCCTGCCCTGAAGAATAATTATTTAATTAGCTTACGCTAACCATAGTAAACCTTTGTGGCTTGTATGTCAAGATTATTTTTATAATGTGGAGCATATTTTTTTATAAGTTGTCGTGCAATTTATTAGAATGGAATTTTTAAAGAGCCAGCACCTTGAATGGGCTGACTCTTTCAATGTCACCTGTAATTGATAAATTGGAATTTTCTTAATTCTTCATCGCTGGTTTTTTTCTTTTCCAATTAATCAGTAGACCAATCGTGGAAATAACAAAAATTAATGCCGATGTTAAAGAAATAATTCCATCAGTAACCACAAATATGATAAACGTGGCTAATGGAATATAATTAAGAATACTTTTCAAAATTTTCATGTCCAATCCTTCCTTAGGTTTCATAATAGGTTTTTCTTTATTTTACCACATGACAAAGGGTATTGGTATTGTTATTTTCGTTCTTTGATGACTGATTCTATGATATTTATTTCTTCATCAGTAAGGTTGCATTCTTCGTAAAGCTCTTGGTCTGTAAATATATGGTCAAAGGCTTTTGATACTGGTACGAAACGCCACTAATCATTACTACTGTTTCCCAGATTATCTGGAAAGCCTTATGGTATTGTATTTGAATTTGGACTACTTGATTTTCTAATTGCATACGCAATTCGTGAAATGTATAATTATACTGTTGATACATCAGACACACAAATGTAAATAGGGACAAAATCAATAAATCGCACCACCCATGAGAAAAGCAGTAAAGTAAATCCCATATAATAAAGCTGATGCAAAACACAGCAATGGATACAACAGTTTGTGTTTATTAAGTAATGCAGCGGTAAAGAAAAAAAGAGGAAGTGCATTCAGCATATACCGCCCACCACTGATCAGAAATGTGACAGAGTAATTGATCAGGGTATAGACCAGGAGATAGGCACTGTATTTCAGCGGCTGGGTCCGGAGAGAATAGAGAAGCAGTGCAGCAGCCACAACGAACAGAATCAGTTCAGGATACCATATGAGAAGCGTGGTATCGGAGACCTGACCGGAAATATAACGCATAATTTCCGCCACACAATTTGTGAACCAGGTAGCGGTGTGATACCAGTGATTCTCCTGATAAACAGTGAACTGAAAAGCATTGCCGGTGATCTGATAATTAAGCTCTAAGTACACAAGGTTCCCGATGGGAATCAGAAACAGCCAGACGGTCTCTGTAAAAAAGTGTTTCAGAAAGCCCTTGAACTGCCCCTCCTCAATCATCCGAATTGGTTGAGAAGATATTAGAAATTCAATTATACCGACGCCAAAAAGGATAACACCCTGAATACGACAGAGGGATGCTAAAAGCCCAATCAGCCCCACAATCAGCCATTTATGCCTGCGGATATAGAAAAAACCCGCAGAAATCAGACAGAAAAACAAGCTCTCTGTCATGATTCCTCCGAAGAAAAAAGAAAACGGGTATAACAATAACAAAGTCAATGATTTCTCGGCAATGGAAGCTCCGTATTCCTCCTTTACAGCACCATAGAAAAAGACACAGCCCACACAAAAAGAAATGATGGAAACAGCAAATGCAGCCACAGCATAACTGTTCACAAAAAAGTGAAAGAAGCGGATGAACCAGGGATATAACGGGAAGAAGACGAGAAATAGATGCTCTTCTCTGCCAGACCATTCCGTTACTTCTGTGCAATTGACATATCCTTTTTCCGCGAGATCAAGATAATGCTGGGCATCAGATTTATTCCACAGATTGAAAAAATCATTCCAGGAAAATGCAGCTGCATGTGATAAAAAATCTGATTGCACCAAATAGATAAGCACACTTGCAAAATATATCAGTACACGGATCAGAAAAGCCAAAAACAGAATCCGGAGAACGTCTTTTTTCGTCAGACCTTCTCCTTTATAGTCTGTTGTATTTTGAAAAAATCGAGAAACTCTGTATTTTTCCGGAACATCCATTTCAACAAAAAAGCGAACAAACCATATTCCTATAAATAAAATGAAGATGGTATTCAGAAGAATGGTCATAATAGTCTCTTGCCTTTCATTTAACCCGAGATCAATACCCAGGTCGGTCTCCAACGTAAGTATTTTATTACAAAATCCACATCCACCGGCTGTCCGGACAATACCGGATAGAACAGCAGGAACAGGGCAAACGCCACCGTGGCATAAGCGCAGCAGCCGATAACAAAGGCGCGGTCGGATACATGTTTCTTCCACTGCATCAGGCTGTACACGATCATCAGTACCACAAAAGGAACACTGGGGAAATAGTGGTAGATGAAAGTGATCCTGGTGACAAAGAACCAGGGCAGGTACTGCGCCAGGTAGCCGACTGCCAGAAAAGCAGCTGTTGCATATTCTCTGTGGGACAGGGTAATTGCAGTATCTGTGGAGCTCTCTGTTTTTGTGTGTCCTGTCAGAGAACAGAGAAACGCATTATTGCGAATTAACAGGTACAGGATGTAAATAAATGCCGGAATACCGATCCACCATACAACAGGATTGCCGAAAGCGCTGATCCCCTCTTTGATTGCATCGGTCACATATCCCGAATAATACCAGATCGGACGTACCATGGTCGGCCACTCATACCAGGAGGAAGAGTAGGGATGTGTCGCCTCCAGGCCACTGTGGTAATTGAACATGGAAGTCTGGTTCGCCAGCATACGGTCAAGCAGGCCGGGATGAGCAGTATTCACAAACGGCAGGTAGGACAGCAGATAGATCACTACCGGGATCAATACGAAAAAGGTCAGACAGAAATCGATGGTCTTGATCGTATAGTCAGGGAAATTCTTCACTATATATTTATGATCGATACCGTTTGTGCTTTTGCCGGGATGTGCTTTGGCATAAAGGTATTCTCGGTAGCGACGCAGCAAATGCGCGAAAAACAGCAGTGCCAGACCACATCCGGCATAGACACCGGTCCATTTGCAGGCAATGCCAAGCCCCATGCAGACACCGCACAATCCTAATGGAAGGAAGGTCTTATGTGGTGGCGTGTCATAAAAACTCATGGAGCAATAACTGTACATAAAATAGTACATGGCAATCACGAAGAACGTGATATAGACATCGATCGTTGCAATCCTCGTCTGTGTAAAATGCATAAAATCAAAGGCAAACAGGAAGCAGGCGAGAGCCGCTGCAGGGGTATTGCCGGTCATCTTCTTCCCCAGCAGATAGAGGAAGGGCAGCATGGCGATGCCAAATAAAGTACCCATGATCCGCCAGCCGAAGGGATTCATCCCGAAAATAGCGATACCCACAGAGATCAGAATTTTGCCCAGAGGCGGATGCGTATTTTCATAAGTGGGCAGTCCGTGGAGGAATTCATAAGCCGTACGGGCATGATAGATCTCATCGAAATACATGCTGTTACGGAAAGAATAGCGTTCCGGGTAGCAATCGCTCTCATCGAACAAAGTCTCGTAAGCAGAGGCATTCACAGGGCGCAGGATTTCACCGTCCGCATCCGTGAAGACCAGTTCGATCAGAGACGCATCCGTATCGGTCAGTGTGAGACGCAGGCAGCGGGCGTCGGTTACGCCTGCCTGCCGGGTCAGATCTTCCAAAGACACATCCTGCCAGGTGAAGACATTATTCAGAATGATCTCGCCCAGATACGTCCAGTCCTCGGCCTTTGAGCTACGGACTTCAGCCGTAAAATGCCGCTGATGCCAGGGCGCGATGTAACTTGCCAGGGTAACGGGAACTGTATTTTCCGGAAATTCCAGTTCAATGACCTGATTCTGTGTCATATCGTAGGTTGTCTCGGGAGCCTTGCGGTCGCCCAGGTCATAGAGTGCAAAAAAGCTGTAGAGAGCACAGATTGTCAGCAACAGACACAGGTCTGCTCTCGTGAAGCGCACCTGCTCCTTAGAAGGTGTGGGCGCTAAGGGGGAGAGAAAATGTTCCCGGAAGTGGGAGCCGAGGTCACCCGCAGTTGTGGCGGCAACAGTCACCGCTTCCCCATGAATATAATATTTCCAGATGATTTTGTAGAAATCATACAGACAATATAACATGCCTGCGGATACCAGCAGAATTATGGGAGCCTTGCGGTCATAGTTCTGCGGATCGTAATGGTACAGCACGTTGGCAGTGTTGTAGAAATGCAGCGCGGCGAAACCGGCATAACATTTCCACAGGGAGCCGGCGGGTTTATACAGACAGCAGAACAGCAGCAGTGCAAGTCCCGGATACATATAGCGTTCGTGCATTCTGACAGAAAACAGGAACATAGTCAGAATGATAAAAGCACCGAGGCAAAAATAGCGTGAAGGTTCTTTTCGGCAACGCAAGGCAATCAGAAAAGTAAAAAGAACGATCAGCACAATGGCAATGGATCCCCAGGTTCGGCAGGGAAGGAACAGAAAGATCGTGTTCTGGTCCACCCAGTTCATGCCTAACAGCCCCCAGAAATTATAGGCATTAACCGCTGCATATTCATAGGAACCCAGCGTGGAAGTATACTGCGAGGTGGCGGCATCCAGACCGAAGGGAACGCACAACAGAAGCATGCCGCAGATCACAGCCAGACCGCCGCACAGATTATAAGAAAATTTCCTCCAGGAAAAATCCTGCAAAAATACATGATCCAAAATGCCGACCAGAAGGACGGGAGTGAAGATCAGTGTCTGCGGCTTTAACAGAATTCCAATACCGTAGATCGCATAAGCCGGAAGCATTTTGCCGTCCATAAGAAACAGGCACATCAGGATCACCACAAGGGTGTGAACGGAATCCACCTGCCCCCAGCAGGAAGAATTCAGGATGATTGCCGGCTGGAACAGATAAGCACAAGCTACACATACAGATTGCATTTCGGAAAAATGCAGTCTTTTTGACGCCTCTCTGAAGAGCAGACAGCCGCAGGCCATGTCGCACAGAATAGCAGGCAGCTTTAACAGCATGATATGCAGGCTGGAATAATAAGGGATCCCAAGCAGGGAACGCAGTGCCCCGATGAGATACAGGACATACATGAATCCGGGCGGATAATCGGTAAAAGTCTCCGCGGAATAGAATGCCCCGGGACCTACGGAGAAGATCCGGTCAGCCCACGCAGCAAAACAGGCAATATCATTGCCGAAACCGTGGGTGGTATAAGCAAGGATCAGACGAAGCAGCAGGGCAGCCCCGAAAATGATCCAGACGAACCGGGTAATGTTTTGGAATTTACATTTGTCTTCCTCTTTTTGGAAACCGGTATAGCAGACACCGCACAGAAGCAGTGAAAGGATAGCAAAAAAATGTATCATAAGATATAATTCCCCCCAATATTTTTATGATCACAACTTAAAAATATCAAAAAATGAGTCTTTCGTAAAGACGAATACTTAAAAATAAGTTATAATCATTAGTAAATTCAGACAGATGCAAAAAGGGGACAAACATGAAGAATAAGAAAGTGGAAAATATCATCACAGCAATACTGGCGGCGGCAGTTCTGATCACCGGAGGGATGAGTCTGTATTCCTATCTGTCGGAGCAAAAGGCGAAAAACGAATATGATACCATAAGACAGGAGGCAGTGGTGGAAGAGTCCAGGGTGGAAGAGACGGAAGAAGTACAGGTGAAAAACTACCCCGATCTGCAGATTGATTTTGCAAATCTCAAGAAGACCAATCCGGATTTCCGGGGATGGCTTTATTTTCCGGCGCTGGATATCAGCTATCCGGTGGTACAGGGCGAGGACAACAATTATTATCTGAAGCATTCTTTTGAGGGAGAAAGTGTAAATGCCGGATGTATTTTCATGGATTGTGAGGCTTCGGCGGACTGGTCGGACCGGAACACCTTCGTCTTCGGACATAATATGCGGGATGAGAGCATGTTCGGTAGTTTTAAAAATCTGTTGAAGGGGACGGTAAGCTGTAAGGAGGATCCGTATTTTTATATCTATACGGAAGATAAGGTCTATATTTATGAAATCTTTGCTTATTACGAGACCAGAAGCACCAGCGACCGCTTCGCAACCTTTACCTCGGATGCTTCCTACGATGATTACGTGCAGTGGGCGACGGAACATTCCCTGTATGCCTCGGATGCGGACTTAAGCGACAGGGGGAACATTGTGTCGCTGTCTACCTGCTATGGTTCCGCAGGCACGAAGCGAAGAGCACTGCTCCATGGAGTACTGACAGAAACGGCCGCTTATTAGGACATTGGTACCACAAATGGACAACCAGAGAACAAAAATAAGCAATAAATCACAAATTTAATAAAAAATCTGAACCTTTTTTATGAGATCCATAGTCTTAATAGATGTAAAGAAGAACGAAAACGTTTAAGTGCGTTGGGAGTAACACATGGGGTTTCATATAAGGGAGAAATCAGATGAGCAGACTTAGTAAGTATGTAAAAGAAAAAATCGTAAAGGTTCTGGTGGCAGCGCTGGTAGTGGGAACTGTCGCAGGGAACGGAACACTTACGGTACAGGCAGAGGAAGCGGCTACAGTAGTAGGGGAAGAGTCTGTATCCGGTGGTGACGCTGTTGTGAAAGAAAATGTAGTAGCTGATCCGGAGGTAACACCGGAAGCAACGACGATGGTTACACCGGAAGAGGCAGCAGGTGCAGGTCTTATCATGCCGCTGACAATGAATTTATGTGCGGAAGCAAATGAGACAGTAAATGCGGTGACTGTGGATATTGCTGGAGTTTTAGGAGCTGCCAATGGCTATGGAATTTTTGTAGAGGGAATTACGGAGCAGAGCGGTGACAGTGAAGCTAATATCTGCACAGGCAGTTTGAAATATTATAATAACATTGGCTATACAGGAAAAGGTACTATTTATGTAGATGGTGAATATACAGGTTCAGGCTCCAATATTAGATGTTCTAATCTGATTCTAAAATCAGCTTCTTTTGAGCAAAGAGGTAATCAATGGTTTGTAAATGGAGTTTATGTAGGAACCACTGAGCAGATTGGAAAAATTGAAAGAGGTCAGTTCGATCTGGCAGGAGCATTTACAGCTATTCGTACAAATGCTGAAAACTTGCATGCAATGGGAACGGAATTGAGTTCTAATGAGATTTCCTTGAATGATGGACAGAATATTTTTCGCGTAAATGGAATTTCGGATTTTGAACCTAAAGTAGCTGTGGAAAACGGTAAAACGGTTGTATTTAATATAACACCTGATGGTAATAATTTTAAGTTGGTAGGACAGAGCACATCTGGCATTGATAATTACCCGGAAGCAGATAATGCAAATTTGTTAGTGTATAATTTTGGAACATATGATGGAACTATTACTTTATCTACTACAAGAGGAACGATTCTTGCACCATGTGCTAAGGTGATTCTCGAAGCAGGAAATAATTCAGGTAGAATTGTAGCTGCAAATTTGCAAACGCAAGCAGAGTGTCACTTTAGTGGAAATGAGTGGCATCCCAGTGAAGAGCCTACGCCGACCGTGACACCGACACCTACGCCGACCGTGACACCGACACCTACGCCGACCGTGACGCCAACGGCAACACCAACGGCAACACCAACGGCAACGCCAACGGCAACACCAACGGCAACACCAACGGCAACACCAACGGCAACACCAACGGCAACGCCTACGGCAACGCCTACGGCAACGCCAACGGCAACACCGTCGACAACTCCTGACAACAACCCGACACCTACTCCGACTCCGGGCGCTCCGGATACGACGCCAACCCCGGATGATCCCGGTACCCCTGCGGATCCTGTAACACCCGAGGCACCGCAGGTACTTGGTGCGAGACGCCACAGAATGGTGACGATCGAGGATGATCCGACACCTTTGGCAGACAGAGCAGTCCTCGGAGCATCGAGACGGCCGCAGACCGGCGACGCTTCCGATGCATGGAATCTTGGTTTCGCCTTATCCTTGACAGGTCTGGGAGCATGGCTTATCCTTAAGAAGAAGCAATAAGAACAGTAATGACATATAGTTACCATAAATTCATGAAAGAGGGTAAACAAATGAAAAAAAGATGGATGAGTCTGATTCTGACAGTAATCATGATGCTTAGCCTGGCAGGCTGCGGCAGGAATGCAAATCTGTCCTCTGTCAGCCGTGATCCGGCGGACAGCGACGGAACCGTATGGTTCGATGAAGAGGCGGTGGCGCTGGCAGGATCTGTACAGAGAGCCGGCATGAGCGAAGCAGAGATTGCCCGGGCCAATGAACTTCGCACCATGGCAACCGATGCACTGGCACTGGTGAATGCGAAGAGAGCAGAGAATGGACTTGCGGAGCTTACCTGGAGCAACGGACTGGAGTCCTGCGCTATGGTAAGAGCACAGGAAGCTGCTTCCAAATTCTCTCATACCAGACCGAACGGCAGAGACTGGTATACCGTGAACAGTGAACTGATGTGGGGTGAGAACCTGGCGAAGGGATATGATTCCGCACAGAGCGTGGTAGATGCCTGGATGGCTTCTCCCACCCATGCAGCGAATATCCTGGCAGGCGATTTTACGACCTGCAGCATTGCTGTCTATGAGACAGGTGGAAAACTGTATTTTGCACAAGAATTTGGTTATTGATCAAAAAAGTTTCTGCCTAATGGGACAGAAAAATATAAATAAACAGACAAAACAGGGAAAGAGTTGATATTTTTTGAAATATTAACTCTTTCTTTGCACTCATAAGGTAGCAAAAAGGTTCGGAAAATGTTATAATGATGATACAGCAGTAGTGTTAGCAGCATTGCAGAAAAATGCCGGCTTGAGAAGGTGGAGAGACATCTCGCCGGAGAAAAGAGGTACATTATGAGTGCAAAAACTACACAGAAGGGACAAAAGCGTCAGACCAATGGTAAGACCACGATCCGCGAGCGGCTGCAGAAGGCAATCCGGCGGCTGGTATTGCTATCGATCGTATCATTGGTCATTGTGTCTATGATCATGAATCTGTCAGGTACCCTGAGCAGACTGAAGGCTGATATGCAGGAGATCGCAAAGCTGTCAGCGGATCGGATCCGTCAGGAATTAACGGTATCGGAGACGATCGTATCTGAGCTGGGATGCAGCTATCAGCTTTCCGCGGCTGTATTTACACCGGCACAGAAGCAGGAGTATATTAATCAGCGCGTGGAAGCTTATGGAATGGTCAGGGGGAAGCTGATCGGAAGTAATGGTATCTGTGCCGCTGACGGAACGGATTATAATGATCGTGAGTATTTTAAACGGTCCATGCAGGGAGAAGTGGTGGTATCGGATCCCGTAATTGCCAAGACAGACGGAAAACTCAGCGTGATCATATCTGCACCCGTCTATGAAGGCGGAGATAAAGACGGTGAGATCATCGGCGTGGTATTTGTAGTACCGGATCCGGAGTTCTTAAATGATATTTGCGCAGCCATTTCTATCAGTGAGCATTCCGGATGCTACCTGTTGGGGTCTACGGGTATTACGATCGCACATAGTGATTCCGCCATTGCCCAGGAGCAGAAAAATAATATTGAATTGTCACAGACAGACAGCTCACTGAAGGGAATTGCTAAAATAGAGCAACAGATGCTTAAGGGTGAGACAGGATACGGAACCTATTTCAGAAAAGGTGCTTATACATTACAGGCGTATGCCCCGATTGATGGTACTGACGGCTGGATGGTGGCTGTAGATGCACCGGTTACGGATTTCCTGGGTTCCGTTGTAACAGGCATTATCATAGGTGCTGCGATCGGTGTGATCGCAGTGGCATACAGCATTTACAAGGCAAAACAGATCGGACAGCGTATCGGGGAGCCGGTGGCACAGTGCACAGACAGAATACAGCTGTTAGCACAGGGTGATCTGCATACTCCGACACCGAAGGTAGAGACCGGCGATGAGCTGCAGATACTTGCGGAGGCTACCGCCAGTCTTTCCGATAATTTGCAGCAGGTAATCGGTGATACGGACTATCTGTTGGGAGAAATGTCTGAGGGCAATTTTGCGATCGTAAGTAATTGCAGGGAAGCCTACATAGGAGATTTCAGCGGATTACTGGAGTCTATCCGTAAGCTGAATCATAAGCTCAGTGAGACACTGGGTGAGATCAAAAATGCGGTAAGCCAGGTGTCTGCCGGCGCGGGTCAGATGGCGGATGCCGCACAGGGACTGGCAGAGGGTGCTACAGACCAGGCCGGTTCCGTGGAGGAACTGCAGGCGACCATTACGAACGTCACTGAGATCGTGGAGAAAAATGCCAAGGCTCTCGGAGCATCTTATGAGAAGGCAATGGAATATCAGCAACAGGCCAGAACCAGTGGAGAAGAGATGAAGGGACTGACCGATGCCATGCAGCGGATCAATGAGACTTCCAAGCAGATCAGTGATATTATCGGTGAGATCGAGGATATCGCATCCCAGACGAACCTGTTGTCCCTGAATGCAGCAATTGAAGCTGCCAGAGCGGGGGAAGCCGGAAGAGGTTTCGCCGTGGTGGCTGAACAGATCCGGAAGCTTGCGGATGACAGTGCACAGTCCGCGGTACATACCAGGGAACTGATTGAAACCTCGTTGCAGGAGATTGAAAAAGGAAATCAGATCACGGATAAAACGGCGGAAGCTTTGCAGAAAGTGGTGGAAGGTATTGAGGATCTGGCGAACGAGTCCAAGAAAGCCATGGAAGAATCCAATGCACAGGCAGATGCCATGTCCCAGATCGAACAGGGCATCGAGCAGATATCTACGGTGGTACAGAACAACTCCGCTACCGCAGAGGAGACTTCCGCTACCAGTGAAGAACTGTCTGCTCAGGCGACCAACATGAACGAACTGACAGATGCTTTCCAGTTAAGAAACGAGAAATAATCGGTGACGGTTATCATCAAGCCGGACATTTCCGCATACAATGCATAGAAACAAGCATTGGAGAGCAGCCGTGTTCGAGAAGCAGAATATACAGGAAACCATAAGTAAACTAAATAGTGACACAGTGAAAGGTCTTACCGAAGGTGAGGCCTTTCGTCGTTTACGGCAAAATGGCAGGAACGAGATGAGAGCTGCGCGGAAAAAGACAAAGATACAGCTTTTTCTGGAGCAGTTGAAGGATCCGCTGATCTACATATTATTGATTGCAGCAGTGGTATCCATTCTCCTGGGAGAAGTCAGCGATGCCTTGATCATCGGTACGGTGGTCCTGGTAAATGCGCTAGTGGGAATGCTCCAGGAGGGAAAAGCTCGAAAAGCACTGGAAGCGTTAAGAAAACTTACCACTCCCCGGACGATCGTGATCCGCGACGGCATCCGAAGAGAGATCCCAGCGGCGGAACTGGTGACGGGAGATCTGGTGGAGCTGGAGGCAGGGGCACGGGTTCCTGCGGATATCAGACTGACCAGAAGTGCGAACCTCCAGGTGGAAGAATCCGCGCTCACCGGAGAATCTGTCCCGGTGGAGAAAGATGCCCTGTTCCTGGCAGACTGCAGGCAAGAGATCCCGTTAACCGAACGGGTCAATATGGTCTATATGTCCACAGTGGTGACGAACGGTCATGGGGAAGGGCTGGTGGTGGCCACCGGCATGGATACGGAGATCGGCAGGATCGCTTCCATGATCACGGATACGGAAGATGAGATGACACCATTACAGAAGCGGCTGGGAGATCTGGGGAAGCTATTGAGTATTCTCTCTCTGGGGTTGTGCGCCGGACTGTTTTTGCTGGCGGTATTTCAACATAGAAATATTCCGGAGATGCTTCTGGTAGCGATCTCACTTGCGGTTGCCGCAGTACCGGAAGGGCTGCCGGCAGTAGTCACGATCTGCCTGGCCCTGTCAGTGACCAGAATGGTCAAAGTGCACACCATCATTCGAAGACTTCCTTCGGTGGAGACACTGGGAGCGGTCAGTGTGGTCTGTTCGGATAAGACAGGAACACTTACCCAGAACCGACTCACTGTGGAGAAATGCTGGTGGTACGACGTGATGGAGGATGTCACGGGGACAGGTGGCAGAGGGGAACACCGCATTCTGCCGGAGCTGTTGAGAGGGATGCTTTTGTGCAATGATGCTTCGCTGCGGGGAGAGCAGCGCATCGGAGATCCCACGGAGCTGGCACTTTTAGACTTTGGGGCGAAATACGGTCTGCAGAGAGAGCGGCTGGAGCGGCAGTATCCCCGCTTTGATGAGATCCCCTTTGATTCCGAGCGGAAAATGATGACGACCTGTCATAGGCTTCCCGGTGGCAGATCCGGGAGAGGGATTGCCTATACCAAAGGGGCTCCGGATGTGATCTTGCAGCACTGTACCCATATTTTACAGGAAGGAAGGAGCGTTCCCATGACCTCCACGCAGCGGAAGCTGTCTCTTATACACATCTG
>ERZ1026956.1290-NODE-1290-length-12282-cov-7.543551_pt1 | contig 12282 bp, 9 predicted proteins | sample MGYA00519301_ERZ1026956 | MGnify/ENA primary metagenome ERZ1026956 (study PRJEB26926, sample SAMN06164521) | human gut metagenome | biome: ENVO:00009003; feature: ENVO:2100002; material: ENVO:00002003 | host: Homo sapiens | place: USA | collected 2012 ...
CCGGGAATATCCATCGCCGACAGGTCAAAATAGTATCTGCCGCCGGGGGTAAGGGAAAACTGTTCTGATAAAACAAACTGCGCCGTGAGCTTGGTAACGTCCGCCGGAACACTGGCACCGGGCGCGTAGAGCTTACCGTTGCTTCCGAGCCACATGAAGTAGCTGCCTGTATTTCCGTCCGGGCGGGTCAGACCATCGGATGCGGGAGCGGTAAATGTACTGCCGTTTTTCACGATGATTTGAATATCCTCGGAGCTATTACCCAGCTTGCCACCGTTTAAGTCGAGGGTAACGACCTTCAGTCCGTCAGAGCTCAGTGTGTCAGGGTTCAGGATTTCAAGCACGGGGCGGAAACTGACGAGCGGGAGGAAGTCCGTAGCATCGTCGTCGTTCCAGCGTCGGCCCGAATCGTACCCGCGAATCGCACGGAGCGACGAGTTGTATCTTGTTGTGTCCTGCCCCCACGAATATATGCCATTCCAGTTTTTGATGTAGCCGCTGTCCTTGTCCAGTATCCTGTCCCATTCGTTGCTTTGGGGCGTACCGCGTTCTGAATCACCCGAGCCTCTGTTATCACTTCCCACGGACGGCGCACGCAGTGTATAGTTCACACCTCCTGTGGCATAGTCCTTGCCGAAAATCAGACCTGCGGTATTCAGGTCATCCCAGCTTACCGTATGCGTTACGGCATAGTCCGCAATGAATAGGCTGTGGGGATATTTATTCTTCTGAGCATACTCCTCGGTGGTTGCCATTTCCGATGTGAGCTTATAAGCGTTGACCGTGCCTGCATAGGTAAAAGGCACATAATGCAGGGTGCTGTCCGGCAGATTGCTGTTTACCGTTCCGGGGATGTTCATCGCCGAAAGGTCAAAATAGTATCTGCCACCAGGGGCGAGGGTAAACTGCTCGTCAGGCTGACTTTCCACCGTCAGCGTGACATCCGCAAAAGCACTTGCAAGGTCGGTCTTGCAGTCACCGTTATACTGCTCGCTGAATACCTTCATGGTATAGTCGCCTGGTGCAATGTCAGACGGGATTTTGATTTCAACCGTTCCGCTTTTGGCAGTAGGTTGTGCTACTCTGCCGTAATACTGTGCGCCGTTGTTATCCGCCAGGATGACAGAGATATATTCATTTTTCCCTGTGGTCGCCCCTTTGTAATTCAGCGTAACGGTATCGTCGGGGGCGGCGCTGACAGTTTTTTCCGTTACAGCAAAATTGCGTCTACTATCTAAAAGCGTCAATTTCCACTCGTTTCCGCTGTATTTGGAAACTTCTGCCAATCCTCCGTCAGGCTTTCCGCCCACGGCGGCAGATGCAAAAAGGACAGAGTTCAGATTTAAGTTAAAAGCGGGACGAACAGTCCGATGATTATTGAAAATGAGGACAGAGAACCCAGAGTATTGGACAGAACCCTCACTACGCACGACGGCGAGACGATATTTATCGGAGCCGGGGGAGCGCAGCCACCAACCGCTATCCACCCAATTCGGATGTGCAGGATTCAAGGCACGCAGATCGTTGTTTACAGCAATAGCCTCTTTTGCGGAAAGTGGCCAGAATACAGCGTTATCCACCTGCCCTCCCGCTACACAGTCGGTATTCTCTCCGTCGTAACTTCCGCTTGTCAGCGTCCGTTTCTTTACGGCAGCATTTTCTTCTGTCGTCAGCTTTTCCGCAAGCGCATCTATTGTGGCTTTCAAATTACTCGGTGCGTATTCGTTGTTTAATATGGTATCGACAAATGGTATAACCCCCATAGCGCCTGCCGCGAGCAGGGTAATATCCCCTTGTGCGCTTGTAACACCGCTTCCGTCATAGCCGATAACTCGCCATGCAGCGGGATTATTTTCATGGTTTTGCCCGAAATACACAGTCGGTGCGGTCGCTGTGTTTACATTTTTACTTAACACACTTAGTGGATCTGCACCAAGCTGTATCGCAGCAGAGCCCTCTGCCCCAACCTCCTCGGCGAATACGCTTATCGGCGTAAGGCAGAGCATCATGCATAAAGTCAGCAGGATACTAAGTATTCGTTTTTTCATTTTTCGCCACCTCCGTTATATAAATTTAATCAAGAGCGGTTATTGTAATAGTACCTCTAAAGCCACCGAGATAAGTATTGTATGCCGAATTTTCAAACCACAACTGCAATGTAATGTCTTTATTTGACGCATCATACATTCTGTTGAAATTAAAGGAATGTTGATCATTGGTATACGGTATTTTTGCCCCGTCCCTTTTTATTCGTGTAAGCTCCCTGCACAGATCGTTATCATAACCGTCCGTCATCTGAATAGAGTAATTGCCGCTGTTGTTAAATTCGTTTGAACCAACTTCGAGAGAACCGCTTAAGCAGACATTGTAAATATGTCCTTTTTTGAGGGTAATATTATTCATGTAGGATGAAATCAAGCCGCCCTTGTTTATTTTTTGGTAGACAGAAATATTGACACGACTGTTATTCAGTACTGTCCTCGGAGCGTTTGCCTCTCCGTAAAAATATCCCGAACAGCTGCCGTTCTGACCTGCATCACCCTTGTCGCCTTTATCTCCCTTGTCACCCTTTTCGCCTTTTTCACCGGTGTCTCCTTTGTCTCCTTTTTCACCGTCAACTCCTGTGGCTTTCACTCCCGTATCGGTCGTTCCGATCCACCAGTTGCCGTTTTCACCGATGAACGGAGTGTTGCCGTCTTTGCCGTCAGCGCCGTTTTGTCCGTTTGTTCCGTCCTTACCATCGGCACCGTCTTTACCGTCAACACCGTCTTTGCCGTTTATACCGTCCTTACCATCTGCGCCGTCAAGACCTTTCAAAATTGAAAGATCGTAAAGGTTAAGCCATGTTTCATCGCCGACATAACGCCACTGTAGGTTATTTTCATTTACACGGAACTCAGGTGTTTTTCCGTTTGCTCCGTCCTTACCGTTCTCTCCGGCATCTCCTTTATCTCCCTTGTCGCCTTTTTCACCGTCAACGCCTGCGGCTTTTACGCCAATGTCGGTCACTCCGAGCCACCAGTTGCCGTTTTCACCGATGAACGGCGTATCACCGTTTTTGCCGTCAATACCATCGACACCGTTCTTTCCGTCGATTCCGTCTTTGCCGTCAAGACCTTTCAAATTTGAAAGATCGTAAAGATTTAACCATATTTCTTCACTGACATAACGCCATTGAAGATTGTTTTCATTTACACGGAACTCCGGTGTTTTCCCGTTTGCTCCGTCTTTACCGTTCTGCCCTGTGGGTCCTTTTATATCGGAAATGGCAACAAGGTTTTGCCAGTCTTCTCCCTCATAGCGCCACTGTATATATTCTGTTGTTCTTTGTACCTCTATGTTTTTGCCGTCAAGACCGTCTTTTCCGTCAGTACCGTCTTTACCGTCAGCACCATTTTTCCCGTCAGTGCCGTCTTTGCCGTCAACGCCGTTTTTGCCGTCAGTACCGTTTTTGCCGTCAGCACCATCTTTGCCGCCAGCACCATTTTTTCCGTCAATGCCGTTTTTACCGTTAGTACCATCTTTGCCGTCAAGACCGTCTTTTCCATTAGTACCGTCTTTGCCGTCAATGCCGTCTTTGCCGTCAAGACCGTTCTTTCCGTCAGTACCGTTTTTTCCGTCAGTACCTCTGAGCGTGTTAAGAGCTACAAGATCGTGCCATTCCTCTTCGGCGGTATCTCTCCATTGGATTGCTGTGCCGTTGTTTCGCACCTCCGGCAACAGGGTTTTGCTGTTTTCCGCCTTGCTGCATACGGCAGCAAATGCAATGCAAAGTACGATACAAAGCACAAGACAGAGTGCGGTGGTAATACAGTATATTCGTTTTTTCATTTGTCATTGCCTCCTCTCAAATATTGTGAACGGTATTTATCAGTAAACAGGGCAACACCCTGTTTTAAGACCTCCATTTGGGTTTTTAAATAATATTCATCCTCAAACATAGCATAGTGTACACAGGCACGGACAAATATAAAAATGAGCGGTGTAATCACCGTGTACGGAATGCCGATTTTCGGCTCAAGCCGCTTTGCATACTCGGTATAGCGCTCATTTACCCCCTCAAAGAATTTCTTGCCGTGCTCAATATATTTCGGATGGGTATAGACCTGATACATCAGCCGATATTTCTTGCCGTGCTTCTTTGCGGTCCAGTACGGAACCTCTTTCACAAATCGAACAACATCCTTCGGGTCGGTGGGAGCTTTTTCCATAAAATCATCCTCGACCTTTTCCATACAGTATGCAGTTGATTCAATAATCAGTTCATCAACACTGTTGAAATAGGAATACAGATTTCCCGTTGTACAGCCACACGCTGCCGCCAAAGCCTTGATGCCCGTACCGGTCAATCCGTTTTCAGCATAGCATTCAAAGCATTTTTCCATCATTTCACGCTTACGCTCGTTGTGCTGTTCCTCTGTTGTTCTCATAAAGTTCGCTTCCTTTTGATAACTAATCGATTAATTAATTATAGTATAGCACAGAGCTACGGTAATTTCAACAATTAATTAAGAAAAAATCGCAAAATATTAAATTTTTATCACATCTGTCGGAAACTTTACTGATATAGCAGTACCCTTTTCCGAACTCTCTTCCACACGAACTTTACCATTGTGCAATGCAACGATTTCCCACACCAAAGAAAGTCCCAATCCAACTCCGCCGTATTCTCTGCTTCGGGATTTATCCACACGAAAGAAGGGCTGAAAAATACTTTCTCTGTATTGTTCGGGGATGCCGTAGCCGGTATCCGCAATCGTAATAACAAGCTGATTGTCTTTGTTCATTACGGTAATATTCACTGTACCGTCAAAACGGTTGTAGCGTATAGCGTTTTCGGTCAGATTATATAACAAACGGTAAATCAGCGTATCACTGCCTGTCATAACAGCATCGCCCGTGCTTTCAAGTGTAACATTGTTCTTCTCTGCAAGGGGTGCAAGGTCAGTGAAAATCTCTTCTACCATAGGTCCTATCTCTATGCGGTCGGCACACGATACTGTGCGAAGCTCACTCATTTCCAACAGGGTTTTTGTCATTTGTGTCATTCGTTCGGTCTGCTCACGCAACAATCGGAGAAACTCCGCCGTTTCAGGCGATACCCCGGGATGCTCTGCCGAAAAAAGTTCAAGCTGTGCCTGCATAAGCGAAAGCGGCGTACGCAACTCGTGTGCGGCGTTTCCCGTGAACTGTCGTTGAGCGGTAAATCCCTCATCAAGACGGTCAAGCATCCGATTGAACGACTTGACAAACTGTCTCAGTTCAGGCGGAACATCTTCGGTTATCTTCATATCCGTCAAATTGTTAGGTTGAACCTTTTCAACCCGAGCGGTAAAAGTACGCAGAGGCTTCAGTGCATGCCCGCTTAAAAAATACGCAAGCACACCGCCTAACAATGTTGCCGCCGCCGTAATATACCAATTGGTAGCGATAAAGGATTCCTGTGCTCCGTTAATTACAATAGTCAATTCACGATCAAGCTTTTCGTGTTCGGGATCGAAAAAGTCAGGTTCTCCTTTGTCCGTATCACCGTAACCTGTAACATAAGAGCCTATGGAATCCATGTAATGACTGCCGGAATAGCCGATAAGAACATTCATAAAAATACAGGTGGCCCCGATAAGAAGTGCAGTCATCAGAGTTATGCGCCATTGCAAGGATAGCTTTTTCATACTTTTTCTTCCTCCATAACATATCCTTCACCAATGCGATTGCGAATCGGGTCATAGCCGAGTGCCGCACGCAGTTTCTTTCGTAATGCAGAAATATGTACTCTTATTGAATTGCTGAAATTGTCAACACTGTTATCCCAAACATGGTCGAGCAGTTCTTCCTGACTGACGGGGCGACCTTGATTAAGAAGTAAATATTCAAGTATTCCGATTTCTTTTCGGGTAAGTGACAGCTCCTGACCGTCAGCAACGGCAACACGGGCTTTGGTGTCAAAAGCAACCTTTCCACAGTTCAAAACAACATTGTTTTGTGTAAACCGCCGGCGAGTCAGACTGCGTATTCTTGCCTCAAGCTCCTCCAAATGAAAAGGCTTTGTCAGGTAATCGTTTGCTCCGGCATCCAGCCCCTCCACCTTGTCGGCAACCTCACAGCGTGCCGAAAGAATTAACACTCCGGTATCTCTGTCGGTTTGTCGCAGAGTTCGCAGTACCGTCATCCCATCTGCACCGGGTAAATTCAGATCAAGTAAAACAAGATCGTACTTTTCTATTCCGAGCAACTCATTTGCTTTGTTTCCGTCATAACAAAAATCAACGCTGTACGCCAATCTTTTAAGGCTGCGAACAATTGTCTCGCACAGCGCACGCTCGTCTTCAATTACTAAAATACGCATAGAAACTCTCCTTGCTGTGTTTTCATATTTCTTTGATAATTTAATTATATCATTATATCGCTCTGACATAAAGTTTTTGTTAAGTTTTCGTTCTTAACAGGGATTTTACATCCTCTGTGCTACAATGAGAGCACAAAAGAAAGGAGTGACCGAATTGACTCGAAAGAAAAAAGCCGTATTTCAAATCGTACTGATTATCTGCGGAATTACGATGCTGTGTTACGGAGCTCTGCGTGGAGAGGCAGAAACCGTGTTAAGCAAGGCAATCCGGCTGTGTTTGGAGTGTGTGGGAATTGGATAACAAAGAACCGAAGAAAAAAAGAGGCGGTGTATCGCAGTTTCTCTCACGCTTTCGATGGCTTATTCAAGCAGGAGCAACTTTGCTGAGTAATATTCATCTGCCGAATTTATTGAAGGGCAGAATTTATCAAGGCAAAGGAAAGGCTGTTTGCGTTCCGGGACTGAATTGCTATTCCTGCCCTGCGGCATCGGGTGCCTGCCCAATCGGCTCGTTTCAGGCTGTGGTGGGTTCGTCAAAATTCAGTTTTTCATATTATATCACAGGATTCCTCATATTGATAGGAGTTCTGCTCGGGCGTTTTATCTGCGGTTTTTTGTGTCCGTTTGGATGGCTTCAGGAACTGTTACATAAGATACCGACAAAAAAGCTTTCCACTAAAAAGCTGAAGCCGCTGACATACATAAAATATGCAGTTTTGCTTTTTGCTGTAGGTTTGCTGCCAATGCTCATTACAAACGATGTGGGTATGGGAGATCCTTTTTTCTGTAAGTATCTTTGTCCTCAAGGAGTACTCGAGGGGGCAATCCCTCTTTCCGCCATTGATTCGGGAATCCGTGCCGCACTGGGTACGCTCTTTTCGTGGAAGTTTGGCATATTGATTACGGTAATCGTACTGAGTGTACTTTTCTACAGACCGTTCTGCAAGTGGCTGTGTCCTCTCGGTGCATTTTATGCATTGCTTAACAAGGTGTCGCTTTTCGGAATGAAAGTAGACAAACACAAATGCATTTCCTGCGGAAAGTGTGCCAAAGTATGCAAGATGGATGTAGATGTAACCAAAACTCCCAACCATACCGAATGCATACGCTGCGGTAAGTGTATCCGTGCCTGTCCTGTCGAGGCGGTCAGCTTTTGCTACGGCTTTGGCAAAGGAAAAGAAAATGATTGTCCCGCTAAAAAAGCGGAAACAGCAAAACAAAAAATTGAAACAGAAATTGAAACAGAAAAGGAGTAAACACCATGAAAACAACAAAAATTTTAACCTTACTGACTGCCTTGGTGATGTTGTTAAGCTTTGCCGCCTGTGGCACAGCCAAAGGCAATACGACGAATACTACTGCAAATAAGAAAAGCGAAACGGCTATGCTGACAGCTGTGAATCCGAAAACAAAAGACGAGGCCGCCGACCTGCATCAAAAACTGATGGCACAGGAAAATGCTATTCTTTCCGAAAACAGCGAACTTTGGGAAAAGGTATTTATTTCAGCCGATAAGGGTATGGCGATGATTGAGGACGGCGGAAACTACGGTGATTTTCTTCTGAAAACGATTGACGGTATCAAGGATCAGTTCAGTGCAGATGAGTTGAAGCTGCTTAATGAAGGCGCCGAAGAGATTAAGGAAATTGAAGGAAAGCTGACGCTTTTGGAACAAAAATTTCCCGGATGCGGAGAAAAGCCGTCTGATGGAGATATGAGCGTTCCGGCTGAAAACGGTAAGCCCATCGAAAAGGATAATCTGAAGAAATTCCCGACATTTGACGGCAAGGATCTTGACGGAAACGAAGTTAAGAGCAGTACGCTTTTTGCAAAAAATACCGTTACTGTAGTAAACTTCTGGTTTACCACCTGCAATCCCTGCGTGGAAGAACTTGCCGACCTGGAAGCTCTGAATAAACAGCTTGCAAAAAAAGGCGGAGCAGTAGTCGGAATCAATTCATTTACACTTGACGGTGACAAAACGGCTATCTCTGACGCAAAGAATATTCTGGCAAAAAAGGGTGTAACCTACAAAAACATTTGGTTTGATTCAAAAAGTAAAGCCGGAGAATTCACATCCGGATTGTACTCCTACCCCACAACTTATGTTGTCGATAAAAACGGTAATATTGTAGGAGAGCCGATTGTCGGTGCAATAACCTCCGAAAAGCAGTCTGAAAAGCTGCAAAAGTTGATTGATCAGGCAATTGCAAACAGTAAGAACTGATGTGTGCCCTGTCCCGACAAAGTATCAATAATGCATATTTTCAGGTTCTGTAAATTTTACATATAGATTCCAACAAATATGCCAATAATTAAGCCCATATAATTTTCGTACAACAAAACCTCCTGCAACAAATTTTACTCTGTGCAGGAGGTTTATTCTTATTCCGATATTTTTTATTTCATCGTTATATCTGTATAAAAATTTTACATAGCTGTAAAGCGGTTTGTCATCACAATAAATTTGTATTCTGTTCAAGCATTAAAAAGGAGGCTCTTTCGAGCCTCCTTACAGCAGTTGTTCTACCCTATTTTATTGTAGAGTTTGTTACTGTCAAAATGCAAATATCAAAACTGCCGATGCGAGAAAAAGTGCAAAGGTAATCGGCTGAATTTTTATGTATTTTTCAACTTTTGCAATTCGTTCTTCCGAAAAAGCATTTGATTGTACTGCTTTTTTGTAATCTCGATAAGACATTACAAACATAAAGATTGAAGCAATTATAAATGCAGTATAAAACACATATAAATAACTCTCCAAAAGCGAACCAAAATATTTTGTAATCAAAGAAAATGCAAAGCAAGCTGTCTGGAAAATCGGAGCTAAAATACTTCCTTGAATTATTCCGTCACATTTATCCTCAGGCTTATTATCCTCTTCATTCGGCAGAAAATAATCCTCTGCAAGGCTTGAATTAATATGAACCCTCTTACGGTAGAGTTTTAATAAAGCTGCAATCAACAGCAATAAAAACATTGCTAAATTACTGTAAATATAGATTGAAAATTCAATATCGTGAAAGACATAAACTAAATCTCCGTCGCTATACATAGTTAAAGCATAAAAATAAGCATTAACTATAACTACCCAAGCATATATTCTTTTAACCTTTTTGAAAAGTATGTATATTGTTGCAAAGTGCATTGCAAACAGCAAAAGCAACAAAGATATAAATACAAGCAAATCATACGGATTATGTGTTTTAAAAAAATTCATAAAAGGATAAAAATTCAAATACAACGCAGTTGTGGGAAACATAGTTAAATCCGAAGTAATTATGCAATAACCAATGTTCACAAACAGCAATAATATAAATAAGCTTTGTAATCCTACGACAATTGAATAATAAATTTTCTTTGCTTTCATTTAAAACATCCTATCTGTTATTTTACTTTTCATATTTGACTATATCAAAAAGAATTCAAACGAAATCAATAATGTGTATGGTGATATCATGGCTGATGAGATTAATACACAAAGGAATTTTTTGGTCAATTCGTTTTTTACGAATACTATTGACGAAAAAATCACAATGTCGGCAACAAAAGGCTTTGCTGTAATAACTGCTCATATTAAATTCTTCTTGAATGTATTAGATTGATTTTTAGTGATTAAGTGTGTATAATGTATATTGGGAGGTATCTATGGGAAAACAAAATTATTTTTTCAGCGGAATTACGGACATACTGATTCTTGCCATTTTGTGTGAGCATGACAGTTATGTGTATGAAATTGTAAAATTCATAAAAGAAAAATCAAACGGATGCCTGTCCATATCTCAGAACACCGTTTACGCAGTCACCTACAAGCTTGTTAACGAAGGAAAAATCAGCGAATATTCAAAGCTTGTCGGCAAAAAGCGCACACGAATTTATTATCATATTGAGGACGAAGGTCGGGCATATTATGAAAACCTTTTGGAGAGTTTTCATAATGCTTACAGCGGTGTAGAGAGCATTTTAAATATTTTAAAAGAGGACAAGGGCAATGAACAATAACGGGGATTCCCTATGTTGTCAAAAAAATAAGGACAGGCAAATACATCAAAAGACTTATTGCGGTTGTACTTATTCTTGCACTCATATCAACTGTTACATACTGCATTGTTTTGCATGAAGACCATCAGATTACAAAAAGACAGGAAGCTGTTATAGCCGAAGATGTAATCGAATAGTATAAATTCCGTTCGGATATTTTTAAAATTTACAGACCGATTTCAAATTTGATTTTGAAGTCGGTCTTTTTTTGTATATACGCTTCTTACGCAATGAAAATACATATTCTGATTGTATTGTATCAATAGACATTGTAAAAAGCAATACTTATTAATATTTTTCAAATAACAAATTATTCATTTTTCCATATCACTTGTTCATTAAGCTTGAAAGTAATTTTTCATACTTTGCATTGATTGTAATTTGCGTTGCGGTATTGAATACAAACGAAGTTACTCCGTCATCACAACCATAATCGTCTATCTGTCTGACGGTGCAGATTCCGTTTTCCAGCGACAACGGTAATCCCGTGATATTCTCATTACCGCTGTGCAGCAATTCTATACTTACTATGAAGTTTTTAATGATTGCGGATTTTATTGCGGAATCAAATACAGCGTTACCGTCAATTTCAACGCTGTCTTCAAAAGTATCAGTTTCAATAAGTTTCTCCATTTTTTGATTATATTTTGAATCATACTCGATTCTGAAGAAATCTGACACTGTTTTTACAATTACACCGTCACAAGTTCCGTCTGTATTGTACATTTGAATTGCAACCTCATCTTCGTTAAGTGCAATAATCTTGCCGTAAATAAACTTGTCACATTCATCATCTGTGTAAAAACTGCAATTTTTATTGCTTTGAAAAGCTTTTAATAATTCCGAATACATCGTATCACCTCATAAATTTTTCAGCTTTGTTTGATTTATCTTTATATTGTCTTTCATTTTATCTTAGTGTTAGCATCTAAATAATACAAAACAAAATGAGATATCCCCTTTAAGTGTTGTATAATAAAAAAAAGGAGGAATTCATTATATCACAACAAAAAACTCATCACACCAAGCAATTCAAGTTGGATGTTATCAACTATCGCAAAGAGCACCCTGATCTTACACAGGTTGAATGTGCAAAGAACCTGGGTAATTGTTTGAGAGGGTATCTTCTCTGCCAGCAGCTTAGTTGACAGAACTTCTCATTTTATTTTGTGCTAAATCTTGACACAGAACCAAGTATTTTTAATTTCACTTGCTTCTCACCCCTAATTACTACTTAATTTCTTAGTGTTAAAAATAATACATATTATGGAAAAGATAAAAGTTAGAATTGAAACGACCATAATCGGAATTTCATATGTCGCAAAATCAAAATATCTAATATTATATCGTATAAATGTAACTGTAAAATTATAAGCTGAATGTATTAGTATACCAGGTACTATTGAATTATATTTATCAACAAGGTAATTAAAAATCAAACTCAATAAAATTGCTGACAATACTGTGAATATAGATGATGAAAAATGAATAACACCAAAAGTCAACGAAACTAAAAGTGATGATACCCATATTGGAAAAGCCAATTTTAGTTTTGAATAGATTAAGCCGCGAAATGTAACCTCCTCTACAATTGGAGCTAATATACTCTTGGCTACAAACAAAAAAACTACATTTATTCCATTGACTGATTTGTGCAAATCATTTGTATTTGAAACAGTATCTTCTCCCTGAAAGAATGGTATACAATTTAATAGAATTATAAAAATAAAATATACTGATAATCCTAAAAGAATAAAAGGCAATGCCGAACGCAGAGTTATTTTATTTAGTTTTATACTATCAACAAAATCATATCTCTTTACTTTTAGAATAAAATAAAAAATAATCATAATTAATGAACAAGCAATTATCTCCATAACATAGGTTGACATTTG